>ENA-UOWO01004586-UOWO01004586.1-activated-sludge-metagenome-genome-assembly--contig:-NODE-4586-length-15167-cov-6.308166_pt1 | contig 15167 bp, 13 predicted proteins | sample MGYA00238148_ERZ761564 | MGnify/ENA primary metagenome ERZ761564 (study PRJEB28885, sample SAMN05720194) | activated sludge metagenome | isolation source: Anaerobic digester | place: USA...
TCTTTTGATATATTCAAAAGAATAGGCATGCCATTTTTGTCTTTTTACCGTATCTTCATAAACATGGAAGAATTCCTTAAGATCTTCTAGATCGCTACTGATCTCGATCTTAAGATCTTCGATCTTCTCTGCCTGCCTAATTAAATAGCGGGTGGTCTTTCTCATATCAGCTAAGATCTCCTCTTCCTTCTTACCAAGATCCAATATCCAGGTGATCTCAGCATCAACATCATGCATCTGAGATAGCTTTAGTCCTAATAGGTCTAATTTTTCAATATTCTTTTGGGTATTTTTAATTAAGGGACTAAGACGGATATAGTCGCAATTAAGCTTTTCAGCTTCTAATTTAAGCAAATTCAGTAATTTTGCATAAGTAGTTACCTCATTAAGTTCAAATACAGGGCCATTTCTAATATGTAAAAATCTTCCCCTTTTAGCTTTAACTAATACTGCCTGTAATACTCCTTTTAATTGCTCATCAATATATATGCCGTAACGAAATATATCCTGTCCCTGTTCTTTTTCAAATTCTCCCCAAGTGTAGGACTGAAAAAAAGATACTGGCAGTTGCGTAGATTTTAAAAAACCATCCCAGGTTGCTTTGTTATCAATAGCCTTTAACTCCATCATGGATATTTTACGTATATCTGCTTTAATACTTCATAAGGGAAAGGCCCCTCGATCAAGATAAGGTCCCCTTCATTAATGGCTGTTTTAAAGTAAATGGGTATATCAAATACCAAAGGCACGTATTTACAGAAATATTTGTAATCAAGCTCCTTTAATTGCTCATAAAGATCTTTATCAGTAGTGAAAGTGCCATCACTATTATCAATTATCGCTTTAGCCAGCTGACTGTAAGTTGATTCCCTTTCAGTGCCTAGTTCAATAATCCCCTGAGTGAATATATATTTTCTGCCCTTAACATTAATGCTTTTTAAATGCTCTAAAGCAGCCATAAAGCCAGTAAAGTTCGCGTTATACCCATCATCAAGTATAGAAGTCCCATTCTTACCCTCCTTAACATTTAGATAAGGGACCTGGAAGGTCATATTATTAATGACCTTGCTTAATTTATCCATGGGCAAACCTAATTCCAAGGCTACTAATAAGGCGGCCATCAAGTTCGCAATATTGTAACTGGCCTGAAGGTCTGTCTTTAATAAGTACTCCCCTTGCCTATAGCGCATCCTTAATTGTAATCCTTTGGAAGTCCTTTTGATCTCACTAACGCTGATATTATCTGGAGCTGGGTAAAAATGACCTGAATCTGCTTTTCTCTTCTTATCGTAATTATGAGCAACCAGCTTTTCAACACTATCTACGGTGAAATAGAATTGCTTACGGGCTTCGGTTCTTTCTGCCAGTTTCAAGCAATATTCATTATCACCATTAAAGATAACCAGTCCTCCTTGCTTTAATTCCTCAACTACTTCAAATGTGGAATCCAATACTGCCTTAATTGAACCATAAAGACTTAAATGCTGCTGGTCTACTCCAGTGATTATGGCAATATCAGGAGGGGCAACATAGCAACAATCTCTTGTCTCCCCCAGCTTATATGCCCCCATCTCTGCTATGAAAATTTCAGTATCCTTTTTAAGATCTTTAAGTATAGTTCTTGCTATTCCCACATCGGTATTGTTATTCTTCTGGGTCTTAATGGTTTCATAAAAAGGAGCTAATAATTGATAAAGAATTTCCTTAGTTGTGCTCTTTCCATAACTGCCTGTAACAGCAATGACTTTGATCCTGGGATGATCTAGTAATTTCTGTCTAGCCTTTGCTATTAAACTTTTCCTTTTAAAGTAGGCTAAGGGTCTTGTTAAAAGCACCAAGATCCCTGTAAAGATTGGAGCAACTAGTTCCATGAAAATTCCAAATACATTTACCCAGAAGAGTATTAAATATTCAGCTTTGAATATGAGAGTATCATCATTTCTGATAGGAGATATTTCCTTAGCTAGTTCTGCTGGGCTTAAGAAATTATCAGTACTAGCAATTTGTGTATTTATGATGTTTTGGGAAGGTAAACTTAAAGCTAGCCAAATTGAAGGGAGCAATAAAAACAGTAAGGTTCCTATTATCAATATGAGGTTTCTGGGACTTCTTAAATTGGGTCTATGGAATTTCTTTCTGATCAGTTTAGGGAAGAAATCCATACTCTCATACCAATAAATAAAGAAGGAAACTGCGCTTAAAAACAGCATTTGTTCTACATAGGATGTAAAGAAGGCAATAATTATTCCTGTTAGCAAGGCGATCTTGAAATAGCTCATAAGGCTATGCCTTACTCCATTAAGTTTTTCAACGAAAATTGAGGATAAAAGTCTGTCTATGCGATATTCTTTAACCTGCCATAGGTATACATCCCAAATGAGATTTCTAAAATAGATAATAAAATAGGGAAGGGTTAAAAATATGATCAAAAAGATATAGATAGATAGATTCATTTCTTAATTATTTATGTAAATAATCTGAGACAAGTTCACTTACCTGCTCTGCTGCTATTAAAGGCAGTCCATGGCCTTTTTCTTCCACAACTTTAAGTTCAGACCCTGCAATTAGGGAATGCATCTTCTCACCCATCCATAAAGGTGTGATCTTATCCTCCTTTCCCCAAATTAATAGCGTTGGGGTCTTAATATTGTCTAGATCATTATCCAGATCTTCAGCTATTATATTCTTAAAAGTTTCTCTCATTGGTCCTGCTTTGTAATAGTCTAATTCTCCAACTAAAAATTTGTAATAAGCATGTCTCAAACCGCCACTGATCTTACTGACTCCCGGGATCTTTTCTAAAGTTGAGGCACCTTTACTTATTCCTTTAAAAACTTTCTTTTTAAAACTATTTTTCGGCTTTATTCCCGAGGCATTAATGATAATGAGCTTGGAGAATAATTGGGGATGTAATAGTGAGGCCTTAAGTAGGACCTTCCCTCCAAAGGAATGCCCTAAGGCAATTGGATCTGTTAGATCCAGCTTGGTAATGATCTTGTTTAAGAGTTCCGCATAATCAGCAAGCTTTAAAGGCTGTGGAGGCAGGGCACTACTTCCCGCACCTGGCCATTCAATATTGATAGTACGAAATCCTCTGGCTGACAAGGCCTGAGCTAATGGTTCCAGACTTTTAATAGAGCCGCCCCAGCCATGCAGAAGTAAAATATCTTGTCCTTGTCCTTGTATTTGAAATTTTAATTCCATAATATTTCCCAATTACAGATTAACAAATCAAGCTAATTATGCAATCATATCAGTATTCCATTAATAAATTGAAATGGGTCAGATTATTAAGTCCAAACTCATCAAGGTGCTCGCCTTCCTGATAGTTATTGTTGTGCTAATTAATCTGATCCTGACCCTGCCACCCTATCTTCAAAAACGACAATTAGAAGAACAAATCACTGCTGATCTGGCACTACTAGGACAATTAGAGTTGAATCAGGAAATTTCATTAGAGACAAGCTACAAGTTCAATTTGAAAACGGCTAATCAGGAATTAGGCATAATCAGTTCCATTGCTGGTGAAATGGAGGCAATCTTGTCACAGGAAGCTTTGAGCCTGCAAGAAGAATTAAAGGGATTACATTCTGATCTTGTATCTTTAGAAAAACAGGTAACTCTTCTTATGCTGCCCCTTGATATTTATTCAAGAGATGAAATGGGAAATCTGCTTGAACAGGAGATACCTCAGGGAAATGAGCTAAGAAACTATATCCAAAGCTTGATCACACAAAAAGATCAAGCTTTGGAGAATATTAATAGGTATAAAGAGGGGATCGAAGGGTATAAACGGGAGCAAGTAAATGCTAATAAGTTCGTAAATGAATTGTGGGGCAAGAGTGATAGGGAAATTAGAGGCATAGTCGAAGCAATGAGTCCTGAACTTAAGGCTGCTCAATTATTCATGTGGAGTTTAAATGGAACCTCTTTAACAAAGACAGAGATTGATAGAATGGGCTCTACTCCGCCAGGGGGAGTGATTCTTATGGGATACAACATCTCTTCCGAGTCTCAATTAAAAACCTTTACTAGACAAATCCAATCAACCTATACTCAATATCCCTTCTTTATTTCCACCGACCAGGAAGGTGGGGTCGTAAAAAGAGTAAGTTGGGATAGAACTGCCGGTCAAACAGCCTGGGATGATATGAGCGATGATGAGATTTGCGAATTAGGAAAGCAAAGAAGCATTACCTTAAATCAGGGGGGTATTAATGTTAATTTGGCTCCTGTTGTTGACCTGTCTGTAAGTGGAGGTGGATTTATTAATAACAGGACCATTAGTTCAAATCCAGAGATAGTTTCTTCTAAAGCTGAGGCATTTGTCAGGTGCTCGCAGGAGAACAAAGTCTTTACTGTGTTAAAACATTATCCCGGACATGGTGCTACTTCCCAAGATTCCCATTTCACATTGCCAGTAATTAACAAATCTAAAGAGGACTGGCTTAATAGCGATGCTATTCCTTTTAAAAAAATTGGCGAATCTAAATTCATAATGATCGGTCATCTCTTCTTTAAAAATATCGATCCCCAAAATCCTTCTACTACATCATCAATTCTGTTAAATGATATTTTAAGGACTGAATTTAATTATGATGGATTATTAATAAGTGATGATATGAACTTAATTCAAAGAAGTACAGGAAGCTCGTATAGAAAGTTGATCATTGATTCTCTGAATGCTGGTATGGACATACTTCTCTATGTAGGTCTACCTGATAGTTCAGAGAAAATGATCTCTGTTGTCACTCAAGCTCTGGAAAATGGCGAATTAAAGGAGCAGGAGATAAATAACAAAGTGTTTAGGATAATGCTTGCTAAAAGGGATCTGCTCTAGCTCTTGTATTTCTTCTCTCTATGTCTGAAATCCACAAAGAACACTCCGATCATTATTATCGAGATGATCAAAAGTGCAGCTCCAAATACGAAACTAATGGTGCTAGGCTCTCTTAATTGGGTATCAAAAGCGAAATTAATTATGGGGATCGTGTAATAGCGTCCTGATTCATCTGAAGTCAGCCCAGCTACACTAGGACCAATGTCTTGGGGATTGTTCATATAATAGATGATATTTACAGGAAGAACGAATAAGACTAAAAACATTAAGGCAATTCCCAATATCATCTTGGGGCTCAGATCTATCTCTATCTTATGTATTCTATTATCCTTTTTGGGCATCCCTACAAATACCTATTAATATTACTTAAATGCTCAGAATAGGTCTTGGCATAATGTATCTTACCGGAACTGTCATGTAAATAGTAGTAATATTCATTTGCTTCAGGATTCAAAGCAGCTTTGAAAGAATCTATACCTGGATTACATATTGGTGAAGGAGGTAATCCGGGATACTTATAGGTATTGTAAGGATTATCATCGTTTTTCAATCTATAAACATCAGCTTTCCAATCCTTGCCTAGATAAAGTAGTGAAGCATCAATCTGAAGCAATTTAACACCATTGATGCCCTGCTCCAATCTTTTAAAGATAATATCAGCGATCATTGGTTTTTCATCCGTACCAAATGCCTCTCTTTGAATTAAAGAGGCAATAGTTAAGAGCTCATAGAAACTATACCTGGAAGAATTGAACTTGGAATAGTCTTCTGGTGTTAGTTTATTGAATAAAGTGGACACCAGCTTCTCCAAGACCTCCATGGTAGTTGAGTCTTTGGCAAAAAAGTAAGTATCTGGATACAGAAAGCCTTCCAGATTTGCTCCTTCCGGTTTGTATACTTTTAAGTACTGAGTAACTTCTGCTGAAAATTCAGCCTGTTCAGGATTTTCTACAAGATTGATGAACTCATCTTTATCAAATTTTGAATCCTTCTCTTTAGCAAAAGCAATCGCTAAAGTATCTGCGATCTCATCATAACGCAGACCTTCAATTATGGTGAGCTTCACATCCTCCTTGTTCTTGGCTTTTTGCAAAAGAGAGAAAAGATCTACAATACTATTTTGGGGACTTAATTCGAAATACCCGGCCTGGAATTTGGATACCAGATCAGGATTGAATTTGGCATAAACAATGAAACACCAGCGGTCTTTAAGAAGCCCTTGCGCTACTAATTTATCGGCAATCTCTTCCACACTATCACCAGATGTTACTTCAAAAATGACTGAAGCTTTGGAAGAGCCATTGGGCATGATTATGCTATTACTGTACCAGTAGTAGAGTGCTATGCCGGCAACTGCTAATAATAGAATAAATCCGAACAAGAACACTGTAAGGTTCTTCATTGTCTTGAGTTTGTAAAATCTAAATATTCCTGAAGTATAATTCTAGCAGCTTTAGAATCTGATTGTTTTCTTCTTTTGCCTCTTAGGCCTGATTCTGCCCAGATAGAGGTGAATGATTCATCCCAATATTTAATATCCAAATTGGTAAAGCTCTTTAATTGCTCTGCGAATTCCCTGATCTGTCTGGTTATGGGATTATCTCTTTGTAACCCAGGAATGCCAATTACGATAACTTGCACCTTCTTATCTATACAGATCTGTTTTAAATCATTCAAAACACTTTTCTCCTTGTTCTTTAAAATTGGCAGATCTATAGCAAAGCGGCCCTCTTCATCTGAGACGGCTAATCCAATGTTGACTGTACCGAAATCTATACCTAAATGCACCATAGCTTGATTATACTCTAAAAAAAGAGCTCTTAGCTACAATTTTAATTGTAAGGCTGATATAATGGGCGTGGCTAAGTAAATAAATATGAGGCGATCCGGAAGGAATTTCAAGAGAATTCATTAAAACTATTAAGCCTTTTGCACAACGCTAAATGAGTCCTCTTGCCAATTTCTTCAGATCCGCTTTGATTTACCTGGCCATAAATTAATATTTTATGGTTTAAATATGCAAACCAAAGAAGTAACGACCTCCATCCAGGTTAATGGAGAACCTATGGTATTTAAATTCGGCAAACTTGCTCCAAGAGCAGAGTCTGCAGTTCTAGCCCAATTAGGGGAAACTGTGGTCTTAACAGTTGTTTCTATGAACAATAAAGATACAACTCTAGACTACTTTCCACTGACTGTTGAATATGTAGAAAAATATTATGCAGGAGGCATCATCTCGGGATCAAGATTTCTCAAAAGAGAAATGCGACCTTCAGATACTGCAGTATTGAAAGGCAGACAGATCGATCATTCCATCAGATCCTTATTCCCTAAAAGCTTTAAAAAGGATGTTAATGTTATTGTTACCGTCCTTTCTTACGATGGAGTTCATGATCCAGAGCTATTAGCTGTTAATTCAGCTTCAATGGCTTTAATGCTTTCTTCTATTCCTTTCAATGGCCCTTCCGCTGCAGTAAGAGTTGGCATCAAAGGCAGTGAATTGATGATCAATAGTGGTAATGATGTTGAGGAAGAACTAGATGGAGAATTCATGGTCTCTGTTAGAGAAGATAGAGTTCTAAATATCGAAGGGTGGGGTAAACAAATCCCTGAAGAAATGATGGGTGAAGTTCTAGATAAAGCAGTTGAATACTGCCAACCAATTCTAGAAGCCCAAAGAGCATTTGCTAAAGAACATGGTAAAGCTAAGATCGAAGTTGCTGAATTACCAGCTCCAGAAGAATTAATTGATCAAGTTAAAAAAGATCATAGCGAACAAATTACAAAAGCACTGTTCGATAAAGAAAATCGTAATAAATTAATGCAGGAAGTAAAAGATAAATTGGCTGAAAATGAAGAGCTTAGCGCCAGTGATATTGATACTGCTGTTGAGTATGTAGCCAGAAAGATAATGAGAACAAATATCTTAAAGGAAGAGAAGAGAACTAGCGGCAGACAATTAGATGAAATTAGAGATCTCGAAGTTGAAGTTGGTGTATTACCTAGAGTTCATGGCTCTGCTCTTTTCAGAAGAGGCAAGACACAATGTCTATCTGTTGCCACTCTAGGTTCCACTAGACTGGTTCAAACCCTGGAAAGCTTTGAAGGTGAAGAAGAAAAGCCTTTCATGCATCACTATAATGGTCCCAGCTATTCCTTAGGAGAAGCTGGCCGTTTCGCCTATTATCCAGGCAGAAGAGAGATCGGACATGGCCATATTGCTGAGAATGCTTTAAAGGCAGTGTTACCAAATACAGAAGAATTCCCATATACAATTAGAGTTGTATCTGAGATCCTTTCCCAGCAGGGATCCAGCTCTATGGCTGCCACCTGCGGTACATCACTGGCATTAATGCAGGCCGGAGTACCTTTAAAAGCTCAAGTGGGTGGCATTAGCGTTGGTCTTATCACAAACGATGATGATATGAACGACTACAAGCTATTGACCGATCTTGAAGATGTTGAAGACTTCTATGGAGATATGGATTTTAAGGTTACAGGAACGACACAGGGAGTCACTGCTATTCAACTGGATAATAAGCTGATGGGAGTACCTGTAGCAATTCTTAAAGCTGCTTTTGAAAAATCAAAGCAGGCAAGATTACAGATATTAGCTGCAATGAATGATGTTATCGCAGAGCCTAACAAGGATCTTAGTCAATACGCACCCCGTGTCAAAGTGATCAAGATCAATCCTGATAAGATCGGGGAATTGATAGGACCAGGTGGCAAGAACATTAAGGGGATTTATGAGAAATGTAATAACATGGTTGATATCGATATCAAAGATGAAGGCTTGGTATATCTAACATCAGCATCAGCTGAGATGTCCAAACTGGCTGAAGATATGATCAACTCAGTAGTGGAAGAGCCTGAGATCGGTAAAACTTACAATGGCGTTGTTGATAAGATAATGCCTTATGGAGCATTTGTAGATGTATCTGCTGGTATTTCAGGTCTTGTTCATGTTTCAGAGATGTCTGACAAGTTCGTAAAAGACCCTGGTACTATAGTTAAAGAGGGACAAACAGTTAGAGTTAAGATCATCAAGATCGAAAACGGTAAGGTATCCTTCACAATGAAAGGAGTTGCTCAAAGCGAATAATCTGCCATAATATTGTTATGAGAACGGCCAAGGACCTTTTGTCATTAGTAAAAAGATTACTGCAGGCTGAGCAGAATGAAATAGTTTCTGCTGCAGGATTTCTGATAGTGATCACTTTTGCGACCAAGATCCTTGGTATGTTCTTCCTGACTTTAGTAGCTAAGGAATTCGGAGCCTCAACCGAGACCGATCTTTATTACTTGGCCTCAGTTCTACCCGAGACGATCACTAATATCATTCTTCTGGGAGTGATATCAGGCTCGATCATCCCCATATTCATCAATATCAGGGAAAAGGAAGGAGAAACTAAATTCTGGCATTCTTTCAATTCCACTTTAAATATCAGTATGCTCTTTTTTGGACTACTGGCATTTCTGGCGGCAATTTTCTCAAGGCAATTGATCCCTCTGGCTGTACAGATGACCCAAAATACCCACAATTTAAGCGATATGCAGATCAATGAGGTGGTTTGGATGATGAGGATATTACTAATTCCTCAGATAATTTTAGGCTTATCAGCATTTTTCTCAACCTGGCTCAACATCTATCACAGATTTATCATTCCTCAATTAGCCCCTCTCTTTTACAATATTGGGAAATTGATAGGTGTAGCTATTCTAGTACCATTAATGGGAGGCAGTATTTGGGGGCTGGTATGGGGCAGCATCATCGGAGCTGTTTTACATATTCTGATTCAAATACCGCTTTTAAGACATCTGAATTTCAATTTCAAGGTGCTCTTTATTGATATCTATGATAAAAACCTTAAAAGAGTCCTAAAACTGGGATTGCCTAGGGTATTCAGTTTAGGAATGGAGCAAATTGCCTTGATCGTTGATAGTCTTATTGCACTTGGCCTAACAGCGGGCTCATTAACAGCCTATCAATTGGCAGTGAGATTGATCTCATTGCCTATGGGATTATTTGGTACAAACTTTGCCATAGCTAGCTACCCATCTTTTGCCAAATTACACGCTACAGAGCAAAAAGTAAAATTTTCCGAACTGTTCTTTAAAATAATGAATCAGATAATTTATCTGACCTTGCCTATGGCAGTGATCTTCATCGTTATGAGGGTTCCTATCGTGCGTCTTGTCTATGGAATATTTGGAGGCAACTTCGACTGGGATGATACTCTTCTTGTTGCCGGTATCGTGCTTTTCTTTTCTTGGGGATTGATCTTTGAAGGGTTAAGGACAACTATGTTCAGAGTATATTTTGCTATACATAATTCAATAATCCCCTTGTTTGCAAGTATCTTTGTAGTGATAGGAGGAATTATCACAGGCATACTTTTCAGCAACTATTTTTCTCATTTCAATCAAATCTCATTGCAAGCTCTGGAATTCAATCCAAATTACTTTCTTAGTAAAGGAGATGGTGTAGCTGGCGCTGCCGGTCTAGCATTAAGTTCCAGCTTGGTATTTACTCTTGAATTTATTTTCCTGTTCACAATACTCTACAAGAAAAAAGTAATTTTTGGAGTTAGAAAATTTCTCAAGTCGCTTCTCTATAAATTAATTGCAGCTATGATCATGTTTGTTGCTTGTTTCCTTATGGCCAAACTTTGGGAAGAGATACTTAATACAACTAAGACTCTGCAATTAATATTTCTCTCTATTTCAACTATCATTTCCTCGTTCATGATCTATATCTGGACCAGCTATATGCTGCGCCTTGAGGAAGCAGATCTGCTTGTGAACCTGCTCTTTAGTAATCTGGAGAAACTTGTTAATAGATTAAAGAAAAAAAATGTTCAAGAGGGTTAAAGAATATATTAAAAGAGAAACTAGAGAGATGCTTTTAGCTTTAGGAGCATTAATATTGATCTGTTTTGGATTCCTGGCCTATCTAAAATATGTCGGCATCCCCATGACCAGAGCTCATAATCTTTACAATCAGGCCGTACTGGCACTTGAGAAGGGGGACAAAGAAAAGGCTATTTCATATATGCAGGATTCTTTAAAGGTTTGGAAAACAGAAGAGGTGGAAACTGAACTTAATACGCTGATTGAAACTCAAGAGTAATTCTCAGGATCTCTTAAAACATTCTTCAATTTTTCTTTCTTAGCTGGAAACAAAAACCCCATTAATCTCTTACCCGATCGCATTAGAATGTATAGCCCAAAGATCAATACTGCAGCCAGAGTAAATAAGGCTATCAATATATTTGAGCGGCTGCTTTGTAAGCCTAGAATAGAACCACCATCTGAAGCAGATTCCACTGAGTAAGTAACTACCACTGAATCCTCTGAGATCTCAGAGTTTGACAGCGATCTGATCATATATGAATAGGTCTTGCCCGGTTGCACATCAGTATCAAGATAAGATGTGGCACCTCCAGGGATCTGAGCTAATTCGCTCATATCCAATTCTCCGGCAATCTGTCTGTAAAGTATGTAATTGTCTACACTACCTTGAGCTGGAGCAGCAAAATTCAATAGCACTGCCCTTCTTCCATTTATGCTGGCACTTTCTACACTAAGAGAAGTTGGGGGAAAGACATTGCCACTTCCTTTAACAACAGCCCCTTGTTTCTGTAAAAGATCAGCCCCGGTCAAAAAAATGGCATCCTCAGTTACAGTTTCATTGCCTGCAGTGTCTGTTAATGTCAGAGAATAGTGATAACTTAAGCCGATTGTAAGGTTCTGGATATCAAAATCATGCTCCAACAAATATTCTTCCGACTCCATGCTTAAATTGTATTGAGAAGTCTTGCCGTAATTTAATGTAACGCTAACAGGCTCATCAGCGATAACCTTAATGACATAGTTATCATCGCTTTTATTACGTCTTATTTCAGAAGAAAGTATCACCGGCTTTTTATTATCCTGATCCCGATAATCCACTACAAAAGCTAAAGATGAAATATTAACTTTCTCATCAGGTTCTAAAGCTAAAGCTTTGAACATTAATCCCATATTAGATTTAGGCTGCTGGATCCAATCGGTATATGTCTTTTTGTATTTATCTGAAAAGATCAATCCTGCTTGATCTAAGCTTACAGCATCAATTATCTGCCCTGAGTAGCGATCAATTATCTGTACAATCCCCGAAGCTTTCTTATCCTGATAGTAAACCAGTTTGACCGTCTCAATTTGCTGATTGTCACTAAAGAAAGAAGTAGGGAAATTAATATCAAAACTAAGATCATTGCCCTGATCTATACCACTTAATACACCACTAACAGGACTTGCTGTGAGGCTCATGGAATAAAGCTCACCCTCACTTGCCCTAAGAGGCTGAATTAAGAACAGGATCAATATTAATGGCAGGAAATATTTGAATTTCATAACCATATTATACTCATAATACTGTTTAATTTCCTATTGTCCTAATGGCAATTAATTACTTCCTGTGAGGTGATAATAACATCGACCTTTTGATCATGCTCACTGCTTGGTATTTTGGCAAGCAGCTGTTCCTGGAAGCAAATCCCTATCTTTAAGACATTGGTATAGTTGATTAGGAATCTGTCATACCAGCCGAAGCCTTGACCTAATCTGTATCCACTTCTATCAAAAGCTAAGGCTGGAATGATAATTACATCAAGAGGAGGCTTTAATACAGGTTGACTTGGCTCATATGCTTTCAACTTATCCACATAAGTCAATGAATTATTAAAAAGACCGATCTTTAACTGTTTGAAAAAAGGGATATATATCTTTTTATGATCTCTCTCAAGCTTACTTAGTAAGGGTAAAATACCGATTTCGTTCTCCAGAGGATAATATGCCAGGAGTGAACCGGCCTTGATCACAGCTGGAAAAGATAATAGTTTTGAGATTATAGCCTGGGATTGCTCCTGTTTATTAACAATCTTTGCACGCACTTGTCTACAAGTTATCCGCAAAGATTGCTTATCAAAGATCATTTTAGATAATCACGTAACGCCTGGGCGATCTCATCATTCTTTAAACGCTTGAGGGCTTTAGCTTCTATCTGTCTGATACGTTCTCTAGTTACTTTAAATTCATGACCAACTTCTTCCAGGGTTCTAGATACTCCATCTTTAAGGCCGAATCTTAATTCCAAAACTTTTCTCTCTCTATCAGTAAGTCCACTAAGGATCTCATCAATCTGTCTTTTAAGAGAAGCCCAAGTAGCAATCTCGCTTGGTGAAGCTGAATACTCATCAGGAATAATATCACTTAATTTTGAATCTTTTTCTTCTCCAATAGGAGCTTCTAATGATGCTGGTCTTTGGGCGATCCTGATGATCTCATTAACTTTGTCAGAATCAACTCCCATTTCTTTTGCTATTTCAGAGATCTTGGGTCTTCTGCCTAATTTAGATGCTAATTGAGAAGATACTTTACTTAATTTATTGATAGTCTCGATCATGTGCACAGGAACTCTGATAGTCCTAGCCTGGTCAGCAATAGCTCTAGTGATCGCCTGTCTGATCCACCAGGTAGCATATGTTGAAAATTTGAATCCTTTTCTATATTCAAATTTTTCAACAGCTCTCATTAAACCAATATTACCTTCCTGGATAAGATCTAAAAGATCCAAGCCTCTTTTAGCGTATTTTTTAGCAATGGAAACGACAAGTCTAAGATTAGCTGTAGTTAGAAGCTCTCTGGATTCCTTATCACCAGCTTCAATGTTTTTTGCAAGAATAACTTCTTCTTCTGCAGTTAATAATGGGATCCTGCCAATTTCATGTAAGTAGGCTCTAATGGGATCAGTTGAAACATGAGCTCTGATCTTTCTAAGTATTGATATCTTTTGTTCGAATGTCATTCCTTTTCCAGTTGGAACTGAAACAACTGCAGGTTCGTCTTCCTCAACTTCATCTACTGGTTCAATTATTTCAATTTCATGCTCCTGTAGAATATTAATTAAATATTCTAAAAAGTTCATATCCTCCTCGATCTCAGGAAATCTTTCTAAGACATCATCCTGAGTTAAATAGCCTTGTGTTTTACCTAGATCCACGATTTCATTCACAAGCTTTTTTTGTTTTTGATCTAAAGCCATAGTTTATACTTGTAATTTAAGCTGAATATTGATTGAATGTAGCGTATATTTTTCGAGGAGTGCTACATAAACCTCGGCTTTTATTATTTATAGCTGGATTTAATAACCAAGCTTGAAAATTAGCTGTAAATATACCACAATATATTATTAATTAAAATACCTGCGTTTTAAATAGTAATATATATAACGCTAAAATACGTAATTGTTACAATCTATGGCTTTATTCAGTTATCAAAAAGGACCGGCTAATAAAGAAGAACCTCGTGATTATGTTAAGGTAGCAGAACCTCCTAGTGAGCCAATGACATTAGGCAAATTACTGGGCGGATTTAAAAATGAATTGATCAAAGTCATGATCGAGTCTAAAGTAGCAGGATTTATCATACCATTGGTCATGATCCTGTTTGGACTTAATCTAATATTTAAACAAGTCTGGCCTGAGATCGAGCAACAGATAAGACTACAAACAGGAGCATTTGATACTGGCTCACTAGCTCTAGTAGAAGGCGACTATATCTCTAGAGAAAAATATTTATCAAATCCCGGTTCAGAATACTTCAAACAGATCACTAGTGAAGCTCAAGATAAGCATATATTACTGGAGGATCCAGACTCTTTAGCATATAGGGGAAGGTTTACAATCTCAATCGATTCACTTGGTCTTTACAATCTACCAGTTACAGGTAATGTAGATAGCAGTGATGAAAATACATATAAAAGCGTATTAAATAGCGGACTAGCCCATTTCAAAGGTACAGGACTTCCCTTCTCTAATGTTTCTAATAATATAGTGATCTATGGTCACAGCTCTTCAGGAGACTATTATGAAAGGACCAAGGATATAGCAGGCGCTTTTAGTCGGCTAAACAAGATCAAGATCGGAGATATTGTTAAGGTCAAGATCGATGGTAAGGAATATAGTTACAGGGTTAGTAAGAGTAAAATAGTGGAACCAAATGCTACCGAGATTATTACAGGAACAACTAACAAGAGAACATTAACATTGTTCACCTGCTTCCCCAATGGAAATAGTGCCCAGAGATTTGTGGCAATAGCTAGCCCAATTGATTAATATTCCTTCTTACGTCTTAAATAGGCTGGAGTATCGTAGTCATCATCATCCATATCCAAATCAACATCTTTCTCCATCTTAACTGGCTGTGGTTTAACCTGTTCTCTTACAGGCGCTTCATAGGCAGGTCGATTTGGAGTTCTTGTATCCTGTCTGGGAGTTAAAAT
>ENA-UOWO01004597-UOWO01004597.1-activated-sludge-metagenome-genome-assembly--contig:-NODE-4597-length-15136-cov-44.146874_pt1 | contig 15136 bp, 8 predicted proteins | sample MGYA00238148_ERZ761564 | MGnify/ENA primary metagenome ERZ761564 (study PRJEB28885, sample SAMN05720194) | activated sludge metagenome | isolation source: Anaerobic digester | place: USA...
AGCCGACTTAGTAAATGTTCCTGGCAATTTTTAATTGCCGGGATTACATTTACTTAGTCGATTCCGCATTAAAAATCCACATTATAAGTTGTTTAAAAACAGTTAATAATACTTAATTATTCCTAATGCTACGCATTAGAAAATTCTTGATGCGGAATTTGGGATAAAACGTTTATCTGTTTTTATGCCCTGACATCGTACAACATTTTATTATGATTAGGTAATGATTACTCAAACCGCTTTCCTGCTAACACTTATTATGCTGTTTCCCAATAATTGAGACCATAAAAACAAAAAAACCTGCAAAATGCAGGTTCTTAATCAGATGAAGGCAGCCAAGGTTGCAAACAACCTCGCTGTTTTATATTAGCCGACCAGCTCAAAATCAAAACGGTAATAATGCGTTTTCCCGGAATAGGCTCCGGGGTTTTCAATGGTTAGCTCACTCAGTTTCTTTTCTACATACAACTGAAAATAAACAGAATTGGTGTTGAGCTCCTGGATACTTATTTTTCCGTTTTCATCCACAGTGAAAGATAAGACAACAAATCCCGAAAGCTTGTTTTCTTTGGCATATTCAGGATAAGTCACTGATTTACTGATGATGGTTTTCAGATCGCCTGCCGTTTTACGGGGGCCTGCTGCTGCAAAGCTGATGGATACTGCAAAGATCAGGATCACAAACATAGTGGCTGATTTCATAATTAATTTTGTTTTCATGACGCTGGGTTTTTTATTGTTTAGGAATTGTTTTGTTTACTTATCTGACTCCTCAATAAAAAAAGGTTACAAGATTCATAAAAAAAACCTGCAAAATGCAGGTTCTTAATCAGATGAAGGCAGCCAAAGTTGCTGACAACCTTGCTGTTTTATATTAATTGACCAGCTCAAAATCAAAACGGTAATATTGCGTTTTTCCGGCATAGGCTCCGGGGTTTTCTATGGTTAGCTCGCTCAGTTTCTTTTCAACATACAACTGAAAATAAACAGAATTGGTGTTGAGCTCCTGGATACTTATTTTTCCGTTTTCATCCACAGTGAAAGATAAGACAACAAATCCCGAAAGCTTGTTTTCTTTGGCATATTCAGGATAAGTCACTGATTTACTGATGATGGTTTTCAGATCGCCTGCCGTTTTACGGGGGCCTGCTGCTGCAAAGCTGATGGATACTGCAAAGATCAGGATCACAAACATAGTGGCTGATTTCATAATTAATTTTGTTTTCATGACGCTGGGTTTTTTATTGTTTAGGAATTGTTTTGTTTACTTATCTGACTCCTCAATAAAAAAAGGTTACAAGATTCATAAAAAAAACCTGCAAAATGCAGGTTCTTAATCAGATGAAGGCAGCCAAGGTTGCTAACAACCTCGCTGTTTTATATTAACCGACCAGCTCAAAATCAAAACGGTAATAATGCGTTTTCCCGGCATAGGCTCCTGGGTTTTCAATGGTTAGCTCACTCAGTTTCTTTTCTACATACAACTGAAAATAAACAGAATTGGTGTTGAGCTCCTGGATACTTATTTTTCCGTTTTCATCCACAGTGAAAGATAAGACAACAAATCCCGAAAGCTTGTTTTCTTTGGCATATTCAGGATAAGTCACTGATTTACTGATGATGGTTTTCAGATCGCCTGCCGTTTTACGGGGGCCTGCTGCTGCAAAGCTGATGGATACTGCAAAGATCAGGATCACAAACATAGTGGCTGATTTCATAATTAATTTTGTTTTCATGACGCTGGGTTTTTTATTGTTTAGGAATTGTTTTGTTTACTTATCTGACTCCTCAATAAAAAAAGGTTACAAGATTCATAAAAAAAACCTGCAAAATGCAGGTTCTTAATCAGATGAAGGCAGCCAAAGTTGCTGACAACCTTGCTGTTTTATATTAATTGACCAGCTCAAAATCAAAACGGTAATATTGCGTTTTTCCGGCATAGGCTCCGGGGTTTTCTATGGTTAGCTCGCTCAGTTTCTTTTCAACATACAACTGAAAATAAACAGAATTGGTGTTGAGCTCCTGGATACTTATTTTTCCGTTTTCATCCACAGTGAAAGATAAGACAACAAATCCCGAAAGCTTGTTTTCTTTGGCATATTCAGGATAAGTCACTGATTTACTGATGATGGTTTTCAGATCGCCTGCCGTTTTACGGGGGCCTGCTGCTGCAAAGCTGATGGATACTGCAAAGATCAGGATCACAAACATAGTGGCTGATTTCATAATTAATTTTGTTTTCATGACGCTGGTTTTTTTATTGTTTAGGAAATGTTTTGTTTACTTATCTGACTCCCTAAAAAACAAAAAGTTACAAAAAAAAAGAAAATTTATGGCAAACGCCCGGCAGGCCGGAAACCACCGGATTATACAACATGTTCCATCTGTTAATATAATTTAAACGAAACTACGCTAAGCGTTTTCTGCCGTTTGTTTAAACCATCAACATACCCGGAATAGAAAATATTGCCTTTTCAGACCATCTGAAATTTCACTTTGGTATTGCTCCCGGTATTGGGCCAGGGTCAATAATACAAAAATTCCACAGCAGGAATTACTTTTTCTTAAACTCCAATGAAACAGAGTTTACACAATACCTTTTTCCTGTTGGATGAGGACCGTCATCAAACAAATGGCCAAGATGCCCGCCGCACCGGGCACACACTATTTCGGTGCGGACCATGTGAAAACTGGTATCGGGCAGTGTTTCTATTTTTCCTTCGTCTATGGCATCATAAAAACTGGGCCATCCGCAACCGGCGTCAAATTTCGTTTCTGACGAAAACAGTTCGTTGCCGCAACCTGCACAGCAATAAATGCCTTTTTCATTCAATTGATAATACATGCCGGAAAAAGCTTGCTCCGTAGCCTTAAGCCGTAAAACCCGGTATTGTTCTCCGGTAAGTTTTTCCATCCATTCTTTTTCGCTCAGGCTGAGCTTCTCCTTTTTTGTCATATTTGCTTGTTTTTTATTTGACGGTGTGGAACATGCCTGAAAAATAAATAAAGTACAAAACACTACAAAAATCGATAATAATGAATTTTTCATTTTTTAATGAAATGCCTGGCGGTTAAGATTATTCAAAAGGGTGTGCAACATGGCTGCCATCACAAAAAGGTTGTTTCCCGGATTTTCCACACCGGCATATCGAAAAATTATTGGATATTTCTGTTTCCCTTCCGTTTTTATCAGTTATAATACTTTTTCCCTTTATGATTGCAGGCCCGTTCCTGATTATTCTTATTTGTGTCCGGGAATCTTCATTCTTTTGATCATTGTCTTGTATCTTATCATTTTGACGATTATTATAAAAAAAGGTAAGCGCTTCGGTAGGACACCGTTCCACCTGCCTGATGATTTTTTTGGTTGAGGCGCCATAAGGATTGATCCAGGGTTTATCATCAGGGTTAAAAACTTCCGGCAGTTCGGTGAAGCAGTATGCCACATGTGTGCAGAAATGAGGCTTCCAGACAATAGTTATTTCACCGTTGGAATAATATTTCGTAATCTCCGGATTGTCTCCCGTTAGGAATCCCGGAAATTCCACTTGATCAAGACTTAATTGCCACAGCTTTTCGGCAGTATCCAAATTTTTTGCATTTTCAGAAGGCTCACTGATTTTTTTCTTTCTGAAATACTGTCCCGTTATGCCTTCCACCTCTGGCGAACTCGCCAGAAAGACAGTGGTTTCGGCTCCCTTTTCCGGTGTGATCATAATAAGTTTAAAAAGAAAAATTGCCAGGGGATTCATCTTGTTAAAAATGTTGGTACTTACAATTCCCGGGTGAAGGCAGTTAACACTAACACCCGTATCTTTGAGCTGATGAGCTAATTGCTTGGTAAACAGAATATTTGCCAGTTTTGACTGATCATAAGCTCTTTTGCCGCTGAAATCTTTGCTTAGCCCGGAAACCTTCAGATTTATGCGCGCACCCCTGTGAGATTCTGAAGCCACATTGATGATTCTGGCCGGAGCGCTTGCCTTTAAAGTGTCCACTAAAAGTTTCGTCAGCAGAAAAGGAGCGAGGTGGTTTACTGCCCAGGTTAATTCATAGCCATCCTTACTTTTTTGATAATTTATTTCGTATATCCCCGAATTATTTATCAGCACATGAAGTTGATCGTGTTTTTGTTTAAAATCATCAACAAAACTCCTTATAGATTCTAAAGAAGAAAAATCACAAAAAAACAGTTCAATCTCCCTGCCCGATTTACCAAAAATATACTCCCGAACCGCCATAGCTTTATCATAATTGCGATAGGTAATCATTACACGTGCTCCCGCAACCGACAAGGCCAAAGCCGTTTCACGCCCGATGCCTGATGTAGCACCGGTAATAAGGCAAAATTTATCTTTTATGCTCCACATATATAGTCTTGTTTATGTACTTATTCGCTAAAACGTAACAAAATTAATCATAATTTAGAATTGTTCCAAATTAAATTCCCAATTCACTTTTTGCCCTCTAAAATCATTTATTATCTTTAAATTTAATACTTTTGCAAGCGATTATTTTAATTTTATACCAAAGCAACCATTTCAAAAATAGTATTGTCATAATTACATTGCTGAAAAATTTAAAAACAAATAATATAATGAAAAAAATATCAGGCTTTTTATTCGCGTTTTTTATTTTCGGGAACCTGTTCGCCCAGAACATTTATAAAGCGGATGCCCGTCTTGCCGACTGTATGAGTCAGGAATATATCACACAGCTTGAAAATTCAGGATCAGAACTTATTCCTTACTATAATTTTTATCTTGACCACTCTTATTATGTGGTTGGCCTTAACGCCACAGAAAAAGAAATCACCGGGCAGGATATTCATACCGTGACACAACAAACAGACCATGCCGCAATGAACATTTATTTCAAAGAAACAACGTACAGCCAAGAAAAATTCAACCCTTTGAAATATAATTTCAATCTTTCGGCCAACAGTTTTACAACGTATATATGGAAAGAAGCCGGCATCGCACTTATATTCTATCCGCTCAGCCACATCTCTGCTGATTTTAAAGAATTTATGAAACAAAATAAATAAAATATCCACCTGAAAATATTCTTCTCATGAAAAAAATATCTATTCTCGCTGCTTTACTATTTATTGTTTCTGTTGCACATTCTCAGAATTATCTGATAAGTGCCGGCGGAACCGTGACAGCCTGCTCCGAAAATTTTTATGATAGCGGAAATTATGGCGGAAATTACAGCAATAATGAAAATTTTGTCATGACTTTTCATTCCAATAATCCTACCAATACGCACCTGCGCTTCAGTTTCAATGTGTTTGATGTGGAACCCGGCGACACCCTTATTGTTTATGATGGTTCATCTGTAACAGCCACGGTGTTGGGAAAATACAATAATAATAATTTACCACCGGCTTATGTTTTTGCAACCATTTACAATTTGACCGGCGACCTGACTTTTCAGTTCAAGTCAAATGCCTCGCTGAACAATGGAGGCTGGTGGGCATCCTTTGTCTGTACCCCTGCCTGCCAGGAAATCAATGCTATTTATCACCCTGGCCTTACAGTACCCCCTCCCAACGACAGCAACTATATCGATATTTGTGTAGGACAGACCATTACCTTTGGCGCCAAAGGGAGCGGCGCCGCCTTTCCGCAAAGCGGGATCAATTACACGCAGGACAGCACAAACTGCGTTTACCTTTGGGATTTCGGCGACGGAACCACAGCCACAGGGCAGATCGTTACCCATACGTATACCGTGGTAAGAGGATATGATATCGGACTGACCATCACTGATGCCAGGGGTTGTGTCAATTCCAATTATCTCGGAGGGAGAGTCCGAATATCCTCAAATCCTATAGCCTCGATTGATATGGGCCTTTTGCCGGACATCTGTTCCAACTCCGACACTACCTATATCAACTATGGTTATGGCCCAGGATCGGTAATAACCATCGACCCTACACATTCCGTACAATCGGCCAGTGAGAAATTCGACAGCACCATGTTCATTCCCGATGGGCCTAATTGTCCTATACAATGTTATAATACTTTTGTTACTTTTATGGCATTCATACCGGGAGCTACCATTACCAGCGCCGCTGATATTTTGTCCATCTGTGTAAATATGGAACACTCCTACACCGGCGACCTCGGTTTTCGGATTATTTGCCCGAACGGACAATCGGTTCAGCTTGACCCGAACACCCACTCCGGCGGCGCTTATATGGGAGTACCTGCCGGCGGAGCCAACCACCATTCTTTTGATAGCGGCTGCGACCCGGCCAATAATCTTGCGGGAACCGGATGGACCTATTGCTGGTCATCTATATATCCCCAGCACGGCACCATGGATGCGCTATCTTCAGCAGGAGTCAGCCCTATTGATTCTACCAATACCATCAACAACACCAATTATATCACACCCAGCAGCCCGTTGTCGGGATTGATAGGCTGTCCGCTCAACGGCACCTGGAATATCGAGATATGTGACGACTTTGGTAGTGATAACGGCTATATTTTCTGGTGGGAACTGAACCTTGACCCATCCCTGTTGCCCGTCGGATGGAGTTACCAGGTTCCTATTGACACCGTGATCTGGACCGGTAACGGAGACCTGGAGGTGCTGAATGACAGTACCATCATGATTGTTCCCGGCGCCGGGGGGTCTTATCAGTATAATGTGGAAATAATTGATGTATTCGGATGCTCTTATGATACAACCCTGACCATAGGTGTTGTCCAGGCGCCCCAGCCCGAACTGGGACCCAGTGATACCCTGTGCGATAACAACCTGAATTTTATCCTCAGCCCGGGTCCTGCCGATGAATATATCTGGTCAACAGGAAGTACCGACTCCATCCAACCCGTATCATCAACCGGTTATTATTATGTTACCATGACCAACCACAACGCAAATAATACACTTGACTGCATTTCATCAGATTCGGTATTTATCAAAGTGCTTGCCTATCCGACACCAATCGATCTGGGACCCGATACCTGCAGCACCGTTCCGTTCCCGCTCGATGCGGAACACAGCGGAGGTGTTTTCCAGTACAACTGGTCTACAGGAGCTACCACCCAGACCATCAATGCTGTTTCAAGCGGTACATATTCGGTAACCGTCGCTGAATTATTCGACCATAACTGCGAATTATCGGATTCCAGAAATGTGACCATCATTCCCGAACCAACCATAGAAATAGGCCCTGATTCCACGATCTGCAGCTTTAATTATTTCAGAATGAAAGTTAAAGATGCCAACGGCTTTTTAGATAATAATCCTTACACATACCTCTGGACGACAGACCCTGTTTCTAATCTCAACGGACTTACTTCACGCGAAGTTGATTTCGGATGCCTCACTCCCGATGTGGTGTATAACGTTGGAGTGGCTGTTACCGGTTGCACAACGGTAACCGACACACGTGTGATTACAGCAAAAAATTGTGAGCTGGAAGTATTCAATATTATTACACCCAATGGCGATACCTATAACGATAAATTTAAAGTTACAGGCCTTGAGAATTTTGCAGGAAGCAATATGAAAATATATAACCGATGGGGAAAGAAAGTTTATGAATCAGATAATTACGGGATGGATGATAGTGAATTATGGGATGGCGGAAAAGATGCCGACGGCGTATATTATTATGTATTAACCGTCAACTACGGTGATTCCCGAGGCTGTGTCGAAGCATTGAATTATCATGGCACCGTGACCATTATCAGATAATAAAATTTTATCACGAAAAAACCATCTCTTTTTTGAGGGATGGTTTTTTTTTATAATTTAGTCCATATTTTTATTTTTATGAGAAAAATACTTTTTCTGCTTCTCTTTTTGCCATTGTTGGGATATACACAGGTAACGGATGATTTTTCGGACGGCGATTTTACCACTAATCCCGCATGGTCCGGAACGGGCATGGATACTAACTTTGTGGTTGCCAGTGAAACACTGCAAAGCGATGGGCCTCACTGGAACCTCAATACCCTGGGTGATACCATATATCTTGCAACAGCAAACACCCTGATCAGCAATACAGAATGGAGTTTCCTGATCGATCTCGGATTTAATCCTACTGCCGATAACGTGGTCCGTGTATATGTGGTTGCCGATAGCAGCGACCTTCGATACGGTCTCAATGGTTATTATATCGAACTGGGGCAAACCAGCGCCGATAATATCAAATTTTTCAAACAAACAGGAACAACATCCACACTGCTTTTTACCGGTACAACCTCCTTTGCCAGTAATATTAAAGTTAAAATAAAAATAACCCGCGATTCGACCGGAAACTGGAACATCTTTTCGGACCCCACCTATACCGGGCTTAATTATTCTCCCGAAGGGGCATCCTTCAATGATACCACGGTCACAGCTACCTCCTTTATGGGCGTTTACTGCCGGTATAAGACCGATACCCGGTTTAACCAATATCATTTCGACGATTTTTACGCCGGACCGATTATTCTTGACACCATAAGTCCGGCCGTGCAGTCGGTAACCCTATCACAACCAATGAAACTGGATGTTGTGTTTACTGAAAAAATGGACGAAACCACCGCTGAAGACACCAATAATTATGATGTCCCCGGATTGGGACACCCCCAATCAGCAAGCAGGGATTCCGCCGATTTTGCGTTGGTGCATCTGACATACCCAGCGGCATTTATTCAGGGAGTGGCCTATTCACTGATTATTTCCAATGTTCAGGACTTGTCCGGGAATAGTGTGATTCCAGATACCATACCGTTTTCTTTTTATGATGGTAATACTTTCGATGTGGTGATCAATGAAATTATGGCCGATCCCGATCCTTCTGTGGGTTTACCGAATTTTGAATACCTGGAATTATTTAACAGGACACAGATACCGATAAACCTGAAAAACTGGAACATCACGATAGGATCTAGCATAGCAATTTTGCCGGAGATCACGATACTGCCGGGTGATTTTCTTATCCTTACAGGCAGTGCAGCCGAGCCATACCTGTCTTTTTACGGCGCTTGTGTTGGATTTTCATCATTTTCGCTCACCAATACCGGATCAGCGCTGATCTTACGTAATAAAACCGGCGACATCATACACTTTGTAAATTATACCGACAGCTGGTATCAGAACACACTGAAAGATGAAGGCGGTTGGGCGCTGGAGCAGATTGACCCTGCAAATCCCTGTGGCCAAAGCGCCAACTGGCGGGCCTCCACCGACCCCGCCGGAGGTACCCCGGGCAGGATCAATTCGGTATCTGCCAGTAATCCTGACCTGAAAACACCCTTGCTTATCAGGGCATCAACAAGCAGAAAACCTGCCGACTCAAACAGGGTTAAAATCTACTTTAATGAACCGCTGGTGGACGGACTATTCATGTATGACAAAACAAAATATTATGTTGACAACAATATAGGAAATCCTGATTCAGTTAAGCTGCAATCTCCCGAAAATGAATGTATTGAACTTGTTTTTGCACAGGCATTCCAGCCTGGAATTATTTATACGCTGACAGTCCGGGATAGTATTTTTGATTGCGCCGGCAACCAGGCATCCGTCAATCAATACGTTAAATTTGGCATTCCCGCTTTGCCTGATTCGGGCGATCTGGTGATCAATGAAGTTTTAGCAGACCCCTTTAGTGGCGGCGCTGATTTTGTTGAAATTTACAACCGCTCAGGTAAAGTCCTTGATTTTGCTGATCTTAGCCTTCTTTCCTTAACAGACTCCGCATTAATTACCACCGAAAACTTTCTGAGTCTTCCCGGTTCTTATACCCTTCTTACCACCAATCCCGATGCGGTGAAAACCCAGTACTATACCCCCAACCCCTACCATTTTATCGACATGGCCTCGTTCCCTGCGATGAATAATGATGGAGGCACTGTTATTCTGGCAACCAATACGGACACCATCATTGATGCCATGTCGTACACCGATGACATGCATTTTCCCTTACTAAATTCAACCGACGGGGTTTCGCTGGAACGTGTCAGCTACGACCGCCCGGCAAGCGATATCACCAACTGGCATTCGGCTGCTGAATCCGTTGGATTTGCCACACCGGCCTATCAGAATTCACAGTTCATGGCCAACGAAGGGCAGAACGGCAGTGTAAGCCTGGAACCAGAGCTGTTTTCTCCCGACAACGACGGATATAATGATATACTAAATATTATATGTAAAAGCGATACCCCGGGAAAAATGCTGAACATCACCATATATGATGCTAAAGGACGCCTGATCAAATACTTAATAAAGAACCAGCTCATGTCCGAACAAAGTGTTTACTCCTGGGATGGAACAACCGATGGCAACCTCAAAGCCAATATCGGAATATACATTGTGTATGTTGAAATGCTCGATATGCAGGGGAAAGTGAGCCATTTCAAAAAAACTGTTGTATTGGCCACAAAATTGTAATTACCGGCTGGCAAAATGAGCAAATCTGATTTAACTGAATGAAGTTAATGTATTAACATTAATCGTTTTAAAAGCAAAAAACAGAATCCTACTACGACAAAATTATAGTAAATATTGCTGCATGTGCAGCAAGCCAAACGTTACCGCCAAGTGTAAGAGACAGACAACGACATAGAAACATTGAAAAGTAAACCATTGTGGAAGGACAGAAAAACGAAATATTGACAAGACAAGAAAGCCGACACTCATGCCGACCCAAAGTTTTTTATTTTTTGCCCACCGCGCATTTTTTAAAAACAATTTTAGCCAGCCGCGCAAATGGCACATTTGCTTTTGCCCCGACACACGAAGCCAACCCTTCGGCAAAATCAAAAGAGCCATTTCTTGCTGACCCACAAAGAAAAGATATATGGAATTAACTACTATAGAGTACAATAGAGAATTTGCAAAACAAAGAGCTGAAGATGAATCAAGGCGTGCTGACATGAAGCAGCATGCAGATAAATTAATTCAGGGATTTGAAAAACTGGAAGAAAGTCATGCTAAAAGAGCTATTTGGGAATTATTTCAAAACGCAATTGATTTGTCTGATAATTGTGAAATAATAATTGAAATTACAGATGAGTACATTTCATTTAAGCATAATGGAAAGCCTTTTACTTCTAAAACATTAAGTTGCTTAATCAAACAAGTAAGTTCAAAAAACAACCAAAATAGTGATGATGAAGTAGGACAATATGGCACAGGTTTTATTTGCACACACTCATTTGGGAAAAAGATATTGATTTCAGGATCATTAGAGGAAGGGAACTATTTTATTCCGATTGAAAATTTTGAAATTGATAGAATTGCAGCAAATGCAGACCCTGATTTAATAAATAAACTTATAATCCAACAAAAAGGAGTATTTGAGTTAATAGAAAATGGTGAATTAAGAACAGAATGCTCTCCATATACTACTTTTTCTTATCAAACAAACAGCCTCCTTGAGAAACAATACGCAGAAAAAGCTGTTGAAAGCCTTCAAGTAATCCTACCCTATGTTATGATGATTAATCAAAAACTTAAACGGGTGAAGGTGTATGATAAAAATGGATTGGAAACAATATACTGCAAAGGTGACATGGAAACAATTGAAGAAATATCGGTTACACCTATTCAGATAAATCAAACTTACAAGAAAATATATTCAATTTGTTCAACAGAAGAAAACTTGATTATAATTCTTCCACTAATAAACCAAAATGAAGCATTCGTATTTAATGAATCACTTTCAAAACTATTCTTATTTTATCCATTAATAGGAAGTGAAAATTTCGGATTCAATTATATACTTCATTCCAAACAATTTGCTCCTACTGAACCTAGAGATGGAATTCACTTAAAAAGCAAGAATGAGCAAGTTCAGGAAAAAGAAAGCCAAAATAGAGATCTTTTGCAAAAGGGTTCTGAATTAATTTTTGATTTTGTTCTTAAATACTCTGAGAAAATTGAAAATCCTCACTCTTTAGCTTATATCAACTTTAATGCAAGTTCTCAAAGCCCTTTACTTTCCGAATACTTTAAGGAATTAAAGAAAAATTGGGTTAATCAGTTTAAAACGTTTCAATTAGTTATATCTAAAAATGGGAGAATTAAACCTGAAAAAACATTATTTCTTAATAGCGAACTTTTAATTGATGTAGAATACTTTGATGCTATTTATGAAATTACGAATCTATTTTGGTCAAATATCCCTGAAAAGGGAGTTGCTACACTTTGGACAAAATACGTTTTACAATGGGAAGATGAATCAACCTCTTTTATTAGAATTGCCGATATTGTTGAAAAAATTCAAGAAAGAATAACACTGGATTCATTTTCAGAACCGGAAAACCTTTTAAGTTTTTATCATTATCTGATCAAATATGGACATGGTGAAATTTTTAATCAGTTCAAACTACTTCCCAATATTAAAAATGAATTTCGATTACAATCTCAACTTAATTCAACCTTGAACATTGATAATATTCTTATTAAGGTTGCAGACGTTTTGATTCCAGATGTTCCAAAACGATATATTAAACCAGGGTTTGAGTTTAATATTGGATTTGAACCTTATGATAGGAAACAATTTTCAAAAGATATTAATTCTCAAATAGCTGAATACACAAAAACTATTAAAGAAAATACTTTATTGAACAATGATATACTTTTAGCTTTAATTGAGTATTGCAAAATATTCCCATCACTTGAAAATACAGGCACTAGAGGTCAGTTAATAAAGTTAATATGCGAATATTATAATGTGGATTCGACCTTTATTCATTTACCTTCTGTTGTTAATCAGGAAATTGATTGGTTGCCATCTATTAAGTGTTTATTAAGGAACTTTATTTGGGAATTAAATGCAAAAGACCAAATATGGATAGAATCAAACAAGGAATTTCTGAAAAATGTAATTTTCGTTATTTACAATTACTACGAGTTCGAGGAGCTTGTGTTGAGTTTACCCATTTTTCCAAACCAATTATTTGAACTTTGCAAACAAAGTGAGTTAAAACTGGATGGTGGAATACCAGAAGAACTTAAGAATCTGTATGATGATATTGTAAAACCACAAAGGTTAATTAGAAGCACTTTAGTTTTAAATGGATTTGAGAGTTACTTAAAGGAATGCGAAACAAGATATTCTAAATACCTTGGAGACTCTATTGAAAAAGTATTTTTAGACGAAAAACCATACACTGAAATAAATGATCATCCTCACAAAAAGGACATACTTTATATTATTAAAAAAATATCAGACGATGAGAAGTGGTCTAAATACTTTCCAACTATTGAAGACAAAAAGGCTGCGATAATGATGGCAAGGATTTCCGATAGTGAAACTAAAAATGATTTATTTTCGATAATTGGCTTAGACAAAAACAAAATAGCATTATTAGGTGAGCTTTCTAGGCAAGAAGATTTAGAAAGAATAATTTTACTTGGTAAACAAGCATTAGAAGAAGAAAAGAGAAACAATGCTGATTTCCAATTCAAACATACTATTGGCACTCATATTGAAAAAATAATAAGAGAAAAAATTGGTGCTGATTTAATTAATTTTCAAATCAAAGTTCGTGATGAACAAGGTGGGCAAGACATCGTTATAGAGTTCAACAGTTCAATAATATATTATATTGAGGTCAAATCTCGTTGGGACATCAGAAATTCAATAACAATGAGTCCGCTTCAAATGAAAAATGCCGTTGCAAATAAGCGCATATATTCCTTATGTTGCGTTGATTTGACGGATTATAAAAATGGCGAAGCTGACAGATACAATGTAACAGACATTCAAGAAATAATTCATAAAATTCATGTTCTCACTAACATAGGATTAAAAATAGAACCTCTACTAAATGGAATATTGGCAGTAAAAGATTACGAAAATGAAATTTCTTTAACTGGTGATTATAGAGGTACTATTCCATAATCAATTGTTAAAACTGGGTTTTCTTTTGATGAATTTATTAATACATTGGTGCTTTTAATTAAAGGCATATCAGAAAATAATCGTTGTTAATTATTTTGTCTATGGTTGTAATTAAGGATTTTAATAATATTGAAATTAACGTAGAAATTGAGGATTATTCTTTTCCTATTTTTTGTTGTATTGAAAACTTATTAATTGACACGAAAAATCAATTTAATATTGAATTGGCTAATGAAATTTGGCTTACAAATGATATTAAGAACATTAATAATCTTGATTTAAATAAAATAAAAAAAGAGATCGGAATATTATCATATGAATATTTATTATCTTCTTCAAATATTTATGCTTACAAAGTCATTTCAAATAAAAAACTGATAATTGTAAATGATGAGTTGCAACAATTCATTGATTTTATTAATTTGTTCTGTTCGTTTTGTTTATGGTTTGTAAAAGACAATAACACATATATTAATGAAGTTTATTTTGCGTGGGCTGCGGTGAGCAGCAAATATTCAAACAGTTATTCTTATAAGGTTGACAATTCTTCAGTAACCACATTTACATACGAAGATATTGAGAATGCTGTGTCTATTATGCAGACAATTTTTAATATTGAAAAAATTAAATACATTTTGCCCTCTACACCACCATTACACCAAGATGATAAAAACAATATTATTTATAAATCTATCTACTTGATTTCAATCATTCGTAGCAGTTTTGATCTATCCATGAAAATATCAAATTCATGTATGTTATTTGAGCTATTTTTTTCCGCAGATAGTTCTGAAATAGTTCATAAACTTTCTGAAAGAATTGCATTTTTCTTAACCAATAATGCGGAGCAAAGAATAAAGATATACAAATGCGTTAAAGATGCCTACAATATTAGGTCTAAACTAATGCATGGTGATTGCTTACAAAGTTCTCTATTTAATAGGATACAGGAAGTTGCAAATAATTGTGATTCCTTAATTAGAGTACTTATGTATTCTATTCTTTCTTACAAAAAAGTACATGCAATTTTTCTAATGGATAATGTACAGAAAAATGAATATTTTGAAAGATTAGTATTCGGAGTAGAAAATTCTCCTTTATGGGACAAGGCGGATGATTTTGAACTAATAATAAATGGCTGACTATTTTGCAAGCACATTGCCAAAGCCCCACGAGCCAGCGCTACAACCAATGCTTTGTCAAAGAGCTTGCAAAGCCAACGTAAGCATACGGTAAACAGCATCTTTCCCACAAAAGAAGTTTGAACTATTTTTG
>ENA-UOWO01004601-UOWO01004601.1-activated-sludge-metagenome-genome-assembly--contig:-NODE-4601-length-15133-cov-4.688553_pt1 | contig 15133 bp, 13 predicted proteins | sample MGYA00238148_ERZ761564 | MGnify/ENA primary metagenome ERZ761564 (study PRJEB28885, sample SAMN05720194) | activated sludge metagenome | isolation source: Anaerobic digester | place: USA...
GTTTAACGTTCTTTTTGACAAATTTCGCATAAGCTGCCGGAGTGGAGCGGTCCATCTCCCAATGCCCTTCGATCTTCCCTTCATCAGTGATCCGGTCCCTCGTAAAAGTAAAAATATCCTTCATAACGGGCTTCTCCCGCGCTTCATCCCAGGACACGTCGGTCACGTTTGTGACCCGCCGGACGCCGTCGGAATAAAGAACGATATGCACGATCAAATCAATCGCGCGGGCGATCTGCTTCTCGATGATCCTGGTGTCGAGCTTAATACCGGTCATAAGCATCATCGTGGTCATACGGGAAAAACAGTCCTCCGGGGATTCCGCGTGAACGATCGCCAGGGACCCGGAGTGCCCGGAGGCGATAGATTCGATCAAATCGAGCATTTCATCAGAACGAACCTCCCCGATGATCAGCCGATCGGGGCGCATACGCAGAGAGTTGACGAAGAGATCCCGGATTGAGATGGCCCCCTTCCCTTCCACGTTGGCCATCTTGGCCTGCAGGGTCACGACGTGCTCCTGTTTCAACCGCAATTCCGGGGTGTCCTCGATGGTGATGATCCGCTCTTCCTCGTCAATATGCCGGGACAAAACGTTGAGCAGGGTCGTCTTGCCGGTACCGGTCGCCCCGCAGAAAACGATATTATGTTTGGCTTTCATGGTGCCGGACAAAAACGTGCCGATGTTTTCATCAAGCATTTTCAACCTTAAAACGTCATCAAGCGTGGAAATATCGGCGAATTTACGGATCGTCATGACAGGCCCAACCAGGGAACACGGCGGCAAGATGACGTTACACCGGGTCCCGTCAGGGAGGGGAAAGTCGACATAAGGGTTGGATTCATCGACGCGCCGGTTGGTTCCCGAGCTGTTCAACAGCTTCTGGATCGTGTGGGTCAAATGCTCGTTATGCTCAAACTTGACATCCGACAAGACGATCCGCCCGCCGCGCTGGATAAAAATCTGGTGCGCCCCGTTCACCATGATTTCCGTAATGCTCTTATCTTCCATCAAGGGGCGCAGCGGCCCCAGGGCCACGACCGCACCCACCATTTCACGGATCAGGCGGATGCGCTGCTCCATGGTGATCTCAAGCTGCTCATCGTAACAGACATCCGTAATCGCCTTGTCAACATAGACCCGCAGCTGATCTTCGTTCATCTTATCTTTAACCTTTAAAAAATCTGTTTTCTGAATCAGGTAACGGTGGACTATTTCCTTTAGTTCGGTATCTTCAACCATAAACCTCTCCTTTTGTTCCCCATGTCATCCGTCGGTGAATTTATCTTATTTTGGTGACCAAATCCGATATTTTCTTCAGCAGCCCCACTTCGACGATATCATTATATATCACAAACGCCATCAACACCATTAAGGCCGTAAACCCGGCTTTAGTCAGGTTCTCTTCCCATTTCAGGGGCAAAGGACGGCCGCGTATTTTCTCAATCAAAAAAAGAAAAATATGCCCCCCGTCCAGGACCGGAACAGGGAAAAGATTAAAAAGCGCCAAACTCGCGCTAATAACCGCCATCACGTAAATCAGGCTGAGGAACCCCATGGCCGCGGCGTTGCTCACAACGGAAAAAATACGGATCGGCCCGCCGATCGCCCGTTTGGCCGAAAGCGACCCCGTCACGACTTTCCCCAAAGTTTTCAAAGTCAAACTTATAATATTGGCTAATTCCGACCAGGCATTCCTGAGGGAATCAATAATCCCGAACCGGTACGTCTCAATCTGCTGGCTAGGGCCAACGCCAATCACCCTTAAAGTTTCCTCCTGGCCATCCTTATTTTTAAATACTTCAATCCGCGGGCTGACAGGAACCGTTACCCGCTCCCCATTCCTGACATATGTCAAAGGCAGCCTTTGTTCCGTCGAATTCCGGATATTATTTTGGATATCAGACCATCCGTGAATCACAGCTCCGTTAATATCAACAATAATGTCGCCCTCTTTCAACCCGGCCGCCTGCGCGGGCTCCCCTTCTCCGATCCAACCCACCTCATTACCGATATATTCAACCCCAAGGTCAAAAATGGGCTCTTCCTCCCCGAATTCATTCTCCACCATGTTTCGTGGGGGTGTCATGGACAGTTGGATTAAAGCATCCCCGCGCTGAGCCGTAATCTGTAAAGGCACCGGAAGGCGCTCACGCAGAATTCTCTCGAGATGCCCTTGGCCGTACACTTTCCGGGAATTGACCGCCAAAATTTTGTCCCCCTTGACTAAACCCGCCCCCTGGGCCGCGCCACCTTCCTTAACGGCCATGATATGTGTCGATGCGCCTGGAAAGCCAAGGGAGAAAATAAGCGCTAGGCTGATAAACGCAAAGATAAAATTCACGACCGGCCCCATGAATACGATCAAAGCCCGGTGCCCCAACGGGTGGGAATAGAACTCCCCGGGATTACCCTTGCAATCATGCCGGTCATCGCCGGCCATTTTAACATATCCGCCCAAAGGAATCGCGCTGACCAAGAACTCCGTTCCCTTATGCTGGCGGGAAAAAAGCTTTGGGCCAAAGCCCACAGAAAATTTTTCAACCACGACCCCCAAAGATTTGGCGGTAAAAAAATGGCCCCATTCATGCACGATGACCAGGACACTCAAGACCATCAAAAATATAAAAATATCCATTATGAATTCACCCCTGTCTTACGTTGTTCCCACGCGAAGCCCGCGCGCGAAGGACATCTCCGCTAAATAAACTGTTTGTAAAATTTAAAATCAGCAATCCTCTTGCGGGCTTCCTGCCGGGCCCAGGCATCGGCCGCCAGGATGTCCGGGATTCCAGGATTTCTTATCATTATATGACTCCTAACGATCTTTTCCACTATATTGTATATCCCGGAAAACGGGATGCGCTCGTTTAAAAATGCCTGCACCGCTTCTTCATCAGCCGCGTTCAGGACACTGGGCAACGTTCCTCCCCGACCGGCCACCTCGATGGCCAACGCCAATGAGGGAAATTTTTTGATATTGGGTTTCGCAAACGTCAGGCGTTTCATTTCAAAAAAATCCAAAGGCTTCAGCCCCGTCTCTTTCCTCTCCGGATACGTGAGCGCGTATTGAATAGGCAACCGCATATCCGTAATGCCAAGCTGAGCGACAACAGACCCGTCCTGAAACGCCACCATGGAATGGATAACCGCCTCCGGATGGATCACCACTTCAATCTCTTCAACGTTCAACCCGAACAAACGCTGGGCTTCAATCACTTCAAAGCCCTTATTCATGAGCGTCGCGGAGTCCACGGTGATTTTCTTCCCCATCTTCCAGCGCGGATGGTTCAGGATATCGCCCACACGCAAGGCCGCAAACCGGCTGGACGGGACACGCCTTAACGCCCCTCCAGAGGCGGTTAAGAAAACCTTGTGTAAATCCTTCCGCCGCCCTCCGGCCAAACATTGGAACACCGCGCTTTGTTCGGAATCAACCGGGATAACCTCAGCCCCGTGTTCAGCCGCCTCCTTCATAATCATGTCCCCGGCGATCACAAGCGCTTCTTTATTCGCAGGCGCGATCCGTTTACCGGCCCTCGCCGCACTTAAAAACGGCTCCAGGGCCGCGCTACCGCTCATGCCGATCACCACGATATCAACCTCTGGCCGGGAAACAAGCCAGGACAATTCGCTTTCAGCGTCGAGAATCTTTAAAGACGTCTCACTCAAAGCTTTTTTTAAAAGAGCCCTCTTCTGCTGGCCAATCCCGACATATTTCGGACGGTACTGCCTGGCCTGAGCGGCCAAAAGTTCATGATTGTTCAACGCGCTCAGCCCAACAACTTTAAAACAATCCGGGTAACGGTCAACGACCTTTAACGTATTAATGCCTATGGATCCCGTGGATCCCAGGATTACGACTCCTCTAATATCTTGGGGCATATTTTTTCGGGAATTCCTCAGAATCAACCATGGAATTCTGCCTATGCGTTAACAGGGCAAGGCCACTTTCAATTCAGGGCCGCACTCATAAATAAATAAAAAGCCGGGACCGAAAAAAGCAGGCTGTCAATCATATCCAGAACCCCTCCCATTCCAGGCAGGAGTTTCCCGGAATCCTTCACGTTGCAGTCCCGCTTCATGAGAGATTCAGACAGGTCCCCGAGCTGGCCGATTCCGCCGAAGAAAGCCCCCATCAGCACGATCTTCCAAAAAGAAAATTGAACTGCGGCGGGCAACAAAGGCCGGCTGACAAGCGCGGTGATAATGCTAAAAGCAAAACTCCCCAGACACCCCTCAACAGATTTCTTAGGGCTCACCCGGGGCAAAAGGGGGTGCTTGCCATATCGGCTCCCTACCAATAACGCCCCGATATCCCCCATCTTGGTTACCAGCAAAATAAAAATAAGCAGCTGAACCCCCTCAATACCCGGCACCAAAAACCTCACTTTGATGATAAAACTGAACAGCCATGACACATAAAAAATTCCGAACATCGTCGTGGATATGCCCACCACCGCGTTGGTGTTGTCCTTCCGGGCAAACTGCAAAATCAGGATCGCAAGAAACGCCGAAACGATGAAAAGCAACTCCAAATTCCTGGTCAATTCCATTCTCCAGTAAATGGATATGGGAATCAACAGGCCGATGATAATTCCGAAATAACTATAAATAGGAATCCCCTTTTTCTTGATCATATAAAAAAACTCATACAGCCCCCCGATCGTAAGCAGCATGACCATCAGCAAAAAAGAAGCGTCATACATAATAACCGCGCTGATCAGGGCGATCATGAGAACCGAACTGTAAAAACGACTCAAGGACATAAGCTGACTTAAAAAATATCCTGTTATTTTTTAGCGGTCAGACTTCCAAAGCGGCGCTCCCGCTTCTGGAATTCCCGCAACGCTTTCTCAAGCTCTTTTTTCGTAAAATCCGGCCAGAAGACATTCGTAAAATACAATTCCGAATAGGATAATTGCCACAAAAGAAAATTACTGATCCTCTGTTCTCCGGACGTTCGGATGAGCAAATCCGGATCCGGCAAATCAAACGTGTACAAAGTCCTGCTGATCCGGCTTTCATCCAGGTCCGCCACGGCAAGGCGGCCTTTCTGGACTTCCGTCACAAGATGCTTTAACGCATCCACGATCTCCTGCCTCGCCCCGTAATTAAACGCCAAATTGAGGATAAGGCCGGAGTTCCGTTTGGTCTTTTCTATCGCCCGGTCAACCGTTTTCAGGACCGCCGACGGGATCCCCTCGCGTTTCCCCATGAAGCGCAGGCGGATATTCCCCTCCACCAGGCCGTTTAAACGCTTGGTTAAAACCGTGCTCAGCATGTTAATGAGCATGCTCACTTCTTTTTTCGGGCGATGCCAATTCTCCGTTGAAAACGCAAAAATGGTCAACACCTCAATGCCTAAATCATTCGCAGCCGACGAAATCTCTTCAATGCGCTTAACCCCTTCCAGGTGCCCGCGGAAACGGGGAAGATTTTTGCTTTTGGCCCAACGTCCGTTGCCATCCATAATAATTGCGATATGACGCGGCAGATTATCTTTATCGAAAAAGCTGGTCACTCCACGCACCCATGTGCTTACTATTTTAAACTTAAAAAAATGGGGGATATCTCATCCCCCATTGAGCGCTACTCTAGCAGGATCAAATTCTAATCACATTTTACTGGTTTCCCAAAGGGGCCGACATCTGATCTTTGGCTTTTTCCAACTGGCCCAAAGTTTGCTGAAGCTGCTGGACCTGCCCCATCAATTTGGACTTTTCCTCAGCTTCCTTCTGAAGCTGGACCTGCAAGTCGGATGTCGTTGACCGCCCTTGATTAATAATGTCTTCAATATTCTTGATCTTTTTACGGGAATCGTCCAACTCAGCGACCAGCTGTTTTATGCTCTTTTGAGCGGCCTGCAATTTCTGCTCAGCGGAAAGGCGGTTGAATCTCTCCTGTTCCAGGACCTGATCAATCCGGCTCATATTGACGCTGGCATTCACGGCAAGGACACAGCCGATGATCGCAATCGCAACAGCAACCGGCACAGTAATATTTTTCACGTTCTCCTCCATCGTTTAAAATGAATTATCCTGGAACCTACTTCAGGTTTTCCTTCCCTTGGCCGGCTGCTTGCTTGGTTGTTTTGGGCAAAATCACAATCTCAACCCTTCGGTTTTTTTGCCGCCCTTCCGAAGAATCATTGCTGGCCACCGGCTGATATTCACCGTACCCTGTCGCCGATAACCTAACCGGTGCTATCCCAAGGTCATCAACCATATAATGAAGAACACTCATGGCCCGGGCCGATGAAAGCTCCCAGTTGGATTTCCATCCCGAATATTTAATAGGCACATTATCGGTATGCCCTTCCACACCTATATTCAAATCCGCGACCGTCGTCTTAAGAACCGAGGCCACGCGCTCCAGTTTGTTGAGCGCTTCCGACCTTAATTTGGCCTTGCCGGAATCAAACAACACTTCCGCTACAAACGTAATCACAAGACCGCGATCCAGCATTTCAACCTTGACTTCCCGGTCATCGATCTCGTTTCTTAACCTGTCTTCTAGTTCCAACTTGGCCCGTTCAAGCTCGGAAAGCTCGTTCTGTAATTTCGAATACTCATTCTGAAGATAAACGATCTTTTGGTTATCCTTTCGCTGTCCTTTCTGAAAAACGACAGTACATCCTGATAAACTGACAACAAAACCACTTAATACCAGGAAAGTTATAAAAGTCGCAAATTTATGGCGCATGCCTTCCTCCTTTTTTGATTTTCAAATTAACACAGGCCTTTTTTAAAGTCAAGCATATTCTCATAAACATTAGTCATTTTATAACTTACTATTTATTACAAAGCCGCTCCGCCTGTCAATCAAGCTTCAGGCAGAACAATAGTCTCATCCCGCTTCGACCCGGTTGAGATGTACCCTATCCTCACTTTCAGGAGGTCTTCCAGTCGGCGCACGTACATTTTCGCTTTGAGCGGCAGGTCATGAAAGGTTTTGACCCCCTTGGAGGGGGCATCCCACCCGTCCATCTCTTCGTAAACCGGTTTCGCGCGGCGCAGGACATCAAAATCCGATGGAAAATCTTTAACAACCCGGCCACGGTATTTATAAGAAGTGCAAATTTTTATTTTTTTCATGCCGTCTAAAACATCCAGCTTCATAATGGCCAGCTCGCTCACCCCATTGATCATCAGGGCGTAACGGACCAAAACGCTGTCAAACCAACCGCACCGCCGGGCCCGTCCGGTCGTTGCGCCGAACTCTTTACCCTTCAGACGGAACGTGTCCATAAACTTGGCCGGAAATTCCGTCGGGAACGGGCCTTCTCCCACCCGGGTCGTATACGCTTTCACAACCGCGATCGCCTTGTCGATTTTCGTTGGCGCGACCCCGCTTCCGGGACAAACCCCTCCGACAGTGGAATTGGAGGAGGTGACAAAAGGGTAGGTTCCAAAATCAATATCCAGAAACGTCCCCTGGGCCCCTTCAAACAGGACCGTTTTCTTCTGGTCAATCATATCGTTAAGATAAAGGGCCGTGTCACAAACATAAGGTTTAAGAATCTTTCCGAAACGCAAATATTCATGGTAAATATCCTCAAACGAATATTCCGGATGACGGAACACTTTTTTAAATATTTCATTTTTTTCCCGTAAATTATCCTCAAGTTTGGATTGAAAAACCCTGGCGTTCATCAAATCAATCATGCGGATCCCGCACCGATTTATTTTATCCGCGTAGCAGGGCCCGATACCCCGCCCGGTCGTGCCGATTTTGTTATACCGCTTGGATTCCCGCAATCCGTCCAAAATCCGGTGATACGGCATAACAACATGCGCGTTTCCGGATATTTTCAACTGGTTCGTTTTAACCGAAATCCTTCTTTTCTTTAAATCACGGATTTCCTGAATCAAAGCGCGGGGGTCGATCACCACCCCGTTTCCTATCACGCAAACTTTCTGCTGGTGCAAGATCGCTGACGGCAAAAGGTGAAAAATATATTCCTCCTCATTAACGACGACCGTATGCCCGGCGTTGTTCCCGCCCTGGTACCGGACCGTGATATCAACTTTATCTGAGAGAAAATCAATTAGTTTCCCTTTACCTTCATCCCCCCATTGAACTCCGACAACCACAAAATTCATTACCCACTCCCCTATTAATTTAAATAATAAGAAAAGAAAGAAATCCCATACCCCAAAAATACGGCGGCGCCTATGACCTGCACCAAGGAATACCGGGCACGAAGAACGTCAACCAGCTGCTTTCTTCCAAAAGCGAGCCATGTCAACAAAAACACGAAAACCAAGGGCAAAACATAAAAAAAGGCGTAACACCCCACCATGATAAACATTTTACCGAAATTTTGAGACGCCCCCATAGACAAAAAGATCGCAACAAAATAACCATCCTCAGGCCATGCGGTTGCCAACATCGCCGCCAAACATCCCAGCCAGAAAGACAACACCCCGAGTTCAATAACGGTAAAAAACCACCGCCATTTTTTCTTTCTTTTAAAAAAAGGGACCGAAGGAGGCCAATCAGCCGGCCCGAGCAGCCATTCTTCAGACAATATGGCCTTCCTCGGCGAGTCTTTCCTGCTTGATAACCGCCAATCCCTCCAAAAGAGACCGCCTGCCGTCAAACACGTTAAAGCGAAAATAAAATACCAGACTTCCAGCAGAACTTCAAACCAGTGGGAAAGAAGCCACTTGTCCAGGAATCCCGTCACGACAACACCCCTGGCCACCAAGAGCCCCAGGACAAACAGGCTGCCGCACGGGACCATCTTCCCAAACTTCCTCTGAGCCAAAACCATGACGACAACGAGCAACAACCAAGAAGCCATGGATCCGGGGTTCACAGAGTCCAATATCCCCCCTTTGATGGCCGGCCGCAGCAAGATGTCTAAAATGTTTTGTTCCATGATGCCCGGACTTCCTCTTGGGGTTAAACCGCTGTCCTGTCAAAACAGAAAGAAACGTCAGACTTTCAACCGCTTCACAAAAAGGACATCCTTCGTCGACTTGATTCTTTCGATAACATCATCCGCCACCGAGCTATCGACGTTCACAACGCTGATCGCCATGCCCCCCACCGACTCCCGCCCAAAGGTAATGCTGGCGATATTGATCTTGGCGTCCCCCAAGATGGTGCCTACGGCCCCGACAATCCCGGGCTTGTCATTATTATTAATAAAAATCATATGCCCCGACGGAATCGCTTCCACGTAAACATCATTCACCTTGACAATACGGGGCTGATTGTTGCCCGCCAAGGTGCCCCACACAAGGAACGTTTCCTTGTCCGTTACGACCTCGGCCTTGATCAAGTTCACGAATTCCTCTTCTTTGGATGAATGGATTTCCTGAACGTGAATCCCCCGATCCCCGGCCACCCCCAAGGCATTGATCATATTCACGGTATCACCTAAAATCGGCTGCAACAGGCCATTCACCAGCGCCATGGTCAGCGGATCGGTCTTGTATTTCGTCATGGCCCCGGCGTATGTGATTTTAATATCACTGATACGGCCGTTCACAAGCTGTCCGGCGAATTTCCCCATCCGTCCAGCCAAGTCCAGGTACGGGACCAGAATCTTGAACGCCTCGCTGCTCACCGATGGGAAGTTGGCCGCATTAACGATCCCTTTCCCCAAAAGCGCATCCCGGACGGTGTGCGCGATTTCGATCGCCACGTTGATCTGGGCTTCGGAAGTCGACGCCCCCAGGTGCGGGGTAACGATACAGTTGTCATATTTCAACAACGGGAACCCCTCGGGTGGCGGCTCCTGTTCATAAACATCCAAGGCGCAGCCCGCGACCCTTCCCTCTTCCAGCGCTTTCGCCAAAGCCTTTTCGTCAATAATCCCGCCCCGGGCACAGTTAATCAGGCGGACAGACTTTTTCATTTTAGCAAATTCTTTCTCGGAAATCATGTTCTTTGTTTCCGTACTCTTAGGAACATGTATCGTGATGTAATCCGCAGTCCGGATCAGTTCTTCCAGATCCATCACCGCCACGCCGATATTGTTCGCGACTTCCATGGACAAAAACGGGTCATACCCCACGACCTTCATCCCGAACCCCTTCGCCATGGTCGCGACCGTTGATCCGATCCGGCCCAGGCCAATGATACCCAGGACTTTCCCGTAAAGTTCCACACCGCTGAACTTAGACCGCTCCCATTTCCCCGCCTTCAAAGACGCACAGGCCTGGGGGATATTCCGGGACAGGGCCAAGATGAGGCTCATCGTGTGCTCCGCTGTCGATGTCGTATTCCCCGCCGGAGTGTTCATCGCCACGACCCCCTTTTGGGTGGCCGCCTTCAGGTCCACATTATCCAATCCCACCCCGGCACGGCCGATCACCTTCAAATTATCCGCCGCTTCCAGGATATCCGCGGTGACCGTGGTGCCGCTGCGGATAATCAGGGCATGATAATCTTTGATAATACTTTTAAGCTCATCAGGTTTAATCCCGAATTTGCAGTCCACCTCAAATTCTTTAACCGCCTTAAGAATTTCAACGCCCTCATTAGCAAGTTTGTCACTGATCAATATTTTCATGGGCCTCTCCTTTTCTTCTCAACGATCCTCACCGGCATCCTAACGACCGCCGGACAGAAACAGACTCAACGCTTTATTGATTTTCATTAAAATACGTTTGCGCGGCCGCCACCCCCGCCCCCAGCTTAAACTTATACCCGAGTTCCTTAAGTACTTTTTCCAGGCAGGAAATCCCGGTAAGCATGTCGTACTCATCCAGGCATCCCATGTGAGCGATGCGGATGATCTTCCCCTTCAGGTCTCCTTGCCCCCCCGCGACAGAAATACCGTAAGTGTCACGCATCCGCTTGACCACTTTCCCGCCGTCCATCCCTTCCGGGAGGTTGATCGCCGTCAAGACATTGGATATGCAAGATTCCTCAGCAAGCAAAGACAACCCCAGGGCTTTGGCCGCCTCCCGCGTCGCCTTGGCCAGCCGTTCATAATGCTTAAACAGATTGTCCAAGCCCGTCTCTTTCACGAGCCGCAAGCTTTCGGTCAGGGCGATGACAATCCCGATCGCCGGGGTAAACGGCGTGTCGGTTTTTTCCACCACTTTTTTGTATTTCCTTAAATCAAAATAATACTTCGGGCATTTGGACTGCGCCATCAACGCCTGGGCTTTCGGGCTGGCCGCAACAATAGCCACCCCCGGAGGCAGCATAAACCCTTTATGCGAGGCGGAGGCGACCACATCAACATTCCAGTCATCCATCTTCAGTTCGATCACGCCCAAGGCGCTGACCGAGTCGACAACCAAAATGGCGTTGGTCTTTTTAACGACCTCTCCAAGCGCTTTCAGATCCGTGGTGACGCCGGTCGAGGTTTCACAGTGCGTGACATAAACAGCTTTAATATCCTTATCTTCCGATAGCATTTTCTCAATGACCTTCGGACTGACAGCCCTCCCCCAAGGGACTTCCACCACCTTGGGTTCCACCTGATAAGCGCGGCACAATTCGGTCCAGCGTTCCCCGAATTTGCCCCCTTCCACCGTAATGGCCTTATCACCCGGAGACAGGAAACTGCAGACACTCGCCTCCATCGCCCCTGTGCCGGAAGCGGCCAAGAGGTACACGTCGTGTTGGGTCTGCAAAACATATTTCAACCCGTCAAAAGCTTCTTTCAAAAAATTCTGGAACTGCGGCGTGCGGTGGTGGATAATCGGCCGGCCTAAAACTTCACATAACTGAGGCGGCACCTGGGTAGGCCCCGGTGTCAGCAATAAATTTCTTTTCATGGGAAGCCCTTTCTGTTTGAAAAATTTTATAAAAGCGTTTTATCCTTCAAAATTAAAATCAGAGTGTGTTATATGAATGCCCCCATCCTTTCATTTACGTATCCAAAACCTGATCCACAAGGCCGTAATCCCTGGCTTCAACGGAAGACATAAAAAAATCCCGGTCCGAATCTTTTTCCACGCGCTCAATCGCCTGTCCGGTGTGTTTAGCTAAAATTTTAATCAATTCTTCTTTCATCCGCAAAATTTCTTTGGCCTGAATAGAGATATCACTGGCCGTCCCTTGCACTCCCCCCCACGGTTGGTGGATCATAATCCTTGAATAAGGCAACGCGAACCGCTTCCCCTTTGCCCCGGCGGAAAGCAGAACCGCGCCCATGCTGGCCGCCTGCCCGATACAATAGGTGCAGACACTCGGCTTGATGTACTGCATGGTGTCATAAATCGCCAGGCCCGCCGTGACAGAGCCGCCGGGCGAATTCACGTAAATATGGATGTCCTTGGAAGCGTCCTCGCTCTGGAGGAACAGCAATTGGGCGATCACGAGGTTGGCGACCATGTCGTCGACCGCCGTGCCGATAAAAATAATCCGGTCTTTCAGGAGACGGGAATAAATATCATAAGCTCTTTCGGCGTGACCGGTTTTTTCGATGACCATCGGGACTAACGTCTGGTATTTTATCTCCATCTCTTCACTCCTTTGCGGCAGGCTGAATGTTTTAACGATTATTCCCAGTGGGCTTCCTTGAAAAGGAACTCCATAACTTTCGCCGGCAAATTTTCGTTCTGCAGCACGGACATCCCCTCTAATTCAGCAATTTTATCCAGGATCAGGTACACCCGGACATCCTTCTCCACAGGTTTCTGCAAAGCCTTGCGCAGCTCAGCTTCTTTCTTAACCATATCCTCTTCCGGCGTCCCCTGGGTCCTCATCTGCTCCATGGCATGATGCAAGCGATGTTCCAATTGTTTTTTCACGAGGGATTGTGGAACAGGGAATTTGGCTTCTTTCAACAAAGCCTCAATAATCTGATTTTCAATATCAACCCGGTTAGACCGGTCCTTGTCCAATTCCATCTGGCGTTTCAAAGTCTGCTTAAACTCATCGAGGTTCGGGTACCCCAGGCCTTTAGCGAAATTATCATCCAAAGGCACATCCTTGCCTTGATCATTTCCCTGGCTCTTTTTGAAGAAATCCAAAGTTTTCTCGATCTCCTCTTCGGTGACCTGCGAACTCTTCCTCTTGACGGAAATCCCTTTATAATTCCCCATCTGGACCTCCGGCTTGATATCAATCACCGCCTTGAATGTCACAATCCCGTCTTTGAATTCCACATCTTCTATTTCCGGCAGGTCAATGGGCGCTATCTTCTCCTGCTCAATCCCTTCCCGGTAAACAACGGGGATCAATTTCTTCAGGGCCTCTTCCCGGGCTAACGCCGCGTGTTCATTTTCAAGGATATGGCGGGGAGCTTTCCCAGGGCGGAACCCCTTAATCTTAGCCACACGCCCCATGTCTGAATAGACTTCTTCGAGGACCTGGGTCACCCGGTCCTTGGAAACCTCAAAATTAAGCTCGCGTTTCAACGCATCCACTTTTTTAACAGCAACTTTCATAATAAACCTTTGGCCTCCTTGCCGATTAACTACATACTGAATTTTTCCCCCAAATAGATCTGTTTGGCTTTGGGGTCATTGATAAGATCCTTCGTGGTCCCCGATATCAAGACATTGCCTTCCGCGACGAGATAAGCCCGGTCCGTGATGGCGAGCGTTTCCCTGACGTTATGATCCGTCAACAAAATCCCGATCCCCCGTTTCTTCAGGTCCTTGATGATTTCCTGGGCTTCCGCCACCACGATCGGGTCAATCCCTGAAAAAGGTTCGTCTAACAAAAGAAACGAAGGGTTTGTCACCAGGGCGCGTGTGATTTCCAGCCTGCGGCGCTCCCCACCGCTGAGCGTGTAGGCCTTGCTGTTGGCCAAATGAGCGATATTCAGTTCTTCCAGCAGGGAATTCAGCCGACGGCGCCGTTCCCTCGGGCTGATATCCAGGGTTTCCAGGATCGCCATGATATTGTCCCGCACGGTGAGTTTTCGGAAAATCGAATTTTCCTGTGCGAGATACCCCATGCCCAAACGGCAACGCGCGTGAATCGGTTTTTTAGTGATCTCCCCCTGGTCAAAAAAAATCTGCCCGAAATCCGGAGGGACAATCCCGACAATCATATAAAACGAAGTGGTCTTGCCCGCACCGTTAGGGCCGAGGATCCCGACGATCTCCGACCGGCCCACGGTGATGCTCAACCCGTCCACAACCCGCCGGCCCCCATAAGTTTTAACCAGACCTCTTGTCTCCAGCAAATGTAAGCTCATTATTTTTTATCCTGAAAGACAAACCCCGGCCCGCCCACGGGTGTTTCCGGGAACGCCGGGATGATAACCGCCGGGGTTTCCGCTTGAAAACACAATTATAGTACAATTTTTATAAATGAAAAGACTTTTCGGAAAACTCCCGCCCCAGGATTCCCAAAACCAAAAGTGTTCCCCCGGGGGCTATTTCTTCATGCCTTTCGTGAACGAGGCGATGCTGCCTTCTCCCGCTGTGATCAATATGATTTTCGGCTGGCCCGTCAGGGTTATTTTTTGCGTATCGGCCTCATAAACAGCGCGTTGGGAGTGTGTTTTATTCCCCCCCTGAATGATCTCCACATTGCCGGCGCAAATCATTTTCTGAACCGTCTGCGCTTCGGGGTCAAAAAACACCGTTATTTCATCGGCTTTCAGGGTCCGATCCGCCTGCACGGCCACAACGTTGTCCTTTAAAACCGCCTTATTTTTTTTCTGGTCAATCTCCAAAGGCCCGTCACAGCTGATCGTGACCAGCTGGCTTTCCGCTTCTTCTGGCTGGGGCTTAACCTTAACCGTCACATCCCTTTTCATCTGCGCGACCATCAGCCCCGGCTTGGCCTTCATACCGGTGCCCACTGCGGTCATGCGCTGATCCGACAGCTCCACAAGATCCTCGGTTTCCACGAGGTCTCTTTCTTTATACCAGTCCAGCGACTCGGTTTTCATCTGCCCGCCATCCTGCGATGTAATCACCACATTTTTTTCCAGCCGGATATCCCCGCTGGCCTTGTCAAGCCTGCCGATCTTGGCCTTGAGGTTCATGGTCTGGTCCCCATAATGATTAGCGTCCACGTTGGTGATCTTGATCTGTTCCCCGAAAACATCCGCGGTATCCCCGCGCAAATCCCATTTCATGCGGCCGTCATTTTCATACCCCTGCAGGTTAAATCCTTCAAACTGCTGGCCGGATCCCTGAGCAGAAATAGGGCTCCCCCCCGCGGCCAACACCCCCCACAAAAACCCAGTGATCCATA
>ENA-UOWO01004607-UOWO01004607.1-activated-sludge-metagenome-genome-assembly--contig:-NODE-4607-length-15123-cov-8.421954_pt1 | contig 15123 bp, 9 predicted proteins | sample MGYA00238148_ERZ761564 | MGnify/ENA primary metagenome ERZ761564 (study PRJEB28885, sample SAMN05720194) | activated sludge metagenome | isolation source: Anaerobic digester | place: USA...
TCTTCGTATAGTAGTAAGTCTCATTGGTCTCTAAACAGTCATCCTCATATATCTCGGTGCGACAATCAGGGCAGACATATGCCTTCTTTCGTTCATCGAACACCAGACTCTTAAAGCAGAAAGGACAATCTTGTCTGGCTTTATCGGAGTAAATCATTCCTTTAAGAAGTAATTGTTGAATACGACGGAATGAGTCAATATTCTCCATTGAGATGAAAAGAGATTCTTTCTTTTGACTATCTTCTTGAAGGGGGGACACTAATGCAACTTCATCATACTGGTAGAGGGACTTTAACTCTTCACTATCAAGATGGATTGATGAATCAAGTGATGGACATAAAAGGATGCGATAAGGGACATCTTTATTAAAAGTTAATAGCAAGTATTTGCCTTCCACAGAATGGAGATTGATCTTCCATTTTTTGAAAGTGAAATCAACATTGAGACGGTGAAGATTAATTTTCGAGGTGGATTTAGTTTCGAAACTAAAATGGCCGAGGGAGAAGACAGAGAGCATCTTCACAAACAAGAAATAGTTCTTTTGAAGTTTAGCAAAATCAACCTTTTCTTCTTTTTGGTTATCGACAATCTTATTAGCGATGAAGTACTTATAGGTGATATAGACTCGGCGATAGTCCTTTTGATTAATAAAGATATTGCTCTTTTTTAGTTTGTGATAGACTTTGCGTTTCTTGTTTAAGCGATAAACAGGTTTCTTCAATCTTGGCTCAATCGCGTTTAAGATAAACAAGCAGTCGTTATACAACTGTCTGGCTGAATCATAATAGCGATGATAATCACGGATATAGCCCGTGTGGAGCTTGCCAAGGGCCATGTAGTAGTCGATATGGTTGACTCTTTCTAATAAGTTGAACTCCATCACTTCGCTCGCGTAAAGGAGATTTTCTAAATAGCGCATATTCTTTTTGCAGTAACGAATAATCTCATCGACAAAGTTACAAAAGATGATGTTCTCATACAAGGCATAGTCATCTTCATATATCTGGGTTAAGAGTTTACGAGGTTTAATCTTTCCATTTTTGATGTTGCCAACATTATTCAGATGATTGGCTAAATGAAAGAGAGTGTCTTGATTCGTCTTGCTGACAAGTTCAACGGGAGACACTTCGGGAATATCTTTTAACGCGATAATCGGTTTAGAAAATATTCGCTTGATAGATGGGAGAGCTTTTTTTATCAATTCAAGGGTGCTGCTGATAGTGTCAAAGTTGACATTGGGCTCAATAAAAAACAAAGTCAAATCATGAGCGATGTAATAATCAAACTCGATATAACCAGTAATTGGGTGTTCCACGACAAAAGTATTAATTGAATTGAGCACCGTTTGAAGATGGAGATACTCATCATGATGCTTTGAATCGCTTTTAAAGCTCATCATTAATCCTCATTTAATGTCGAGATGAATTCCGCGCAGCGATATAGTTTAAGATTTTCAAAGTCTTTAATTAATTCTTCTCGGTTATCGATGGTCTTCACTTCAAGTTTGCCCACTACTTTGCTGAGTAAGATAGTTTCAATGGCTTCATTTTGCGTATCTTTATCAGGGAAACAAGCTTGGTAGATGTCGACGAAATCTTCAATCTGATTGAGGATACGGTTACCAAAGGAAATATTAAAGGGTCGAAGTAGTTTTTCGACCTTTTGAATTAAGACAGATTTCTCGGCATCAAAGGTTCCTTTTTCAATGGCTTCTTGGAATAACTTATGGAGAACATCATAACTAAAGAATTGCTTTTTAATGGGAGTGGTTTTTTCGGAAATTTTAGGAGCGCGTTTATTAAAGTTCATCGTATAGGCACGGTCATAGACCTTATCGGAAATAACGAAGGTTGATTCGTCTCTATTGGCGGTTCCAATAAACCAAATGTTAGCGGGAATTTGCAAAGAATAGCCGTCTTTTAGCAAAGAATATGGCGTTTTTGCGGTATTTTCGACTTTTTCCAACTTAATATTAAGCAATTTGATTTGTCGCTTGTCTTCTTCGTTTTCCATCAAAGAAAGGAAATCGGAGAAGTAATATTCAATACGAGATAAGTTCATCTCATCAAGAACGATAAAGGTGGGAATATTGGGATTCATCGCTGCTTGATATAAAGCGATGGTGAATTTCTTAGGAGTATAGAGATTTGAGAACTCATTATAGTAACCTAATAGTTCGTTTTTATCTTTCCAAGAAGACTCCACTTCCACGATTGAACAGTTGCCATAAATGGCTTCCATAAAGATCTTGGGAAGGCTAGTTTTGCCAGTTCCAGACATACCTTGAAGAATGGATAATCGGCAAGCCCCTAAGCCAGAGACAAAGGCGGCGATGTCTTCCTGACTATAGGAAAGATGTAGGCGCGAGTTCTTGGCGTAGTTAACCACAAAGCTCACTAATTTATTTAAAGAGACGCCTGTGGCTTTTTCTTTTTCGCGAATGTCTAATTCATTTTTGAAATAATCGATTTTGGAATCGCAATCTGAGAAAGCAGGACAGGGATCAAAGTTTTCTTCAATAGGCGAAGTATCAACATTACCATTGCTAGCATTATTTGGAATGTCACTAGGAGCAGATAGAGGTTCGCTTAACTTTTCACTAGGAACAGGAGCAGAGGCACTAGCGTTACTTAAAGCGACACTCGGATCAGTTAATGAGAATGGATCTTTATCAAAAGCTTTTCTAATTAACATCACAGCGAGAACCACGACATCCGCTAAGAGAGCGAAAATCATTTGAGAACTGAGTTGGTAGTCAGTTGAATCATTATAGGGAATACCATAATAATCAAGAATGGCAATGATAGATTCGGTATTAATAGCTTTAGCAATTTGGAAATAGATACCCATCACTCCAATGGCGATGACCATAGCGACATTGACATAAGCCACGACTTTGGCGACTCGATTGAAATTCTTGTATTTAGTGAAGTAACAGGTAATGGCCCATAAGATTAATAAAGAGGAGACCAATAACATAGTGACAATATAGAAAGCCACGAATTGATAAGCCGCCCCTAAGGTGGCGTAATCTTTGATTAAGGTAAATCCATTAAATGCCTTTGTTGTGGTATTTAAGGGACTATAGACGATTTTAAGGACTACGACATTGAGAAATAAAGCGCTGGAAGTAATCGCGGTGATAACTAATAGATATATAAGAGTTTCAATCTTAAAGAACTTGGCTTTCTTATCTTTATGAACGATTCCATTAACTCCATCGAGCTTGCCTTTGACAATCGAGAAGACAAAGAACACCACACCCATCGCGATGAGAATGGCATAGGCAAAGGTAGAAGCGGGAATGCTAGATAAGGAATAGACAAACGAGAGAATAAAACCACTTAAGAAGAAGGCAATTGCAATGATGAGATTATAGATAGAGAAATGGGAGGATTTAATAAGGAAGTACTTCTTATCGCTGAGATATAAAGTGACGAGATAAAGGAAGAAGAAAGCATCGGCGAGAACAAAGAGGAAAAAGACAATGAAGAAAACAGTGTCAACAATGTTGATGCTGCTCCCAGATCCACTGGTGACTAGAATGTGATAAATAGTATTTCCTGAACTGGTAATCCCATATAAAGGAATAAACAGCACTAGTGTTGAAACAAAGAGCATGACTGCATCGATGGCGAGCATCATCCAAGTCTTTTTGTAAGTTGGGGCGACAGTTTCATCTTCTTTAACCACTTCTTCAGTTGGCTTTTTAACAAAAGCGCGACGCAAGAACACTAATCCGAAGGATATTAGAAGCAAGAAGGTATTAATAATCGCAAATGTCATCGCGCCAGCAGATAACTCAAGAGTGACTCCTTGCATGATGAAGAAGGTGATTTGAATAGCTAATTGATAGAAGATAACGATAAAGAAGAAGACATTGTTCTTTTTAAAAATGCTGAGAAGAGTGAGAACAATGGGAACAAGCGAAACCAATAAGGCAATCGTGAATGCTAATACAAAGATGTTAAAAGCATTAGGAGTGAAGTTAGAAGGTTGGCAGATTTCCCATAAATTAATCGGGCTACTGTTGATATCTAGGCTTAGGCTTGATAGACCAAAGATTAAGACTAGAACGGAAAGACCTAAAAGTAAAAACCCGGTGAAGAAATTGTTTTTTATTATTTTTTTCATAAAGACGCTACCTGTCCATGCCTTTTTATTCTAGCATTTTCATTCGCAGGAGATAGAGACAATTGTCTTTTTTATAAGATAAATAAAAAATAGCGCGCTAGGAAGGGGAATCAGAGCGCGCTATACGAAAAGGGATAATAGTTTATAGGATTGCGATTGGGCACACTCTCCAAGTCAGAGAAGATGCACCAAGTTTGGCGTTTTGCACACCTAAATACATCGTGACTGTTGTTCCAAGATATTGATCCAACCAACCAAATTCCGCTCCATTTTTCTGAGAATAAACGTTAAGCGAATAGGTTTGGGTGGCATCTTTAACATAATAAGTCGAATAGTATGTCGAACTGGTTTTTGTAATCACACCCGTAACTTTAAAAATCGTGCCACTCAAATTGGTTGAACCTGTCGTTTCTAAGATTGATTGAACGGTCTTTTCAATTATCGACCCGCCAGAAATGGCGTGACTACCATTATCGTTATAGATAAGAGTGATATTTTCGATTTGGAAATCACCAGTGTAATTATTAGCGGTGGCTTTATCAATATTCTCTGCGCTGATAAAGTGAGTGACTGTCCCAGTCACGGCGATGAGATTACCTTCGACCGCTTCTTCAAGACTAACCATGTGTTCGGCATTGTTATAAACAAAGAAGGAATCGGTCTCATCAACAATGAATGCACCACAAGGAATAGTGCTACCACTCTTATAGACCAAGCGAGCAACGACAGCTTCGATGGTAACGAGTGTGCCATCAACTTGGCTTCGTGCTTCATGGAGACTAATCGCAGTGTATTCTGGCTTCCCAATTAAGTGAATGGTTTTGGTTGTTGAATCAACTAAGCCTTTATAAGAGATGGTGATTGTTAAAACGGCATCTCGTAGATCGTCAATCATTATGGTGATTGAATAATCGTCGGCGTTTTCTACGATGGAGATATTAGGATCAGTAGAGGCAATGGTTCTAGTCATATCGAGTAAAACAGCATCGACTTTACTAAAAGTAATCGTTACTTCATCAGCGAATTCATCATCAATATCATCTTTCGCTCTTTCTAAGCCATAAGCGACTTCTTGAGCATCAGTAACTGTAATCTCTGCCACTTGTCTGGTGGGGTAGATTCTCCAAGCGTTAACGCCTGGCTTAGCTAATATGACATTAAGCAAAATGGAGACAGCTTTTCCATTGTAGGCATCTAAGTAAGCAAAATCGAGTCCGTTGCATTGAGTGTAGACAAGTAGACTATCCACACGATTTAAATCTTGAAGGTAATAGTTTGTGAATCCCGTGCCTTCTACGCGAATAATTCTTCCTTGTATTTGATATAAGTTACCAGTGATATCGGTTGTGAGAGGGACTTCACTGATGGTTGATAGAGTATTTGTGGCAGTGATGGCTGAACCAGGAACTTCGTGAGTTCCACCATTGTTCTTCAAGATGACCGGACTAGTGAGCTGTAAGGCACCTTTATAGTTCATGGAGGCGGCGCTACCCGTATCAGTGGCGGGAATATAATATGTTTTGTATCCTTTGACCACCACTTCATTATTTAATGAGACGCTCTTAGCTTGGTCTTCACCATAGACATAGATACAACCAGTATCATCAGCTACATACATGCCAGTGATGTATGGAGTGCTTTGACCAGTATAGACAAAGCTTGATACGACACCAGTAATGACTACTTCGGTGTTGTTATCGAGATTGCGAATAGCAGATATATTAGTCATTGGGGCATTGACATAAAGAGTGATGCTACCAGTAATATCATCATCGCTAGTTGAGGTGGCAGTGATGACCACTCCATCATAGGAATAATCAACAGCGGTCACTAAGCCAGTTTCGCTGACTGTCGCAATTTCTATATCAGAACTAGACCAAGTGACATCAGTGTTAGCGTTACTTGGTGATGGGTTGACAGTTAATTGAATCGTTTCTTCAATTTCTAAAGTAGTCTTATCACCAGGACTTGTTACTGTGATGGAATTAGGAGAAAGTGGATCAATATAAAGGGTGAAATCGCCCTTTATTGTTTGATCGGCTACCGAGGTAGCACTCAAGGTAATTCCGTTACCACTGACTGCCAAAGCGGTCACTAAACCACTTTCACTAATCGTGGCTACTTCTTCATCAGAACTTGACCAGGTAACAGTTTTTACTTCTGCTTCTTCGGGCAAAACGACAGCGTAGAGTTGTAGAGTATCTTCTACTTCAATAGTCGTGATGTTACTTTCGCTCGTCACCGTAATTGAGGTGGGGAGTATCGCTTGACTTCCACACCCAACTAGGGCCGGAACGGCGACAAAAAAACCACAAATCAGAGTGGTTAAATGTCGAATTCTTTTTCTCATAAATTACCTCCGTGTATTGAAAATACATATCAAATTCACTTGATTAATTTTTCGCTTACGCGGGGGGAGAATTTGTAACAAGGCTTTCGCCACTATTAATGTAGAAACTTTTCAACCAATAATCAAGGGGGATTATTAAAAATGATTGCCAAACTAGGTTTGATTTTTTTACGCCAAAATAAAAAAGTGGATTGCCATCACTGACAATCCGGTTATCTCCGACACTAAGATCGGCACATCGTTAATTTAACATTCTAATTAATATAAATCAAGAAAGGAGAAAAATGTGAACACTAATAAATGATTTTTGTATATGACATAACTGTAAATTAAATAAGAATTATTCGAAATCATCATTTAAGAATTGGTTGTTTGAGCATGAAACTAGTTAAAACTAGTTTTTTACGCAAAAACAAATTGGATTTGTCGAAACTAAATAATAAGTTGTGATATTGGATTGGATAGATTGTTCAAATAAAAAGGCGACGTTTTGTCGCCTTAAAAGATAGTGTTTATTCAATAGGAATTTGAATCTCAGTTAACCAATCATTAACGTTTTCTTTGTTCCAAACACCATCGATATACGACTCTCTTGGCGTGCCATTAATCTTGTAGCTATTTTTGTGAGCGAAATTGAAGATAAAGGAATAAGCATCGCCTAAAGAATCGTAAGATCCTTTATGGTAAATGGATAGGACTTTTGTTTTGGGTAGTTCGATGAACTTGATTCGATCATTCTCGATACCTTTTTTGACGACTGCTTGACAATATCTCGTGGTAATATTTGTCTCACGATATTCTCCGTCTAGGTACTCACAGAAGCAGTAGTCGGGAGTGACACATTTAAGCCCTGGATTAAGTCTCAAACATTCTTTCGCTGATTCTAAAATCAGATTGGTTAATTCGCCAAAATTCTTTAAGACCCTTTGCTCGCTATAGACGATGCAAGCGGGTATCTCTTTGACAACGACTTGATAATTCATTTTGCTCTCCTCCAATAAATAATGAATTGTGAAGATTTTTTGCTTGATGAAAAGATTCTTTGTTTCCAATTCTTTTTCTTTATTGACGAGAAGATCTCTTTGCATTTTTCCGGATAAGTAAAGTTTTATCTCTTCAATTGAAAAGTCTAGTTGACGTAGTGATTTGATTTTTGAAGCAGTTACTAGTTGTTTAGTATCGTAATAACGATAACCAGTAAAATCATCGATTTTTCGAGGGATTAGAATTCCTTCTTCCTCATAAAACCGCAAGGCTTTTATCGTCAGCATCGATAATTTGGAAAACTCGCCAATCTTTAACATTTTTGCCTCCACAATTTGACTTTAATCTATGACCTAAGAGGAGAGTCAACAATAAAATTATAACTCATAAAAAAACATGTTTTAATTATATCGCTAAAGGATATCGAGTTTTTTATATTTTCATGGCCTTGTGGAGCTGATATTGCCCTTCGAGAGGATCTTTAGAGTTAGTGATATGCACGCAGGCAAATCCGCATTTATTAATATAGAAGTTATGGTTTCTTGTTGAATAGATAGGCGTTTCAGTCCGCCATTCTTTGGTGTTGGGATAAAGGGCCTCAATATGTGACCATACTCTCTTTCCGTAACCCTTGTTCTCACATTCAGGGGAGATGAAAATACAGCCAAGGTAATTGATGCCATTATCATTAATAAAAAGATTAACCCCACCTATTGGTTTTCCTTCATCTAAAATGACATAAGCGGTCGCTCTTGGGGACAAGAACCATTTCCTTAAAAAGTCGCCATTATCGTACCCTTCTGGACCATCATCTTTATTTAGATGTATTCTTGAATCTTCATTAAAAGCTTCTTTCATAATTGGAGAAAGAACATCAATATCGGATGAGGTAAATTTTCTTAGTTTTAGCATAATGACCTTCTTTCTAAAATTTGATTCTAAATCACTGAACACTATCGCTCAATATAAAGTTAGAGGTGTTATTTAAACCCTTGTTCTTAGCGGCATATTTTTTAGGCGTAGTTCCAACAATTTTTCTAAATATTTGAATGAAATAATTGTAATCGGAGAAGCCGCATTCACTAGCGACATCATCGAGACTGATATCAGGGTTTTTAATTAAGAGTGATTTTGCCTTTTCAATGCGAATATTTCGGATGTGCTGATGAATACCACATTCAAAAAAATCTTGTGATATTTGACAAAGACAATAACTAAGTTGTTCTTCTGTTATTATTTTCTTCTTTCAAATGGCAAGCATCAAAAGCCAATCGGTTCTTTGCCAAGATAAATCGCTTCTAGATAAGCTAAATTATGGTGAAGATGTGTTTCTGCAAAGGAGCACGTGCAATTTTTGATTCTCAATTCAAATTTATGGCTTCTTGCTTAGAATTATCAAATTTTTTGGTTTCTTTTCGGATGTCTGAAGGAGATTTTTTGGTTTTCTTTTTCAAAAATGCAGAAAACTGATAATAAGTGGAAAAGCCACATCCATCAGATATCTCTACTAAAGACACTCTAGAGTTTTTTAACAAATAAATCGCGTGTTTAAGTTTCGCATTTAAAATGTATTGTTTTGGTGATAAGCCAGTTTCTAAAGTGAAAAGTGTTCTAAATCTAGATAATGAGTATCCTGACATGTCTGCTAAATCCTCAATTTTCAAAGGGGAGCTAACATTTTGATTTAGATAGCTAACAACGAAATTAATGGACTTGTTTTTATTTTCGGTAATTTCACTTCTGTATAGTCTAACCAACAGGTAGGATAGCATGGCATTGATCATCTCTTCATACTGGTATTTCTTTTCTCTAAATTCTTTAGCGATATCTCTGATAGTTTGTGCGATACCATCTTGATCACCATCGTATTTCTTTAAAGTAAATCTATCTAATGAGTTTTCTTTGGAATCTAATTCAAAGCCAATCGCGATTATTTCCTGGTCATCGAGATGTATTTCATCGTGGAGAATATGAGGTGGCATGATGATAAATTGGTCTTTGGTAAGCAAAATTGATTCGGTGGAATTATTAAAAGCCAAATCAAAAACAAACTCTTCATCTCTCTTATCAACAATTGGCAAAATTTGATAATTTACTTTTGCACTTGAATTGGAAATAAGAATTATTTCATAGCAGGAATGCATATGTTCATGAACTTTGCTTCCCTTCTTAAAAGTATTGTCGACAATGTATTTAATCATTTTCTTCTAAATAAATGATGAGCGATTTTCATAAAAATGTAAACGATTTTATTATTCCCAATAGTTACCAATTGATACATAATGTCTCTATGAATAGTATCGAGCGTTTTCGTCAAGACCACTCATCTAAATTCAAATTTAAGAATCTGCTAAGCAATAAGGCTCAACTCATTTTTTTGATATCTTTAGGTGTATTGTTCTTATTTGTCTTTTCATATGTTCCTCTTTTTGGACTGCTACTCGCCTTTAAAGATGGAGATAACAAAATCAATGTCTTTAATACCCTATTCAATGGCGAATGGGTTGGATTTCAAAACTTTTCCAATGTCTTCCAAGATTATAATTTCCCCGATGTATTGAAAAACACCGTTTGTCTTAACACCTTGATGCTATTTATTAACTTTCCTGCTCCTATTCTTTTTGCTTTGTTTCTCAATGAAATTAAACATAAAAAATTGCGCACTGTCCTATTAAATATTTGTATCTTCCCCACATTCATCTCCTGGATGACGTTTGGCGGAATATTTTTATCTTTGTTAGATACAAATACGGGGATGCTCAATCCGATATTAAACTTTTTTCATATTGGCGATCCCGCTAATCCAATTAATTTTGGGGAGCCACAGTATTTCTGGGCCACGATTATTATCACTTCATTGATTAAAGGTACAGGATGGGGCTCCATCATCTATTCAGCGGCGATAACTAATATTAATCCTGAGATATATGAAGCCGCCGAAATCGATGGCGCTGGTCGCTTTAGAGTGATGCTGAAAATCACCTTACCAGCGATGCTACCTACCATCACGGTCTTTTTCCTCCTATCCATTGGAGGTTTATTAGGCAATAACTTTGAACAGTTCTATGTCTTCCAAAACGCCATTAATAAGTCTACGGGTGAAGTCTTAGCAACTTATAGCTTCACACAAGGTATTTCTTATAAACGTTATTCATTTACCACCGCGTTAGGTATCATTCAGTCTTTTGTTTCGTTATTCCTCCTCTTAGGCGCGAATGCGATATCAAAGAAGATAACCGGGAAAGGAGTGTATTAATCTATGATTAAATCATCATTGTCCTATGCACTGCCTTCCAAGAAGCCAAAGAAAGTTTGGAATTCTCGCTTCTCGTGGAGCGATATTCCCATTTATCTCTGCTTTATCGTCTTTGCCCTCATCACTATCTATCCATTCTGGTATGTCCTCGTCGGCTCTTTCAATACCGGATCGGATTATCTAAAAGGTGGTATCTTCATTTGGCCACGTGAATTCACTTTTGCCAACTTTGAATATGTATTATTAGACCTACGCTTATATAAAGCATTCGGAGTTACGATTGCGAGAACAATATTAACAACTTCATTAAGCACCGTCTTTACCGCGATGATCGCTTATTCGATGTCGATTCATGGAACACCAGGAAGAAGGATTGCTTATTGGATAAATATCTTCACGATGTTCTTCGGCGGAGGTCTCATTCCTTATTTTCTCTTATTAGTCAATCTAGGCTTTTATAACTCCTTTTTTGTCTATGTTATTCCAGGCATGTATTCCGTTTTCAATATGTTGATATTCTCAAATTTCTTCTCTGGTATATCAAAGGATTATCGCGAGAGCGCTCTGATTGACGGAGCTAGCGAGTTCACAATCATCTTTAGAATCTATTTCCCACTTTCAAAAGCGGTATTTGCCACTGTTGCACTATGGACCGCGGTCGGATGCTGGAACTCATATTACGACACGATGCTATATACCTCTGATGCAAGCTTATGGACGCTTCAATATTACTTAATGACAATCGTCAAACAACTCAATCTCCCCCCAGAAATCATGGGCGGAAGAACCTTTGGGGATGAAATATCCGCTCAAACAGTGAGCAACGCCGCCATTATTATCTCGAGCGTAATTATTCTTTGCTTTTACCCATTAATTAGCAAGACCTTTAGAAAGGGTCAAATGATGGGTGCCATTAAATAGGAGGTTTTTTATGAAAAGAAAAACAACAACATTGCTATCCCTTCCTTTGCTCGGAATTGTCTTATCTGCTTGCAGTGGAGGAGCACCATCCAATCTTTTCTATCCCGATTGCGGATACGCTGATGAAAATAGCGATTCTTGGACCCAAATCGAAGAAGGAGATGGCGATGTCTCCATCAAATGGTTTGTCAACATGTCCTCATGGGGTACCGCCGCAACAGCGAATACCAAAGTGGGCAGAAAAATCTATGAAAAGACTGGAGTTAAAATCAGTTTTGTCACCCCAATAAGCGATGATGGTTCGCAGTTATCCACCATGATATCCTCTGGCAAGCTTCCAGATGTCATAACACTATCAGCCGGGAGCGATATTCGTATCCAATTAGGAGAGGAAAATTACACCTATCCAATTGAAACATTAGCTGAAAAGTATGCTCCATCTCTATTACCTAGATTGTCCAGCGATGTAAAATCATATTTCAAACAGAGCGATGGCAAGATTCATGGTCTTCCTAATCACTTCTATACCCAAGATGATTTAGCGGCCTACCAAGAGCAGGAAGGGCGTAACTTGATGTCCAACGGTTCTTTTGTTGTTCGCAAGGACTATATCGAATCCTATATGCAAGCCAACCCCACCGCCACACCAACCACTCCAAGTGGCTTCAAAGCGATGGCTCAATGGGTTAAACAACATTATTCTCTAAGCAATAGCAATCCCACTGTCATGCTAGATCATTTCTCATCGACAGGAAGTAACGCCATTTTATGGCTCCAAGAATACTTTAATGCTGCTCCCGAAGATACATCTGGCAATCTGACCAATATATATGAACAATCTAGAAACAAAGAACTATATTTATGGCTCAACGATTTATATCGTTCTAATCTCATTTCTTCCACTAACTTGACAGCCGGCGAAGGTGCCTTGGGCTCTTATATCGCCCGTGGTATGCCTTTAGCCTTTGTTGGTTCATCTCAACTCTATGTCGAATATTTCAAACAAGCTTATCAAAGCGGTATTGAATATGTCCCCCTCGCCTTTACCAATGAGCAGGGCGAAGTTCCCCTACTTCGCTCTCTCGCTGGCAATGGATGGCTTCATTCGATGATCACTAACAAGTGTTCACGCCCAGACCGAGTCATCAAGCTTTTTGACTATCTCTGGAGTGAGGAAGGGCAATCCTTATTCTATGGTTTAAAAGATGAAGACTTCTCGTACACTGTTGAACCCGGTGAGCAAGCGGAAAAGGTCATCGGTGGCGAAACCAAAAATGTCACCTTTAAATATGGTTTGATCCAATATTCTGACCAAGCTTGGACCGACATTAAAAATGAAAACACGGGAAATTATGGATTTGGTTATTCCAATATCTTAGTCAATCCAATGTATCCAAGATTAACTGCTCAAAAAGGCGAAGTCTTAAATACTTTTTCTGATTATATTGGCTATAACTTAAAAGCCGCGATGGCGGACTACACCTATACTCATAATGCTTTTGAATATACTAGAGATGCCACTAAGAAAAACTTCACTGACATCATCAATAAGAGCAACAACATCACGAACTTATGGGGACTATATACACCACGTGTTATATCCGCGACTAGTGAAGAACAAGCTGAAAACATCTATGACTCAACTGTCAATCAAATGAAATCGATGGGCAGCAAGGATGTTTTGGCCTTCGATAATGTTGAATTCCAAGCCAATAAAAGAAATCTAGGGGTGGAGTTCGCCTGGCCAAAGAATGACCCTAATAGCAACTATCATCAACTGACCATCACTAGCATATATGGCAACACTAGTTACAACTTAGCTATTCCTGAGGAGTTGAGATAATGCAAAAGATCATTTTAGACACCGATATCGCCGATGATATTGATGACGCTTTCGCTCTCAATTACATCCTCGAAAAACCTGAAGTTTTTGATTTACTAGGGGTAGTCACCACTTTTAAAAATCCTCTCGAAAGAGCGAGAATTGCTAAGAAATTGCTCCGTTTATGTGGAAAAGAGAGCATCGGAGTTTATCTTGGAAGCAAGAATCCATTGAACACCACGATTCATCCATTTCACTATGAAGAGATAGATGAAAAAGGAATCATTCATCTTCTTTCATATAAGCCAGAACTAGAAAGCGAAAAAGTGGAATCAGAAAACGGCATTGATTTCATCATTTCCACAATTAAAAAATATCCCCATGAAGTAACGCTTATTGGAATAGGACCATTGACTAATATTGCAAAAGCTATATTAAAAGATCCTTCCATAAAAGACTTAATTCAAGTCATTGTTGTGATGGGTTCTTTTCAATCAAAAAACTCAAATCATTTAGAAAAGGAATGGAATGTTTTAGTTGATCCTGAAGCATCCAAAGTGGTTTATGAATCCGGTATCCCCCTCCGCGTTGTCGGAGGTGATATAACTTGCCTCAGTACCTTGACTCAAGAAGAGCTCGATGAGGTGAGGTCCGCCCACAATCCTTCCGCAACTTACATTAATAAAATGTTAGAGGAGTGGATGCGAGCGAATAAAAGGATGCCAGTCTTGCACGACTGTCTTCCTATTTCATCATTGGTATCTGACCAATATCTTACATTTAAGAAGGTCAGAGTAAAAATTCCCCTTGAAAAAGAGGCGAGGGGGACTTCAGTTATTACCTTTGACGACACAAGCAACACTTTAATGGCCTGCGGTTTTAATCGTGACTTGTTCATCAAAGATTTTTTAACTCTTTACAAGAAAGGAAGTATATAAAATGAAAAAAATACTTTTATCTCTCTTTGGCCTTTTTCTTTGCGCTAACGTTTTTAGTGGCATCAACGTTAACCATAATCAGGCAATGACAAAGGCATTATCAGAAGATGATGTTTCTGTCGCGACAAAAGTGGATAGTTCCTATTCAGGTATCACTATTCACGCGGGTGATGTCAATGGCGCCGATAAATACACTAACGCCGCTCTTGATTTCACCTCAGCATCCCTCGAAGGGAAATCGGTTCTTGCCATTGATATTGAAAACACCGAAGTAACTGGTGGATCTGATGCTTACGCGAACGTCAAAGTTGGCATCAACGGCAATATTTTGAACAAATATGATAATCTTTTCCTCACCTCTCAACCAAGCAATTTTGTAGAAAAGAAATGGGGAGATTGGTGGTTTATTGCCCCTGGTTGTCGTGCGACGGTCTTTCTTCCAACCGCAGAATGGCTAGAAGGTCAAACTGAAATTCACCAAATTTCATTTATTTTCGATAACTATGCTGGTAACACAAAAGTCTTTGATGTCACTCTCCATGGTGTCTATCTTTTGACAGAAAATAATGTTCTTGGTGGAAGTAATCTTCTATCAGTATTAAGTCATGATGGAAGCGACGCAATTGACGATACTAATCTCGCACTTCTTAATTGCACGGCAAGCTATACCACAACCGCTATCAAATCCAATATGTCATTGGATGGATCAGCAAAGATT
>ENA-UOWO01004611-UOWO01004611.1-activated-sludge-metagenome-genome-assembly--contig:-NODE-4611-length-15112-cov-5.198446_pt1 | contig 15112 bp, 10 predicted proteins | sample MGYA00238148_ERZ761564 | MGnify/ENA primary metagenome ERZ761564 (study PRJEB28885, sample SAMN05720194) | activated sludge metagenome | isolation source: Anaerobic digester | place: USA...
CTCTTCCGATCTTGAATACGGTAATTCGAACGGCACGTATAACACGCGTAGTTTGCCAACTGCATTAGACCGTATGGCTGAAGCGGCGGCATTCTTTATCACACTTCCTGGCCCAAAAATGATCTGGCAATTTGGAGAGCTTGGATACGACTACTCCATTACTGATTGTCTCGATGGAACTTTTAGCGCCGACTGCCGCACTGGCACCAAACCTCTTCATTGGGAATATTACGACAACATCGATCGTCGCGATTTATTTGATGTTTATCGCAAGCTGATCTACCTAAAAAGAACACAGCCTCAAATGCGTGACCTCGGTTTATTCATGGACTTGGGTCAATATGAAAAAGTTGTTCGTTTCACTAACTCCGACTTCAATTGCGTAATAGCTGGGAATTTTGATGTGGTTGGACAAGAAATGAATCCCGCGTTTCCATTTGGTGGAATGTGGTATGATTACCTTACTGGAGATAGTTTAGATGTGAGTAATCCAGGAAATGCATTTTCATATCAACCAGGCGAGTTCCACGTGTACACCGATAGAAAAATCATTCCTCCTGCAAACCCTTACGGTGAAGAGCCAAATGTTGTATTACCACTTGAAAACACAAATAACATTCAGGTTTACCCAAATCCATTCAACAATGAACTCGTCTTTAATTTGAATGAAAAATCGAGCGGTGCGAACATTCGAATCTGTGATATTACAGGTCGTGTGGTATTTGAAAATACAAATGCTCAAACAACTTCATCCAATCAAGTTCATATAAACGCATCCCAAATCTCTTCAGGCCTCTATATTTACACTGTTCAATCAAATGGCAGCTCGTATAGCGGTAAAATTGTTAAGCCATAATCTGCATATTGTTCCATTCTATGAATACACTTCTACGTTTCACCATTCTCTTTTTGTGCCTGCTGCGACTGCCTGCTCTTGCACAAACCGTCACGGGAACCATCCTAGACGAAACTAGGCAACCAATGATTGGTGCAGCAATTCGAGTTGCAGGAACGACCATTGGTACAGTCACAAACCTCGACGGTAAGTTCACGCTCTCGAACATTCCAATTGGTAAAACAACGCTGGAAATCACGTTTGTTGGCTATGTGAAGGAAACTCGAACAATTACAGTTGTCAAAGACAAACCATCTGACTTAAAAATTACACTTCAACCGAATGCAAATAGCTTGAACGAAGTTGTTGTTGTTGGATATGGAGTTCAAAGGAAACGAGACCTTATAAGCTCAATTGTTAAGCTTGATGGGAAAGAACTTATGGAAGTTCCTTCTCCAAGTTTCGAAAACGGCTTACAAGGAAAAGCATCTGGACTTCAAGTAATTACTGGTTCTGGAGCAGCTGGAAGTAGTTCTGTTGTTCGAATTAGAGGTGTTGCTTCTGTTTCGGCTGGAGGAGATCCATTATATGTGGTGGACGGAATTCCAATTACCCAAGACTATTTCTTGAACGGAAACAATGGCGCAGCCAATAATAACCCGCTTGCAACAATTAACCCTAACGATATTGAAAACGTAGAAGTCCTAAAAGATGCTGCAGCTACCGGTATCTATGGTTCTCGTGGTTCAAATGGTGTTATTATTATAACTACCAAACGAGGTAAGCGCAAAGGTATCCACGTGGATTTTTCAACTCGTCAGGGAATAAGCAAACCAACAGCGCTTCCCAATATGATGAATAGCTCTCAATATCTTCAGATGTACGAAGAAGCTTGGGTTAACGATGGTCGCTTAGGTACACCATCTCTTCCAGGAGGGATTTCTTTAGCAGACGCTCGTAATACCAATACTGATTGGGTAAAAGAGGTTATTGGAACGGGATATCAACAAAACTACGATTTAGGTATCTCTAAAGGAGGCGAAAAATATAATATCTATGGTGGTATCTCTCGCCAAAATGACCAATCATACATGAAAGGCAATGCCTATCAGCGAACAGCAGGTCGATTAAATGGAGATTTGAGATTTGCCAAATGGGGAAAAGCTTCGATTTCTAGTTCACTTTCCGAAGGTGTTAATAAGCGTCAAGGAATGGGCTGGAGTGGTGGTTTTGGTGCTGCAATGTCGACTGCTTTACCTATCTATCCTATATACTACGACAAAGATGTTTACAACGACGATGGTGTATTAATACACAAAAAGGGTGATTACTTCTTACCAAGTAATGATATCGGAAGAAATCCTGTAGCGATGCGCGAACTACGCGATTGGGAAACAACCGAAAGAAGAACTATTAATAGTTTAGCCTTAGAGTTTAATCCAATTAAAGACTTGTATATCAATACGACTACCTCTATTGATTACATGTTTTGGGAAGAAGATCAATACCAAAAACCCGGATACGACGCAAATAATCCAACTTTTGGAAAAGCGTATCGCAATAGCTTTGATGTAGCAAACTATAATATGAACGCTGTAGTTTCTTACTTGAAAAAAATCAAAGAAAATCACAGCATAAGTGTCATGGTAGGAACGGAGTATCAAAATTCTGATACCCGAAAATTTGCAGGAAGCAAAAATGAACAAACTGCAACAGGGTTTTTATCTCCAGATGATCCTAATGGAATCTTGAGTGGTACAAAAACTACTGAATCGTGGAACTTTGTTTCCCAGTTTGGTCGAGTTCGTTACGACTTCAAAAAGAAAATATTCACCGAAGTTGTAGGTCGTCGTGACGGCTCAAGTAAATTTGGTAAGAACAACAAATATGGCTTTTTCCCTTCTGCTTCAATTGGTTACAATATTTCAGAAGAAAAATTCTTAAAAGAAAGTAAAGTCATTTCGTTCTTGAAAGTAAAATCTTCTATTGGGGTTAATGGAAACTCTAACATTCCTTGGGACGCACAATACAATATTTTTTATACAAAGCCTCTTGCGTATAATGGTGAATCAATTCTTTTCCCAGATGCAAGTAAGCCTTCGAATCCAAATTTGAAATGGGAAACGTCTAGAACTATTGATGCTGCTATTGAATTTGGCTTATTTGGCGATCGCATAACAGGAGAATTTGCATACTATAATAAGCTCTCTTCAAATGTGCTTCTTTTCGTTCAAACTCAATCAAACACCGGCTTCCAACATGCTTGGGCTAACGTAGGTCAAATTGAAAATCGCGGATTAGAGTTCGCTTTGAAAGCAAAAGTGATTGATAAAAAATTCGCCTGGTCGATTGATTTCAATATCGCACGTAACCATAACGAAGTAAAAAGCTTAGGGGACTATACCGAAGAAGCTATTTCTGGTGGAACAAACGACACTCGATTAGTTGTAGGTCGTCCAGTTGGAAATAATTTCCTCGTTCGCTTTAGTCACGTGGATGCTGCAACGGGTAAACCAGTTTATTTGGATAAAGATGGCAATGAAACCTTAACCTGGGATCCTGCAAATCGTGTTTCAACTGGTAGTATCATGCCTGACGCATTTGGAGGTATTAAAAATAATTTCTCTTATGGCCGTTTCGATCTTTCTATGTTTTGGGTATTTACTTTAGGCGGAGATATCTATGACTCTTCTTCTAAACGTCAATTAGGAACATACGATTCTGATGGCTGGAATCACCGTACCGATCAATTCGATCGTTGGAGAACTTCTGGTGACGAAGCTTTGTATCCAGTTTTAACTACATCTCCAACTACATACGGAGCAGGAACTCCATGGATTAATACTGATCTTTGGCTTCACGATGGAACATTTGCTCGTTTGAAAAATCTTTCTCTCGGTTATAACATACCAGAATCGGTGCTTCGTAAAACTAAATTAGCTAAGATTCGCATCGCTGTTCAGGCAACCAACTTGTTAACGTTAACTAAGTATCCGGGTTTAGATCCTGAAATTGCTCGTGACTTTGAAAATGCTACCGATCGTAACATGAGTCCGAACATTACCTACCTAACCGCGCCTCAACAAAAAACCTTCACCTTTAGCCTAGATATCGGGTTTTAATCCTTGACGAATCATGAAATTCAACCCTATTTTCTCCTTAATATTATCTGCTTTCCTTCTTCAGTCTTGTTCTGAAGATTTGTTAGACAAAAGACCGGAAGCAACAGATACACAGGCTGTTGCCGAAGATGCAGTAAAAACCAAAGATGATCTAAAGAAATTGTTAATCTCATCCTATGATGTTATTGCCAATTTATATGGCGGTCAAATTCAAAATCTATCTGAATTACTTGGTGATAACGTTGATGCACCAGCTAATCAAAATGATTACATTCAAGTTTACACACGACGAACCGATATATTCAACGGTACAATTGGTGGAGTATATAATAATGCATACATCACGATTTATCGTGCAAATCAATTGCTCTTCAAAAAAGATGATGTAGCAGATATTTCTGATGCAGAGAAAACCCAATTAGAAGCAGAAGCTCGCTTCTTAAGAGCCCTTTGTCATCATGGTATTCTTCGTCTTTTTGCTCAACCATCTGGTTATACTTCAGATGACTCTCATTTGGGAATTGTATTGAGAATGAAGTATTCACAAGATGCCGGACTTCGTTCAACAGTAAAAGAATGCTACGAAGCAATCGTTGATGATTTGACATTTGCTGAAGAAAATTTACCCGCGAACAATGGTGTTTACGCAACTAAATGGTCTGCAAAAGCACTACTTGCAAGAGTTTACTTGGATCAAAACAAGTACTCTTTAGCTGCCGAAAAAGCTTCAGAAGTAATTAATAGTGGTCAATTTACAATGTTAGATAGCTTAACTCGCTTTACTGCTGGGGCTAATACAGAACAAATATTTGCTACTGTAAGCTATAATCAAAACAATATTTCTGATGAGCGCGGAGGTGCATTTTTGAATTATCGTTCCGACAATAATACAAACCCAACAATGCGCACGAATGCTGGTTTTTATACAACAATGACTGAAGACACTCTTGATTTAAGAGGAAAAGAGTGGTTCCGTCAAATAGGTAATGGTACAACAGCTATTTATGGTGTTGGTAAATTTGATCGTTCATTCATGTGGATTCCAATTTTGCACTTAACCGAAATGAAATTGATTCGTGCTGAAGCTTATGCTTCTTTAGGTACTAATGTCGCTACTGCTCAAGAAGATATCAATGAAATTAGAACTCGCGCAGGCTTATCTGCATTAACTTCAACGGGCTCTCAATTATTACAAGATATCCGCTTGGAACGAAGAAAAGAGCTTTGTTTTGAAGGAGACCGTACAACCCAAATCAAACGTATGGGTGTTTTAGGTAATGAATCATTATCTCGTAATGCTCCGTGGAACTGCCCTGGAATGGTTCTTCAATTTCCCGGTTCTGAAAATACTGTTATTGGCTTCACATTAAACCCAACTGGCGGGTGCGAATAATTTTACAACTACGAAACATCACACTATGAAAAACTATATTCTTTCCGGCCTAATGCTTTTTGCAATTGCAATGTCGGGATGTAAACCTGAAATCAAAGAAATCGGCACCGAATACATAGCAGGAGACGGTATCTATGGTAGCTGGGTTATTTCAAGTTTAAGTCAAGTTGATTTGAAACAACCTATCCCTGAAACACGCGATGTTTCCTCATTTTTCAATTCAAACGAAAGCAATAAAATGATTCTTCGTTTTGATAAAGAAAACAACTCCTATTCTGTTGTTCAGGCAGGAATTCTTCCTCGTCTATTTGGAACTGGTGGAACTTGGGCTTATGATGCAACTCCTTATCCAACAGCTTTGTTCCTTTACACTTCTAATGGAGATACATTAGAAGCTCCGTTAGCAAATATGCCACGCGAAAACGACACAAAATTCGGATTCAATATCGAAAGAAAAGACACCTGTGGATCAGTATACCTGCGCTACATTTATTCATTTAACCGTGTTCAATAATCAAACTCCATGAAAAAATTTGCCCTTTGTTTATTGATGATTGGAGCAGGTGTATTTAATTCATACGGCCAGGTAGTTACAACTGAACCCGTTGAATATACAGATCCTTCTCAACAACTAAAATTGATTGTCAATCTGGATCAGCTAGACCAAACCTTAGATCATGTAATTAATCTAATTGCTGATGCTGATGCTGGTTTAGACTTATATATCTGGACTTGGAAACCTTTCGAATTTCCAGCTGGCTCTCCTAAAGCAAATGGCTTAGGTGGCGCTCCTTGGAAAAACAGTAATGATGTTTTGGTCATGACTAAAGAAGCTGAACACATATACAGCTTTACAATGGTTCCTACAGATTTTTATGAGGTTGATGCTGCCACCGTTTATGCTGAAGACATTCATTTCCTTGTTAAACCTAAAGATGGTGGTGGCTACGGAGACCCTGATAGAAAATCTACCGACTTATCTTTTGAAGTTAATCCTCCAAACATCGCTCGACCTGTTGTTTATGGATTTCCGACTCATGCAAAACAAGACGATATTTTCCGGATTGTTTATGATAATAGCAAAGAGCTTAAAGCGTCTATGCAAAACATCAGTGCAGGAAATTGCTATATCTATTTAGAGGTTACTTTAGTTGACGGTACGATTATCCGTCCTTCAACATTCTTCCAAGTTGGTAATAATCCGAATTTAGAAATGGCCGATATAGGAGGGGGGAGTTTTGAAAAAGCTTTTATTCCTCAAGACTTTTTTGGACTAACAACAGGTCAAAAAATTGCCACACTTAAAGCTGTGGTCATGAAAAAGACATTCTTATCAGGTGATGATCGCGTTGATGATGACTTTTTAATTGACGTTGCTGGTTGTAATTAATCAACAAAAATCGAGTATAAAAACCGGAGCATATTGTTCCGGTTTTTTTTTGTTCCAGTATGATTCCGTTTATTTAGAATTGAATCTTATTTCAAATTGTTCCACGCTTGACAATTGTAAATCGAATTTGAATTCACCCAAATACATAACATTAAATAAGATTCTCCAATTTTATCTAATCGCAAGATTTCTCTCAATCAAATTGAAAAACAAACAGAATTCATCAATCCTCATAAATATTTACTCTTAGGACACAATTTATACGTCACCAGGCGGCCACTATTGCGCTTACAGGGCACAAACAATATCAAAGTGTCACATTGAGGGCTGATTGTCAAATTTGGCTTATTTGGCCCCTTTTTTTACGGATGACGTAAATTTGACTTGACCAACTATTCGTTTTAGCCTTCATTTGAGAAACTAACCCTCTAAACATCCCAGGAATAAACTTCCTTTTGCCCGTTTTTATTTCCTCGCTTAATAAAGAAACGTAATAGGAGTCAAATTTCATTGGAAGAACTTGCTCAACCATCATTCCATGTCCTTCGAAAAGCCTGCTAATGCTTTGAATATCAAAGTGATAAAGGTGTCTTGGAACATCATACGCAGCCCAATCTTTCCCATAAAACTGAGCATCATAAGATAAATGATTAGGTACAGCAATAAAAACTCTTCCATCAGGCTTCAATAGGCGAAAAATCTCTTCAACGCGACCATGTAAATCAACAACGTGCTCTAAAACATGCCACATGGTAATAACCGAAAAACTTCCATCCTGCATTTCTTTCAATGCCTCTTCCGGGCGAATATCGATTTTATACGTTTCAATACCATATTTTCTTGCATCCGGATCGGGCTCAATACCTGTAGCTTTCGCTCCCAATTGAGTGCACTGGTTCAAAAAAGCGCCAGTACCACATCCAATATCAAGTAATGTATTAGGCTCTAAATAGGGTTGAACAAGACGATATTTTTGCATGAGTGTAAACCCACGAACTAGCTTATATAACTTATTGACGATTCCTTTCGAAGTATCAGAATGTGAAATATAGGTGTCAGATTTATAATATTTTCCTAAATCAGCAGGGGCGGGACGAGGATTTGTAAATACAAAACCACAGGACAAACAAGATTGAACTGAGAACGTTTCTTTTGAAACTGTATAGTCAATACAGTCAAATTGCTTTTTAAAATTTGATCCTCCACAAAGGGGACATGCCTTTAATTCTTCCATTTGTTCCACGTGAAATCAACGTCCAAGATATACCATCAATACAGAAATGTCTGAAGGAGAAATACCACTAATTCGAGATGCTTGACCAATATTACGAGGTTTAATTCGACCAAGCTTTTCTCTTGCTTCTGATGATAGCGATTTTAAAGCAGCGTAATCAAAATTATCATGCAACTCAATATGCTCAAGTCGAGCTAATTTATTTGCGACTTCTTGTTCTTTGTGAATATACCCGTCATACTTCAAAAGTATCTCTGCTTCTTCAATGGCTTCCTCATCCAATAAATTATCGGAAACAAATTGTTTCAGTTCTGGAATAGATTCAATCAAACCATTCAAAGTGACCTGAGGTCTAGAAACAACAGAAGCAATCTTAATCTTTTGTTTTACATCCGGTGAACCTGTTGTTGTCAAGTAAGAATTCAATATATCCGGATCAACACCTGTTTGATTTAAATACTTATCTAAAATCTGAACATTTTGTTTCTTTCCTTCTACACGTTTCAATCGTTCTTCTGAAGCAAGTCCGATTGAATGTGACATCGGAGTTAGTCGAACATCAGCATTGTCTTGGCGTAATAATATCCGATACTCTGCCCGAGAAGTAAACATTCGATACGGTTCTTCAGTTCCTTTCGTAACTAAGTCGTCAATTAGAACTCCTATATAAGCTTCCGAACGCTTTAGGATAAACGGCTCTTTTTCGTGTATTTTCAAATGTGCATTAATCCCTGCAACCAATCCTTGACCAGCAGCTTCCTCATATCCAGTTGTTCCATTTATCTGTCCGGCCAAATACAAGTTTTGAATCAACTTAGTTTCAAGTGTGAGTTGAAGTTGCTCAGGTGGGAAATAATCATACTCAATTGCATAACCCGGACGAAATACTTTTACATGTTCAAAGCCGGCAACTTTTCTTAACGCATCAAATTGGACTTCTTCGGGTAATGAAGTAGAAAACCCATTAACATAAACTTCAACAGTATTCCATCCTTCGGGCTCAACAAATAGTTGATGTTTGTCCTTATCCGAAAATCGATCAATCTTATCTTCAATCGACGGACAATATCTTGGACCAAGGCCTTGAATCCTTCCCGTAAACATCGGGGAACGATCAAAACCTGTTCTTAAAATATCATGGACTTCATTGCTCGTATAAGTCATAAAGCAAGGAAGTTGTTTTTCAAGAAGTGGGGTAGGGGTGTATGAAAACCGCTTAGGAGAAATATCGCCCGGTTGAATTTCCATTTTAGAATAATCCAAAGATCTTCCATCTACTCGGGGAGGTGTCCCCGTTTTCATTCTTCCACTTCTAAAACCTAAACTAACGAGTTGTTCAGTTAAACCTGTTGCCGCTTTTTCGGCAGCTCTTCCTCCACCAAAATTCTTATCTCCAATATGAATTAAGCCATTTAGGAATGTCCCGTTTGTTAGAACAACGGCTTTTGATCTAAACTCTAGACCCAAACCTGTTCTAACGCCAACAACGGATCCATTCTCAATTAGCAAGGCCGAAACCATGTCTTGAAAAAAATCAACATTTCGCGTTTGCTCCAACATCAATCGCCACTCTTCGGCAAATCGCATTCGGTCATTCTGAGTTCTCGGGCTCCACATAGCGGGACCTTTGGAAAGGTTGAGCATTTTGAATTGTATCGCGGATCTGTCTGATACGATTCCACTGTATCCTCCCAATGCATCAATTTCACGAACGATCTGGCCTTTTGCAATTCCGCCCATAGCTGGATTGCAGGACATTTGTCCAATAGTAGCCATGTTCATGGTAATCAACAAAACTTTGCTACCTAAATTAGCTGCTGAAGCTGCCGCTTCACATCCAGCATGTCCAGCTCCAACCACAATTACATCATACTTACTGAACATTGTATTATCGTATATGTTCCACGTGAAACAATTAAACAAAAACAGCTTAACTAATTATTAATCAAACCGTTGAGATAATGCGGCTAACTCTAATGTGCGCATTTTCTTCTCTTCTTTGGCTGTTTTGTCGCCAAATCCGAGCAAATGTAATACACCATGTATCATAACCCGCGACAACTCATCATCAAACGACAAATTGAGTTGTTTGGCATTATCTCTCACCCGATCAATGCTGATGATTAGATCTCCCGATATCTTATTGTCCTCCGAATAGTCGAAGGTGATGATGTCGGTATAATAATCATGCTGTAGAAAGTCTTGATTAACTTTCAAGAGGTATTCATCCGTGCAGAAAACAAAAGAAAGGTGACCTGGAAGTTTTTTATACTCCCGGATCACCTTTGAAATCCACTTCTTTACTTGATTCTTTTCCTTCAATCGAAAGTCAGAATCTTCATTGATAAATTGTATCAGTTTCTTAGGTTATTGATTCGCGATGCGAAAATACAATTCTACGCGTCTTCCATCATTAAGAAACTTAATATCATCTGTTAGTTTACGCATCAGAAAAACACCTCTTCCGTTTGGAACCTCCAAATTTGAAGGGTCGGTTGGGTCTGGCAACGTATCGGGATTATACCCATTTCCTTCGTCTTCAACTGTAAAGCAAAGGTTGTTTGCTTTCGTTTCGTAAAAGAATCGTACTGATTTATCTGGATTCAGGCGATTGCCATGAAATATTGCATTGCTTACCGCTTCAGTAACAGCCACAAGGATATTACCATAGTTCTCGTCACCAATATTATAGAACTGACAGATTTCGTCAATGAACTTTTCTACCAATGTTACATTCTCTTTCAAGGAGGGAAAAATTACAGATCGAGTCTCAGTTATTATCATGTGCTGTTAGTTTATGGTGTTAAAGTAATCTTTTACCATGTTCCGATAAAAGGGTTTCAATGATGGAGGAAGTGTTTTAAGAAGTTCTGCTTCCTGTTGCATTTGTCGGGTATACTGGTTAAAGACAGAAATGTTACGTTTTTGGTCAAATTTATTTTCATTTGATTCACGCTTCGTATCAAGCTCTCGCTCTCGTTCCGCCTTCTCAGCCTCTAATAGGCGAGTCATTATTTCTTGCTGACGACGCATGGTCTCTAATGTAATATTTTTATTGACTATGTCCGTTTCTGTTTGCTCCATTTTATTAGCTAGGTTTTTTAATTCCCCAGCATTACCAGAATTTCCATCCTTCATCATATCATTCATCATCTTCTGAAGCTCATTACGTAACATCTCCTGTTGAGCAGCCATCTTTGCTAATTGCTCACTTCCTTTCATTCCTTGATTCCCCGTTCCGGGCTTTTGTCCTGGCTTATTCATCCCTTCTTTCATCTGCTTCATTTGCTCATTTAACTGCTCCTGAAGTTGACGAAGAGTTGCCATGGATGGTTTACCATTTCCCGGTTTCTTTTTATTACCTGGCTTTTTGCAACTTCCTTGTCCTTCCTTTTGTTTCATCTGCTGAGCCATCTGCTCCTGCATCTGCTGAGTAACTTCACTTAACATCAATGCTAAATTATTGATTGATGTCATTACATACTGCTGACGAGAAGCTGCTCCTGAACTTTGACGCTCAGCAAGGAAATCAATTGTCTTATCTAAATTCATATTAATCGAGCTAATTTCTCGATTGATAAAAGATTGGATCTGAACAACGCGTTTACTCAAAGCAAAAAGGGAGTCCTCAATCATACGAGAATCATCCTTAATTTTCTTCTGGTCGGCTGTTATTTTAACATATAAAGGATTGCCAGGAGGCGTGCGCTGCAACTGTTTCATCAATTGTTCCTGTTCAAAAGAAAGCTGTAAAAGATTCTCTAGTATTTCTCTCAACTTAGATACATCTTCTTCCAAACTCTCCTCTTCAGAAGATTGCTGACTTTGCTTCATTTTCTCACTCATCTTCTCCATTTTCTCGGCTGCACTTTTCTGAGCTTTCGAGGCTTTCCCAGATTTACTTTGTTGAAGAGATTCAGAACTATTCTGCATTTCCTGATCAATATCTTGCTCCATTTGATCCGTGTTTGCAAGATCTTGTTTGTTTTCTAATTGCTCATTCTTCTTCTGTAATTCATCAATATCCTTCTTAACAGCATCAAAATCTTTATTCAATTGATCCTGTTCCTTTTTAAGTTGCTCTGAATCGGCTTGTTTAGATTCAGTTTTTTCAGCAAGCTTCTCCTGCTTTTCTTTCAATGCATCGAGTTTCTCAATAGTTGAATTAAGTTTCTCTTCAAATTCCAATTGCTTAAATAATTCAAGTGAACGATCAAGTTCTTTCTCAATGTCTTTATTCTCCAACTTCATTTGATCAATCATATCCTTGAGCTTATTCTTGTCCAAGTTCTCCATCATTTTCTCCAACTCCTTCAACTTCTCTTTCATCTCTTCCGTGAGAATTTGATCAAACATTTTCTCCAGCTCTTTCTGCTTTTCTAAAATACGCTCATCCGACTTTTTGAATTCTTCATTCTTGCTGTTATTCTCTTTGTTCTCCTTCTTTAGGTTTTCAATCTGTTGTTCTAACTGTTGTTGTTGATTGATTAGATCTTGAACTTTCTTTTTATCCTGCCAAGTAATTTCCTTCTTCTCCAGAATACGTTTGTTCAATTCATCCAAATCTTTTTGAAGTTTCTTCGCATCCTGAAGCGTTTCTTTAATGTCAGTTTTAACCGATTCGTTATTCTGATCGCGTCGTTGATCGATTTCCTCTAAGGTTGGAACTTTAAAAATCTTGCGTTGTGTTTTAGAAGATTTAGCTCCTTGAACACCATCATTATCCCATACCTCAAACCAATATTCAATTTCATCACCCGGATTAACTTGAAAAGATGAAAAATCCCAAGTCCAGAAAAATAGGGTATGAATAAAGTTCTTATTAAATGGTACATCTACACTTTTGCTATCAAGTACATCAGTACCATGCATATGTCGATAGCTAAACGCTAAGCGAGAAAATCCATAGTCATCTGCAATATCACCTTTAAAGTATACACGTGAAGAGATAAGAGAATCAGCCTTTTCCTCCGATTCAATACTTGGGTACTCATCAGCTTTTACAGTAACTGCATATTCAACTTGCTCTTTCCCTTTGATGAATTGATTTGAAGTATTAACTCGATATCGATTATCCTTCATAAATCGAACAGCATGAGAAAATAATCCTTTCTCTGATTCCTTAACTTGATAAGTAGTATCAGAAAATTGTAATGCTAATTGTTCGGTGTTTTGAGTTCTGAATTCCCAAGTAGCCTTAGTTCCAGCAGGAATTACTAAATCTCCAGTATTACTAACAATTTCATCCTTCTTGTTGGTATAAGCAGGATAATCTAAGTTGATTTTAAAATTCGTCAACACCGGATTAGGTAAGGCTTTCAACTCATATTCGGAAGAGTAAAAACCATCTGCATACAATCGAAAAGGTATAGAATGTTGAACGTTCTTAAAAGTATGCGTAAAATGTAGTTTGTCTGTCTTAATCAACTTTAACTTCAAATCTCCTTGAACAACATACATTTCTTCAGGAAACTCACTTCCTCCGGTTTTAACTTGTAAAACAAAATCCTGTTGAGCGGGAGTAGACAGAGAAGCATTCTCAACAATAAATGTAAAAGGTGCTATAGGTTCAAAAGGGGTTGCATAATTGAAAATTCGATTTGAACTTTCTGCTAAAAAGGAAGGATAAATTAACCAAATCAGAATGAAAACAGTAACTGGAATTGCCGCATAACGAGCATACTTCTTATTCTTACTTAGATCAACAGCAGCAGTAAAAGGTATCGGTTTTAATTCTTGAATTCGTTGATCAATACTTGCTGCAACAAGTTCTGAAGTTGAATGGTTGTTTTGTAAAACTTGTTGGAGTTGTAAAGTATTTATGAGCTTATCTCGAACATCAGAAAAGTGACGACCAATAATTTCGGCTGCTTCTTCATACGATATTCCTTTACTAATACGAGCTAAATGAAATAAAGGAATCGCAACAAAACGAATGATAATAAAAGAAGTAGATCCTAGATATCCATAAAAAAGTATACCTCTACCAACTGTACCAAGGTGTCCAAGGTACTCAATTGTAGATGTTAACAAGAAAAATAGCACCAATGCTCCAACCGAATAAAGTAATCCTCGGATGAGTAAATTGGTGTAGTATTTCTTAATAAACTCATCCAGTTTATGAATGAGAAGTGAATAAGATTGTGATTTCATTGGTTGGTACTGAATCAACTAACGAAAATACGGGTAATATGATACATGAAGTGTGTTAAAAACAGCTAAAAACTTAACAAGCTATTTTATTAACCCGGTTTGCATGTCGTCCACCCTCAAAAACTGTAGTTAAAAACGTACTAACCATTTTCTCTGCTTCTTGTTCACTTATATATCGAGCAGGTAAACAAAGTATATTTGCGTCATTATGTTGTCTGGCAAGGGCTGCAAGTTCTTCTTTCCAACAAATTGCTGCTCTAATACCAGCATGTTTGTTTGCAGTGATAGCTACACCGTTAGCACTGCCACATAATAAAATACCGAATTCACATTCTTTGTTTTCAACACTAGAAGCAACCGGATGTGCCACATCTGGATAATCCATACTGTCGGATGTATGTGTTCCGAAATCAGCAACAGTATGTCCCAGGTTTAACAAATAGGCTCTTACCTTTAATTTCAATTCATATCCAGCATGATCCGATCCCAATGCAATATCCATAGCTTAGTTTTTCGGCAAAGTTAGTTCTCTTAGGGAACAGAAATGAACAAAGCAAAATTTGTGTGAAAGATTTGTAACTGATAATCAGCACCTGAGTTTTAAATATGTTAACATCAAAACTGTTAACTCTTGTTAATGAAAAGGGAGTAAGTACTTACAATTTACACTTGACTTACTGAGAAATTTGTTGCCTTATGAGAACTGATTATACAAGTCAAGTAGAAAACATCTTTTTTGATGAGCTTTCTAATAACAATCAGTTAACAGTCAAACGAGAATGAAGAGAAAGAAAAATATCCTGTGAATAAACAATACACAGTATGTTAACAAAGTACTATTTCGCTGAACTTCAATCAACTTTAACGGTAATATACTGTTAATTTTGTGTCAACAAAAACACCTTCCAATAGAAAGCAACAAAATGGAAAACAAAATTCTCACAGTATTAACAGGCTATCTATTACAGATAGTTTTTTTAAATAC
>ENA-UOWO01004614-UOWO01004614.1-activated-sludge-metagenome-genome-assembly--contig:-NODE-4614-length-15106-cov-4.839745_pt1 | contig 15106 bp, 14 predicted proteins | sample MGYA00238148_ERZ761564 | MGnify/ENA primary metagenome ERZ761564 (study PRJEB28885, sample SAMN05720194) | activated sludge metagenome | isolation source: Anaerobic digester | place: USA...
CTGGAAAAAATTATTTGCCACGGTGAAATCGCCATTAATAACGTTATTATCAAAGATAATCTGATATTTTTAGATAAATTCTTTACTAGCCAAAAACTTAACCAGATAATTACCATTCCGGCTATTGTCGATAAAATTCTAGTCGACCAGACGCTCACCCCCAAAATTTTATAAATCGGTATCAATAAGTATGTATAAACCGGCGCTTTAAAATCGGCAAAAGACCTGAACAAAACTGGCCAGCTCATACCGTATTCATCTTTGCCTGTTTCCATAATCGACAAAGCGTTATACCCCAAAGCCGCCTCATCCAAATAGAAACCCTTGGGTGTTTCCCCTAATCTCCAAAATCTCACCACTCCTCCCAAAATTAAAATCAAAATTAGACCTAACCATTGCTTCTTTTTCATAGCCACATTCTTCCAATTTCCACTGCCATTAATAATACTATTCCTAAATTGATCACCTCACTAAACCTCCAATTATTTAATTCCTTAGATCCAATAATTAGTAAATAAGTTATTGGCAAAAACAAGATAATATCCCAACCATCAATCTGTTTCAAAAAGGACAACCCAAATATTTCCAGCAAAATTATCCCCCAAATTTTTAAATATTTTTTGTTTTCAGCTGTTATCTTAATCGCCAAAACCAAAAACAAAATTGCTGCAAATGGATATTTAAACCGATAATCCACTCCCGAGACATCTTCTCTCGGGTGCATAGTAAAAAAATAATTATTCACATCCATCATCACCAAAAAATTTTTAAAATATCGATTCTGGAATATAGTCGTTTTGTTGTAATAAAACCTTTTAATCCCACTTGTATCTAAAGCTAACTTTGCCTCAAAATCCAATTTTTCCTCTTCGGTTATCGGATAGAAAATACTTTCTCGTTTAAAAACTGCCGGTTTATTTATCAAAGATAATGGCCAGGAGATTACTATTTCTACTACTAACACCACCCAAATCATTTTTTGCCACATAAACCAATTATATAGTGTAATATTTATTTATGAAATCAAAAAACCAGAAAAAATTTAATCTTTTTAAATTTATCTTTTCTATTCTAATCACTGAAGGTATCGGTATTTTGGGTAGTGTATTTACTGCCGCTTCAGTCAGGACTTGGTACGTCACTGACCTTATCAAACCTTCTTTTAACCCACCTTCTTGGGTTTTTGCTCCGGTCTGGACACTTTTATTTTTCCTTATGGGTATTGCTCTTTATTTAGTCTGGAACCAAAAAAATAATCTTTTTTGGTTTTGGCTTCAACTTCTTCTCAATTTTTTCTGGTCAGTTTTGTTTTTCGGTCTTCGTTCACCTACATTAGCTTTTTACGAAATTTTAATTCTTTGGTTGGCCATTTTTATGACCATTATCAAATTTCGTCAATATCACCAAACTGCCGCCATTTTGCTCTGGCCATATTTAATCTGGGTTAGTTTTGCTTCTTTCCTCAACTACTCAGTCATGATTCTTAACTAACATTTGGTAAAATAGCCAAATGTCTCTCAAAATTTCTGACTATTCCTATATTTTGCCGGAATCTCTCATTGCCAACAAGCCAAGCCCCACACGTGATCATTGTCGGCTTTTGACTCTTAACAAAACTACCGGCAAAATTAATCATCTTTATTTCTATAATATCTTAGATTTACTTACTTCAAATGATGTTTTGGTTTTAAACCAAAGTAAAGTTTTTCCGGCCAGACTTTTTGGTAAAAAAAATAGTGGGGGAGACATCGAAGTCCTTCTTATTCACCAAATTAGTAGTAATACTTGGCTGGCCATTTCCAAACCCCGTCCTCAAGTTGGTCGCCAAATAATTCTTGATCATAATTTAATTGGCCAGGTTATCGAAAGTGACCCCACCACCGGCCAAATTAAAATTAAATTTAATTATCAAAACCACCAATTTTTCCAAATTTTAGACAAAATCGGTCATACCCCAATTCCACCTTATATCCACTCGTCCCAAACCGAAAAACAAATTCGTTCAGAGTATCAAACCGTCTATGCCAAAGAAACTGGTTCGGCTGCTGCTCCTACTGCCGGTCTTCATTTCACTAAAAAACTTTTATCTCAGTTAAAAAACAAAGGAATTCAAATTGAGTATGTTACCCTTCATGTCGGCTTAGGTACTTTTCAAAATCTTCGCCCCGAAAATATTAAGTCAAAAACCTTACATTCAGAATTTTATGAAATTAAACCTTCTGTTGCCAAACGTCTGAATATCGCCAAAGAATCTAGTAAACGAATTATTGCTGTTGGCACTACTTCTGTCCGGACATTAGAGTCAGCAGTCTCCCTGTCTCAGCCACAGGCTGATCCGCCTCTGGCGGAAAGGGGAGATGTGACGAAGTCACAAAGGGGTTTTTACCAAATTACTCCTGGCCAAAATCACACCGAAATTTTTATTTATCCACCATACCAATTCAAATTCGTTGACGCTCTTATTACTAATTTTCATTTACCCGAGTCTAGTCTTTTAATGTTAGTCTCTGCTTTTGCCGGTAAAGATAAAATTTTTCCTGCTTATCAGGCAGCTATTAAACAAAAATATCGCTTCTTTAGTTTTGGTGATGCTATGTTCATCTACTAAAATATTCATCTCTCTCCCAATTTATAACATTATTTTTAATATAGTTTTTGATAATAAAATATTGTTTTTGGTCTTTGATAACAATGTTGTGATAGCTTGGTTGCCAAGCAAAGAAAACTGTTTTAGGGTTGATTTGATGAGTAACGGCAGATTTAAATTGTTGAATTGTTTTAGGAATTAATTGATTTGATTTTTGATTTAATCTTTTATAGAAGTCCGGATGGTTTTTGTGACTATAATTTATGATTTTAACTTTGGAATTTGATGTTTGTAGAGACGCCAGATCTGGCGTCTCTACATGTAATAGAATATGCACATGATTTGGCATGATAATATATTTATCCAAAGTTATATTTTTAAAATGTTTAGGAATATCAAGAAGACATTGATTAACAATTAATCCCATCTTTGATAATTCCATTTGATGATTAATTATTTTGCCAAAGAAATTATTGTGACGATAAGTACAGATGGTAATAAAGTAAATACCGGCAGAAGAGTAATCAAAATTATTAAGACGAGAAGATTTGAGTTTATATTTGTTGGCAAACTTATCGAGATTATTGATCATTAACATAAATAATTATGGCGTAATTACTTAAAGTTGTATAATCAACACATATATGAAAAAAACTCTAAAAGGATTTATTGAATTTATTCAGTCTCAGGGTGTTATTGGTTTAGCTATCGGTGTCGTCATGGGTACTTCTGTTACCAAATTAGTTACTGCCTTAGTTACTGATATCATTAATCCAATTATCGGGCTATTCTTAGGTAAAATCGGTGATTTAAACAAAATGTATCTTCCGGTTGGTTCAGCCAAAATTCTATTCGGCAGCTTCATCAGTAGTTTAATCGACTTTTTGATTATTGCTTTTGTCGTCTACTTTTCTGCCAAACTTCTCAAGCTTGACCGTCTCGAGAAAAAACCAGACAAGAAATAAATTATTTCTTTTTCTTTACTGCTTCTACAAAAGCCATAAACACTGGATGTGGCATTAATGGTCGGGCAATATACTCTGGGTGAAATTGTGTCCCCACAAAAAACGGATGGTCTTTAATTTCAATAGCCTCTACCAATTTACCGTCAGGCGAAGTTCCGGAAATTATCATTCCCGCTTTTTCCAGTTGTTCTCGATATTCACTGTTAACTTCATAACGGTGACGGTGTCTCTCAAAAATTACATTCGTCCTGTCCTCAATTTTAAAATTATCTTCTGTGTTCCACGGAGCTTCTTTGTCACCTCCAAATTTTTTATAAGCTTCAGCTAATTTGGTTCTTGGTGTTAATTTACATGGCCAAGAACCTAGCCGAATTGTCCCCCCATATTGTTTTTTCTTTAAATATTCCAACTGATCCGGCATTATATGAATAACTGAATATTTAGTTTTTGGATCAACTTCTGCCGAATTAGCTCCCTTAAGTTTCAAAACATTTCTGGCAAATTCCACTACTGCCATCTGCATTCCAAAACATAAACCCAAGTAAGGGATCTTATTTTCTCTAGCCACTTTAATTGCTTCAATGATTCCTTCCACTCCTCGGCTGCCCCAACCTTGAGGGGCTACTATCCCATCGTATTTTTTTAAATCATTTAAATTAAATTCACTCGAATCAATCGGTTCAATTTCAATTTTAACGTCATTGGCTATCGCCGCCTGTTTAAGTGCTTCTAATACTGATACATAGACATCTTTATGGTTGTTTTTCCCGCACTTTACATATTTACCTACTAACGCTACCGTCACTGTTTTCTTTGCCTTCTCCATTCTTTCAATCATATTCATCCACGGCTTCAAATTAGTTGAATGACCTTTAATCTTAAAATGTTTTCTGATTCTATCCATTAATCCTTGAGATTCCAACATTAAAGGAACTCGATAAATCGAAGAACAATCCGGGTCATCAAAAATCGAATTATCGTCCAAAAAACACCTCTTACCTAAAGTTTCTATCCTTGGCGTATCCAAACCGGTTTCACTTCGGGTAATCAAAATATCCGGCATTATTCCGGTTGATCTTAATTCCGAAATTGCGTGTTGAGTTGGTTTGGTTTTCATCTCTCCCACATTTCTTAGGTAGGGGATATACGATACCATTACATACATAGTCTCTCTTTCTCGGCCTACTTCTCTGGCCGCATACAAAAACGGTAAATTTTCAATATCACCAGTAGTTCCACCAATTTCTACCACCATAAAATCGTAACCCTTTTCCAGTTCATAAAATCTTCTTTTAACTTCATTTGGAACATCCGGAATCATTTCCACATCTCTGCCTTCGTATTTAAAAGCTCTCTCATTTTCTATAATCTGTTTGTAAACTTTACCCGAAGTAATATTATTTTCTTTAGAAAAACTTTGATTTAAAAATCTTTCATAATTTCCCAAATCCTGATCAATTTCTCCTCCGTCGGTGGTGACAAATGTTTCTCCGTGCTCCGCTGGTCTCATTGTTCCCGCATCAATATTTAAGTACGGATCAATTTTTATATGATTAACCTTAAAACCCGACGATTTCAGCAATAGTCCTATTGATGCCGAGACTATACCTTTACCTAAACCGCTAACCACACCACCTGTCACAAAAATATATTTCATGAAGATAATTCTAAAATCTTTAACTGTCAAATTAAAGGCATTTCTTTATTTTAAAATCCATGTTTAAATATAGCGTATACCCACAAAAAAGGACGCTACTTTTGTTTCTGCCATTCTTCTGTCGTTATCTCTCTAAAATTATTTTCTTTGATCATTTTATATCCCAATTCTTCCATTTTTCTACTACTATCAATTCCATGAATTGCCTCTCCATAAGGAATCAAGACTATTTTTTCTTCGGCTGGCAATACTGTCTTTATGTCTTTTACAAACACCGTTGAATTATAAAACTTAATCGGATCACTAAACGATTCAACCATATAAACTCTGGTTCCATTTCCCAAACTGGCCGCTACACTTTTCCAGTCTTCCCGATGCATATTCTGATTAAATAAATAAAAACCACTAAATCCCAAAAAACCCAAAACTAATCCTAATTTTATCCATTTACTCTTAATTTCTGCCAAAGCCAAAGCCAAAATCGGCACCAAATATATAAATCTAAAATATTGCATCAATGGCGATTTAAATGAAAATAAAATTCCCAAAATTATTGGGCTCATAAACAGCCAAAGCAGTTTTTTATTTCTTATCATTTGTTTTACTGCCAAAACAAAAACTATCAAACTCCAGCATCCGCCAATTAAATAGTAATAATTTTTGGGATACCAGCTAACCCGACCAACTGCAAATTTCAACGGAATTAAAATTAAATTTTTTAAATTTACCTTACCTAAAACCAAACTCCAATTAGTCACCTCGTTTAACATTTGCCCCGACATCTTTAATTGAAGTAATAGTAATGGTGAAACTGCTACTATGGCCAATAATAATCCCCAAACTGATCCCAAAAATCCTCTTAATTTTCTCTGCCAAATTAAAGACAAAATTAAAACCGCACTCAAAAATACTGACCCATAAAAAGTCAAAAACGCTAAAAATATCATCAAATTAAAACCTATCCACCAGGATTTTTTTGTCTCTTTATTTTTTATAATTTTTATCCAAAAATATACCGCCGCCGTCAACAACATAGTCGCCATCGCATACATTCTCAATTCTTGTGAGTAATAAACTAGCAGGGGATTAACTCCTGTCAAAACCGCTGCCCACAGACCTGTTTTCTTATCTCTAATCAACCTTCCAATTTTATAAACCAGCCAAATCGTTATTAATGAAAATAACCCTGAACTTAACCTCATTTGCACCACTCCGTTGCCAAAAATTTTTACCCATAGATTTAAGACTAAATAAAATAATGGCGGATGAAAATCTCCCACCGAAAAGGTTGGAATTATTTTTTCTATTGATAGTTTGGCTACGTTAGCTGAAATAGCTTCATCTAACCATAACGACTGATCAATACTTATCAATCTCAAACCCAAACTGAATAATAAAATTATCCAAATCATACTTTTGGTAAAACCGTTTTATACTTTCCATAAATAACTACCGGTGTTCCTACTTCTGCCCATCCATAAAGTGTCGCCGAATCTGCCGTGGTCATATTAATACATCCATGTGACATCGGTACCCCAAAATTATTATGCCAGTAAGCCTGATGAAAGCTATAACCTATTTTTTTCTCATATTTTTCGTTATAAAAAAACATTACATTCTGAACGTTGGGTAAATAATAATAAGTTCCCAATTCTTTTGACCCACCGGACATTTTTTGAGTTCTCACCTTAGTCCATATTTTAAAATTTCCCGTTGGGGTTCTATCCCACGATCCCGAAGAAACCAAAAAACTATAAATCACCTTGTCTCCCTCATAGGCATAAACTCTTTGTTTGGTTAAATCCACTTCAATTCGCTTGTTGGTTGAAGTTACCTCAGTCGATTCCCCTAAAACCGGTTCGACCACCGGATTGATTTGTGGCACCTCCACAATTTTATTGTTAAACACTCCTTCTTTGGCCTTAGGATCGTAATCTTGGGTAATATTTTCCGGATCTATTTTTCCTTGTTTCGATAACCCTCTGACTACATATGGTGCAAAATTCATTCCCGCTAGAATCAAAATAAAAGGCGCTAATAATAATATCTTTTTTTTGTAATTCATTGCCATATATATTATCTACCAAAAACCAACTACCTTAATTAATTAAATCACAGATTGTAATTGTTGGTTGATTTTGCCAAAATTAACTCATGAATCAAGTCATTTGTATTACCGGCGGTGCCGGTTGTCTGGGCCGGGAATTAGCTGCTTTCTTTTCCGCCCAAAATCAGGTAATTATTTTAGATATTGATCCGGCTGTCAAAACTGTGGCTCATCATTTAGATTGTGATTTTTATCATTGTGATGTTTCCCATTTCGATAATCTCTCTCAAACTATCAAAGAAATTATTCAAAAATACAAAAAAATTGATGTCTTTATTAATAATGCCGGTGTTTATATCGACGGTCCTATCCAAACCAACAACCCCGACCATATCAAAAAAGTTTTTGAAGTTAATTGCCTGGCTCCAATTTTTTCGGCCAACATTTTAGTTCCTATTTTCAAAAAACAAAAAGGTGGCACTATCATTAATATCAACTCCACTGCCGGTCTTCATCCCAAAGCCAACAATTCTGTTTACCATGCCTCCAAATGGGCTCTCACCGGTTTTACTCAATCACTTCAGTTAGAATTAGCCAATAGTCACATCAAAATTGTCGATATTCATCCTGGAGTAATGAATACAAAATTTACTCATGGCACCGATACTGATCTCTCCCAAAGTATTCATCCGGATCAAGTTGTCAAAGCCATCAATTTTGTTCTGAATTGCGATGATGATATTTTTGTTCCCCAATTGACCATCAAACATATCTAGTCTATACTGAATCTAATACCCGAACATTACCCAAAGTATTATTTTTTTAGTTTTGCTATTTACTACTTACTAATTAACTACTTAACTAAACAATGCTTTCTCAACCACTAGCTTCACTTCTCCGTCCCAAAAACCTTGATGAATTTATTGGTCAGAAACATTTAGTTGGTCCAGGTAAACCTCTTCGTCAGGCTATTGAAAACCATCAAGTTTTTTCCATGATTTTTTGGGGTCCTCCTGGAGTTGGTAAAACCACTCTCGCCAAAATTATTGCCAAAGAAACCAATGCTGAAATTCACGAACTTTCTGCGGTTTCCGCCAGTAAAGATGACATCAAAAAAATTGTTGCCGGTGCCAATCCTACTCTTTATAAAAAGATTTTATTTTTAGACGAAATTCATCGTTTCAACAAAGCCCAACAAGATTTTTTATTGCCCTATGTTGAATCCGGTATTCTCACTCTCATCGGTGCTACTACCGAAAACCCCAGTTTTGAGGTAATTTCTCCACTTTTATCTCGTTGCCGGGTTTTTATCTTAGAAGAATTATCTGACAATGATATATCTGAAGTGATTGATAGGGCAGTTAAAGAATTAAATCGGCAAGTCTCGCCCGCCAAGATTGCGAAGCTATCGGCGGGTATAAAAAAAATTTCCATTACCAAAGACGCTCGTGATTGGCTTATCAAAATGGCCAATGGTGATGCTCGTCAAGCTCTCACTATGATCGACAATGCTTTTACTCTTTACGGTAACTTAGGTAAAGAAGATTTGGTTAATACTCTTCAAAATAAATTCCTTCGTTTCGACAAAAAAGGCGAAGAACACTACAACACCATTTCTGCTTTTATCAAAAGTATGCGCGCCAGTAATGTTGACGCCGCTCTTTATTATTTAGCTCGGATGATCAACGCCGGCGAAGACCCAAAATTTATTGCCCGTCGAATGGTAATTTTTGCCAGTGAAGATATTGGTATTGCCAACTCATCAGCTCTTATGCTGGCCAATCAAGTTTTTCAAGCCGTTACCCAAATTGGTTATCCTGAATGTTCAATAAATTTGGCTCACGGTGTCACTTATTTGGCCAAATCTCCCAAAGATCGTAGTGCTTATGAAGCTTTTAAACTCGCCGGTCGCGATGTCGAAAATTTAGGCAACCTTCCTATTCCTATGAATTTGCGCAACGCCGAAACCAAATTAATGGAGGAAGCTGGTTATGGTAAAGGCTATCAAATGTATTCCAAAGAAAGTTTGTTACCTGAAAAAATTAAAAATAAAAATTACTTTCATGAGAAAAATAAATAGTTTTATTATTTACCCGTCGTAGCTTTAGCGAAGTCGGGACCGACAAACTCAAAGACAAAAAATATTTTTTGTTAAATAGGTCTAAATTTGGAGAGTAACGACAAATTTTGCCTATTTATCAAACTCCGATTTATCGGAGTAATACAATTAAAGAAAAAATCATGTATTTCGTTTATATTTTAGAATGTTCCGACTCCACTTTTTATACCGGTATTACCACTAATTTAGACAGAAGAACTAAAGAACACAATTCTTCCAAACTCGGTGCCAAATATACCAAAGTTCGTCGTCCGGTAAAATTAATCTATTCAAAAGAATTTAATAATCGATCGGAAGCTTCTATTGAAGAATCTCGAATCAAAAAATTAACTCGTGCTGAAAAATTAAATTTTCTTAAAATTAATTTATGACTAAATCACCCTCACTTTTTTATCAAAAAGTTTGGCAATTGGCACTTCAAATTCCACCTGGTCGAGTCACTACTTACGGCATTATTTGCGCTGCTACCGGTGGCCACCCCATGATGTCTCGCATGATCACTACTATTTTATCCAAATCACCCGATGTCGACAAAATTCCTTTTCATCGAATTGTTTATTCTTCAGGAAAAATCTGGCGTGATCCAAAATATGATCAATGGCGCGATAAACTTTATCAACAAGAGGGGATTAAAGTCGACAAAAATAACAAAATTATTGATTTCGAAAAAATTATTTACACTTTCTAAACTGTTGTGCTAACATGACATTAATTATGTCAGAAAGTCAAAGAATTGATTATGCTCCTATGCCCGAAGTTAGTAAAATTACTCTTGATGCTGGAGCCACTACTAAAGCTTCAGAAAAACATCCAGATCGAAACGAAGATACTTGTTTAGTCAATCTTTCCAATAGAACTTTTGGAATTTTTGATGGTATGGGTGGTATCGCCAATGGTAAAGATGCTGCCGATATTTCCTCCAAAGTATTTCAATCTGGCTTAAGTTTTATTGATACCAACCATACCAGTCCTCCAGTTATTCAAGAAAAGTTAAATGCTATTTTTAATCAAGCAAATAAGTTTGTCTTAGAACAACAAAAAGTCATCGGTAGTAATATGGGTTCTACCGCCACAGTTGCCACCATCATCTCATCCGAACCCGGCGAGTATCAACTTTGTGCCATTCATGTTGGTGATAGCCGCATTTACGTTTTACGAGATGGAGTTTTAAAAAGAGTTACTACTGACCACAATATTATTTATCAAGAAGACCCTCAGAACTACGATTATCATCAGAATATTCTTGATAACTTTGATGGTACTCAATCATTAACACTGATCCAAAAAACATTTTACCAAGGAAGGTCTGGCATTAGTCGCTTTATTGGTAATCCAACTTCAAAACCTGATTTTTATAATATTAAACTCAAGTCAGGAGATGTTGTTTTATTCACCAGTGATGGTGTTCACGATAACTTAACCACTTCGGAAATATCTTCAATTATTACCGGCAATAAAAAAAAAGATGCATCTTTTATAGCTCAAGAATTAATCGAACGTTCTGTTCGTCGGAGTAAAGATAAATCTTTGCGTTCCAAAAAAGATGATATGACTGCCTTGGTAATAAGAGTAAACAGCCCTGATTCAAATTCTAAATCCGAATCAAATTCAGAAAAACAATCAACTTATCTTCCCAAAGTCGGGGATAAGATTAATGTTGAGCGAAGTTCCGGCATTATTGAACCAGGTTGGAATGTTTTTTATATTGATCAGGATAAAGGTCGTCTTTTAGTTACCAAAAAAGATCCTGAAACCGGCCAACTAATTCGTAAAAAAATCAAAATTGAATTAGCTCAACGCTTAAACACTCCTGCCAAATCTGAACATATTTCTCAAGCGGAAACTCTCCCGCAACTTTTCCACACCCTCAGAGGGATTGGTGGAATTCAGGGTAGTAGTGAATTTTTCCCCAGTAATTACCTTATAGAAATCATTCAAGCGGTTAAAAGTGGTAGAAAAAACGTAAACACAATTACTCGTACTTATGGATTACGCGACACTGTCCAAAAACTCATTGAAAAAGGAAAATAACCCCGGATAACCACTATTGATGTCATAAATAATCCTATTATGAGTAGTATTAATTACAAGTAAACATGACACTTATCCTTCTTCTTTATTCCAATTATGTTATTTTATTTTTTCAGTTTTTCTTAAGTCACTTGTAATCTTATAAAAAACCGATATAATCCGGGCAGAGTCTTTTAACAATTTATTTTCACAATATCAACCTTATGAAAACTTTCGGTATTGCAAGAAAAACTGCCTCGATTCTTGCGAACTTGTCCTTGTTCTTGAATACTTTTTTACCTTTTGTTATTACTGCTCAACCTGCTTACGCCCAAATGCCGGAAGAAATTGCGCCTGCAATTGTCGAAGTTAGCCCGACTCCAGAAAATTCTCCCACCCCATCAGAAAATCCATCAATTACTCCCGAACCAACCATCACTCCTAACGAAACTCCAACCCCGACTCCAGAAGTTACTATCACTCCGGAACCGACAGCTACTCCAGAAATTTCCCCATCAATTGAACCAACTATTACTCCATCTCCAGAAGCCACTCCAAGTCCAGAAATCACTGTTACTCCCGAAGTTTCTCAAAACCCTCAACCTTCCGACGATTCCAATCAAAACAATTCTCCATCTGAATCTAATACTTCAGAAAACCCAGCTGTTACTCCGACCGAAATTCCAACAGTTACTCCAACTCCAGAAAAAACTATTGATCCAATTATTACTCAAGATTGTTTAACTAGTTCTGAAAATATCACTGACAGTTTGTCTATCGATTGGAATTATGATCAAGAAAAAGATCTTTACGAAACCAAAGAAAAAGTCAAATTAGGCGTCAAATATATTTTCCCTCAAGACAACAATGTCACTGTCACTTTTAAATGTTTACCTACCAACGATTCTTTATTATCAACACTAAAAATTAAACGAGTCAAAACTAGTGATTTGAATTTACCCGAAAATACCACTAATATTGGTGAATATGCTTATGATATCACCACCGATATGATGGACGGAATTTTTAAATACGACATCACTTTACCAAAAACTTCCGACAATAACGCCGGCATTGCTTACATCGAAAAATCCATTGATGCTGCCAAGCTCGGTGTTTTAGATAGCGAAATAAAATCCGTCTCCGACACCGAACAACAAACAGACAAAGTTATTGGTAAAGAAATAAACCATTTCACCATCTTCATTGTCACTGGCGTTTGGCCCACAACATCAAATAATGGCATAGTTTCTGGTGAAGGAACTGCTCAAATTAGATGGCCCCAAGGTGGATCTAATCAAAGTGGTTTAGGTTTTGTTGGTGTTTCAGGATTAGACCTAGAAAGTTTAACTACTAGCGGGAATGCTTTTATTCTCGGAACTCTAACACATTATAATCATCCAGTCTCCGACGCAATTTATTGGGCTGATCTAAAAATTACTTTAGGTCTTCCAACTCCAAAAGATTTTACTTTTAGAGTTCAAATAGATGAAACTGAGAATGACGGTTCATGTCCATATGGTGGAAGTGGCCAAAATTGTAATGATAAAGTAACTTTTCCTGACAGTATCAGTGATCAAGTTATTACAGTTGGAGGGATTGATTACACTCTCATTATTGATGGTTTCAAAAGAACAGTCAGTGATCCAACCTTAGAGTCTTTTGTCACTGAAGAAAACAGAGATAATACTGCCTCTCTTGTTGGACATTTTGTTCCAGTTGGCCGAATTATTGTAGATAAGGTTACCAATCCGATAGGGGATGGAACTTCATTTCCTTTTATTACTACTGGTGCTGGTTATAACAATTTCTCTTTAACAGATGCTAGTATTCCAAATAATCAAGTATTGCCTGCTAATAGGACTTATTCAGTCGGTGAGTCAATTCCTTCAGGATGGAATCAAACTAGTGTCAATTGCGTCAGCTCAATCGGTGACACGGAAGTAGTCACTGCTTTAGAGTTAGATTCTGGTGAAACTATCACTTGTACTTTTTCTAATACTTCCACTGTTTGTAAGGCTGGAACTCCATCACTTGAAGGAAAAATTAAAAACGGAAATTATACTACTGGTAATTTATGTGCCGGATCCGGGGATTGTTGGTCAGAGGGTGAAGATGTACCAGCCAGAATAACTATTCCTGGAATGATTGTTGGCAGGAATTACTCAGTCACTATTCAACATGATTATTCTTTATCGGGCACTATCGGTTATGAATATTTTCACACTGCAACAAGTGGCGATGGATCGGCTGACAATATTTCTTTAGGATCTGCCACTAACACAAATTGTGGTGGTGGAGTAACTTGTAAAAATTATGTTCTTAATTTCACTGCTCAATCAACAACTGTTCAATTAGATTGGTTGGCCAGATTAAGTAATCAGGCCGGAAATTGGTCTGGGGCCTCTCTCCATTATCGACTTACAGTCGGTCCATGTGGTGGAGCCGGTAACAAAGATATCCCCATAAATCCAGGCAAAATTATTAAACTAGGATCTATCACAGTAACTAAATCAACTAATAATAATGTCAATCCAAATGATTGGTCTTTTAATATAACCGGTAATACTAATGTTCAGAATCTTTCAAGTGGTTCAACTGCTAGTAATTTATCTTTAGGTGCTAATAATGGCGATGCTACCTATACAATTACAGAAGTTGGTTCTACCAATAGTTGGTTCTTAGAAAGTGTTTCGGGTGATTGTACAAAAACCAGTGATACAACTGCCTCCGTGGTTTTGACCTCAAATAAACCTGATGTTAGTTGTACTTTCATCAACAAATCTAAAACTGGTCATTTGATTGTTCAAAAAACAACCGTTCCTTCCAATGATCCAACAATTTTTGATATCAATCTTCTAGATTCTACTGGAACCATTGTTGATACTAGCACAGTTACTGATTCTCTTGATAAAGATTACGAAGTTGTTGCTGGTACTTATTCTGTTAATGAAAATATTCTTAGTGGTTGGGCTCAAACCAGTAATACTTGTGTTGGTGTTACTGTTCCAGCCGGACAAAACGTATATTGTTCTATTGAAAATAAAAAACTTCCGGTTTTGACTGTCGAAAAAGTTTTAATTGGCGACACTAGTCCATACACCAATTTTAGTTTCCAACTCGATAATGGTACTACTACTCCATTTGAATCCGATGGTAATAACCAAATCTATGTTGTTCCAAATCAACAATACGATATTACTGAAGTTGACCCAGGTTCTAATTATAATGTTTCATATAGTGCCGGATGTTCGGGTAATTTAACCTACAATCAAACTGCAACTTGTACTATCACTAATACCAAATATGGTAGCTTGACTATCATCAAAAACGCTAACCCTCATAGTTCTCAATCATTTGGTTTTACTACTTCCGGAGTTGGACTAACAAATTTTGCTTTAAGTGATGACGGTGATCCAATACACTCAAATAGTCGAACATTCAGTAATCTTTTACCTGGTATATATTCGGTAATTGAATCTGCTACCACTGGTTGGGATCAAAATAGCGTCGTCTGTACCGACGGTAATAGTAATACTGCCATAGATTTATCCGCTGGTGAAAATATTACTTGTACTTTTTCTAACACTATGCGCGGCGCCATTGGCGGTCATAAATATCACGATACTGATGGAAATGTTTTGACTACAAACGATAGAACTTTAGTTTCTAATTGGAACATCACTTTGGTCAATAAGATCGGAAGAGCACACGTCTGAAC
>ENA-UOWO01004615-UOWO01004615.1-activated-sludge-metagenome-genome-assembly--contig:-NODE-4615-length-15104-cov-6.292910_pt1 | contig 15104 bp, 10 predicted proteins | sample MGYA00238148_ERZ761564 | MGnify/ENA primary metagenome ERZ761564 (study PRJEB28885, sample SAMN05720194) | activated sludge metagenome | isolation source: Anaerobic digester | place: USA...
CGTTAGATTAAAATCGATTATTGAGACAGGGTGTGGTTGGGGCTGCGCTTACTTATAACGCAGCTACGTATTCATTGGATATATATGAGGAATTACACAAAAGAAAGGAATGTAGGGAATGCATTAACGATTCAGTTACTTGGTTCCGTTGATGATATGGTCTCTCCAGAGGACAACATAGATCTTATCTCGGGACGGGACTTTATCTATCTAGATGTTCCTTATACTGGGCATGAAAATATTATCGAAATGCACTACCCGCACACATCATCAAATAAAAAGTCTGTAGCTTCAAATAATTCTGATTCTAAAACCTTAGAAAGGGCCAACATTTTTAGGGGTGCACTTGCAAAAACTAAAGATGTTCTCATGCAAGAATCAATAATTCCTTCAGACCTACCACCAGAAGCACAACGTCGTAATGTTACAGATGTAGTTTTTGTAATACACGGAATACGAGATGAGGGGTATTGGACTCATAAAGTTGCTCGACGCATATTGCTGCTGGCAAGAAAACAACATATAGATGGCTCCATTTTTGCCACAGAGACATCAAGCTACGGCTATTTTCCTATGCTCCCTTTCGTACTGCCAACAAAACGAAGAGAAAAGGTTGAGTGGCTGATGGACCAATATGCAGAGTCATTAGCCTTATATCCGAATGCAGAGTACTCATATGTAGGTCATAGCAATGGGACTTACCTCCTTGCTCGTGCATTACTGGATTATCCTGTTTGTAGATTTAAAAATGTTGTTTTGGCTGGTAGCGTCATTAGAACCAATTATGATTGGAGTTGTGTAATATCGAGAGGGCAAGTAAAAAATATATTGAATTATGTTGCTACAGCTGATTGGGTTGTCGCCTTATTTCCTCGTGCGATTCAAATGTTACGATTTCAAGATTTAGGTAGTGCGGGCCACGATGGATTTAATCCAGCTTCATTAATGCCGGGTGTTTTTCAAATTGAATACGTTAAAGGAAATCACAGTGCAGCTTTGGATGAATCAAATTGGGACTCTATCGCTGAATTTGTATTAACTGGAAATCCGCAGCCGTTGCCACCAAATATTAATAGCAGTAAACCATCGATGATAATTAAACTAGCTGGTTGGATAGCGCCATTACTTTGGCTAGGTGCTATTTGGGGGCTGAGTCGTATATATACATATATCTGGGATCTACATAATTCTGAGTGGTTAAGAACATTTATAGCTGTGCTTTTTAGCTTAATGATTTGGAAAATAGTAACAGTGTTGTAGGTATTGATTTGCGCGTGGATGTGACCAACTTTTGCGTTGAACTTGACCCATAGGAATAACTTCAAAGCTATATACGTGTTGAGTCGTTCTTTTATATTCTGGGTCAATTTTGGATACAAAAGTGGGGCAAACTGCGGTGCAAATCAACACCGTTGACAAGGTTTCAGAAAATTGACATCGGTTTTAAGTTCGTATCAACACTTAGTATAGTTTTGGCGGAAGTCGCTTTATATTTTAATTTTTATTCCATGAAAGAAAGTCATGCTTAGCTGAAATTTTGACAATATTTCTGCCAGTGGGCACTCTGTGCCCAAAGCGGAAGTTGGGTATTGCCGAAAAATGTAACACTAGCTAGTTCTGTTTAATTTTAATTATAAGGATGTCGTTATGCTACTAAGAGCAACCGCTTCACTGTTCATAGCCACTTTGCTCGCTGGATGTGGGACATTTTTCACTGAGAAGAAAGGTATTGATTCAGTCGATATGTTCTATGAAGGTGACGCTTCTGCTAAAGCGGGGCTGCGCGCTACCTTCTTTGGAACGAGCACAATACTTATCACGGATGGAGTCAATTCCATTATGATTGACGGCTTTTTCTCTCGTCCGTCATTATTCCGTCTTATACGTGTCAGGCCAGATCTCAAAAGGATAGACTTTGCTTTAAGCAAGGCACCACGCAAGATAGACGCCATCTTCGTTGCTCATTCCCATTACGACCATGCAATGGACTCCGGTCTTGTCGCGCAGAAAACTGGCGCTGCTATATACGGCTCTGAATCTACGCTAAATATCGCGAGAGGGCAGAACACTCATCCGAGCCAACTGCACTTGCTGAAGAAGACGCAACCGGTGGGTGCCTTCCGAGTCACTGCGATTGAAACACCTCATTCACCTCAGGCCAAATATGTTGGCGACATTCACCAACCTGTGAAACCACCAGCCAAACTGTCGGACTACCGGATGGGGGAGAATTTCTCATTCTTCTTAGAGCACCCTCTAGGAAACGTGCTGATCATACCCAGCGCGACCGACGAGTTGGGCAGCACCTTCAATAAATATCAGGCGAATGTCGTATTCCTAGGTATCGGTACACTTGGAAAGCAGTCCTGCGAATTTACTGAGACTTATTGGAAGGAAGCGGTTGTGAGCACAGGCGCAAAGCTCGTACTTCCGATCCACTGGGACAACTTTATGAAGTCACTGAGCAAACCGTTAGTACCGTTTCCGTTCTTTATAGACAATCCGGGCGTCGCGGTTGATCGGCTTCGAGTTATGGCAGAGCGCGACAGAGTACAGCTGAACCTACCTCCTTCGCTTCACGAATTCTCACTTCCCGCCTTGAGAGATTGATGCCGAAAAGCGAGGCTCTGGTGTTTCGTAAGTATTCAGTTGAAGGAGGCCTAGTAGTTCAGGGCAGAAGTCCAATATGAGGCATTTAATTACCTAGTGAAATCTGTGTGGTCTAAAGACTACTGGAAAATATTGAATACTGTAGTCAGGTAAGGGAGGTAATTGGAAAATGAAAAATTTATTAAGCTTTGCAACTAATCCCTTAATTAAGGAGCAAAAAATGAAGGGGCCTAACATAATACGTTTTTCGCTTTTACTAATATTGATCTTTTCCCTAATGTCTTGTTCCAATAATCGTCATCTGAAGGCATCCGAGAAGGCGCTGGAAACAGATGGAAGCATAACGATGAGATTTCACTCTGCGCTTTACTATCCTGCCGAGTTAAGCATGCGGTTCGATGGTTACATTGTCGGTGTGGAAAAAAGCCCGCGAAAAACGCTATTAAATGATGGCGACTTAAACACTGTAGCGATACCAGCAGCCGGCTTCAAGGACAAGGAGGATGTGGAAGAAATTTTAAATGATGGCAAGTTGCTTTATGTATCTCATGTCATTAAAAATTTTAGAGAGCCTGAAGAAAAAAATTGCGCATTGTACAACTTGTACAGTGGCATCGATCCTGAAACATCACCGTTAGTGAATGAATGCACTGATGAAGTTTTGGAAAACACCTCAACGGAAAGTGAAGGCAATAACAAACCTTTTAAGAAATCCTGGAGTGCATTGGATAAATTATCGGAATCAATGAGCAATAGAATCAAAAAAGGAAAATACACGCACATTGTCGTTGTGACAATGGGTTGGAATACGCCGCAAGAAGAAGCCATTCGAAATTTCAATTCAATAATATATAAACTGCGAGAAGAGCACGAATCGTCAATTAAACCACTCGTTATAGGTGTAACTTGGCCAAGTGAGTGGACATATCCGCTTCTCGATCCACTCGTCAGAATTCTAAGTTTTCCAAATAAAGCGAGGGACGCTGACGAATTGGGGCTTACCTGGCTTGGAGTTTTATTGCACGACACTATCCCTCGTGCAAATTCTGGTCGGCTTCCTGTCATCGTTATTGGGCATAGCTTCGGAAGCCGCGCCAGTAGTGTTGCAGCGTGTGTGGGCCCAGGGATCTACAACACCGTACCTATCAAACCACAACATACCGATACTGTAGTGAATTTACAGGGAGCATTCTTATCACGCAGATTGTTTGGTGAGAACGACCAAGGATTTCATTTTCCAGAATCTTGTAAGACGGTAAAGAATTTCGTGCTCACGTCATCTAAAGGCGACGATGCAGTGAGAACAGCAATCTGGTCAATGTTTGGTGGCTATTATGCAGGCGACTCAAGAAGTTACAAAGATATATGCACTGTTGAGGCACCCAAGGTTCGATGCGTTAAGGCTGGCTCCGATGGAAAGATGACTTTAAACGGAACTAACAATCAAAAAAATATTACTCTAATCAATGCGGATGATTTAATTAGCGAAAATGCATACAACACCGGAGGCGGGGCTCATAGTGATATCTTTCGATCCCAGCACGGGCGACTTTTGAGAGATATAATTAACAGGGATTTTAATGGTACAACGGTAAAGTGATTTTAAAGAGAATACTTCGTCAATGATTAACAGTTGAAGAAAATTAATAGAAAAACCTCATGGAAAAATTCATCCAGAGTGAATTAGAAAAGCATGGGAAACTGAATCATTTTTTAACCAGAAAGTTTATCTTTGTCAGGCAACGTTACGTCAATCTCCATCCCCGGATGGGTTTAGAGATTGAGCTTATTGTAATCATATTCTGGTTAAATAAATGTGGTAACGATTTGAGGAGGCTTCTTTCATTTGTAGGCCTAAAATGGTACAGCATAGTGTACAGAGATTTATGTCCGATTTTGGCCGTCACATCTGAAATTTTGACGATATTTGTGCGAGTGGGCACTGTGTGCCCAAAGCGGACCTTCGAAATGCATCGAATATTGGGTATTTAGCGGAATTTAGTTGTTTCTAATGCACTGCCGCGTTTTATAACTTCCTTTTTATAGACAGTTGGAGTTGAGCCTTTAATGTGAAGAAATTGTCGGTTGAAGTGGGATATATTATTGAAGCCGCTCTCATAGGCAATTTCAGACACATTTTTTTGGCCATCCAAAAGCAATCTACAGGAATAACCTATGCGGGTTTCATTGAGAAATTCAAAAAACGTTTTTTGGGTGCGTTTGTAGAAATAGCGACAAAATGCGGATTCGCTCATATTAACTAGCGAGGCAACATCATCCAGGCTAATTTTTTCTTTAAAGTTTCGCATCACAAAATCAAAGACCGTGTTGAGTCGTTCAGAGTCTTTGGCGTTTTCGCCAATCATGCCTGCGCTCGCAAGCACATTAACCTCATTGCTTTTGGCAATTTCATCCAATATTTCCAGTAGTAGAATGATGCGCTGCATCCCGGTTGAATCAATTAACAGACGAAATTTATCGGCTACCTTACGTTGCGTTAAGCCGGTAATTTGTAAACCTAATGCAGACTTATCAAGCACTTCTCTAATCGCATTCATTTCTGGGATAAGAAAAAAACCTGACCCCAATGAATCAAGGGAAAAATGAATGACTAGCGATTCGGCCAGCAAAAGGGAATCTGGTTCGAAATATTCGGGATCGTTGTGATAGGTATGTGGTAGGTTGGGGCCAAGTAGGCATAAATCGCCCTCCTCAAAATCTGAGATGTGGTCGCCAATGATTTTTTTGCCGCGACTTTTAGTTACCAGCACTAACTCATACTCGGGATGAAAATGCCAAGGCGTTTGGTAGTAAGGCACTATAAATTCATACACTTTGAACGAGTGTTCCGCAGTGTGTGGCAGTTTGGCAAGCACAGCTTTCATTGCATCACCTAAAAATAAGTTGGGTTTTCTCAAAAAGCTATTCTATGGTGTTATAGATTTGCCGCTAATAAGATAGGTAAATTATTCCAAACACCCTTAACAAAATTTAACGATTATTGTTGTAAAAATTTCAGTGCATGGCTCTGTTATAGGTTTCCGCCAGACAATCCAGAGTATAGTCAAAATAGTATCATCTATGGGGCAGATACTAGTATTTATCCATCCGTATTTTTCCTAAGCTAAAGTCATGAGCGCTAATAACGAAGTTAACTGAACACAGGGCTTTGTTTATTCTATGTCGGCCTAATAGGTGGGTATCAATAATGTATAAATCCAGTTTTTCACGTCGCCTTTTTTTAAAAGGCAGTTCTCTGTTGGGCGGCTATGCGGCTACCGCTTCTGCATTCAGTCAGGCGAATGAGCTAACTAACGCCAGGCTTGCCAATCAAAAATCCTCAATCGGCAACTGGGAAAAAGATCAATCCGATTTGCCCTTGTTTCGCTATATCGCAAAACCGTTTAAGCAAAGCTCGGTAAACGACTTCAAAAATCCAGCGGAATTGTTGGAGGATGATCCTTATTTTTTATTGGGCAATTATCGCCTCACCAGCTTTGTGCACAGTTCTGGTGTGATGCGTTTGTTAAGCGGCGAACGAGCTTGGTCAAAACTCAATGAGGGTAAAGATCAACGCCCGGACAACAAGGCATGGTTAGACGTAACTGACAAAGAAGGTAAGTCACGTATTGATTTGATCGGCCCCAAGGGCATCGCTCGCGATCCAGCGTTGTGTACGCGCGAGTTTGGTATTGGCTACGCTAATTTCGTCTATCAACTCAAAACACTTAAGTGTCGTCGCACACTCAGTGTGGCGCCATCGACTGCATTAAACAGCGGCTTGTCTGCCTATTTGGTGGAAATTGAATTAACTAATCAGACGCAGACAACTCAAGAAATCAGTTTCGAGGAATCTATTCTTGCGCGTTATGTGTCCAGCATGGATCGTGGCTTAACTGAAGACCAGCGGCCGGTTCAATACAAAGCTTCAGTTGTGGAGAAATCCGAAACTGGAGTTATCGTTTGCAACTTTAGCGCACAGCCAAAAGATCCAAGTAGGCAAACGCCGAGTGATCAAGCAAACCGCAATGATTTATCGCCGCCCGGTTTATTTATTCAGTCTCTCGCGGAATTAAATGGCTCATTAAAGGTGGAAGTTTTTTCTGCGGAAAGTGACACATCTGGCAAGCGTCTTGCGGTGCGTTTCAGTGTAATTGTGCCCGCAGGAAAAAGCGTAAATGTCTTCTTTGTAGTAGGCACCACTAGCCATGCGAAACCTACGGATGTAGCTCCTATTGTCGCAGCGGTTTTAGCTAACCAAGGCAAACACAAATCACTTTCACCGTTTATTAATGAGTGGAAAAAACGTTTACCAGATTTTTCAAAAGAAAAAAATTCAGCGCTGCTCGGCGAAATGCAATGGAATGCGTATGTATTGGAATCCATGGCGAAGCACTCCGAGTTTTACGGCGAAACATTTATTCCGCAGGGGATGACCTACGATTACACTATGGGTTTAACCGCTGCACCACGCGATCATCTACAACACAGTTTGCCGTTGTGTTACACCAATCCTGCACTTGCTAAATCAACTATCCGCTTTGTCTTAAAAAAAATGACCTACCAGGGCGAGATTAAATACACCGATATTGGTTACGGACGCACATCCAACAGCGCATGGAATACCTCTGATCAACAACTCTATTTATTTTTGGCTGTTGCGGAATATTTACGAGTTTCTAATGATGTGGGAATTCTTGAAGAGCAAACAGAGTTTCTGCCAATGGAAGCCAAATACGGCGCGACCACTTTGGAGAAATTGCGCCGCGCGCTTGCATACCTACGCGATGAAATTGGCGTTGGCCCACATGGTCTGATTCGTCTGATGAATTCCGATTGGAATGACATGATATTTATGGACACGCCAGTGATGAAAAATTACTGGACTGCTGAGTCGCATATGAACAGCGCTATGAGTTTATGCGTATTGCCTGCACTTATTAAGGAATTAGAAAAAAGTCAGAAAAAACTAAGTGCTGATAACCAACAGCTCTGTAAGGATTTAATTAGTGGCTTGCGCCTATTTGAAAAATCCAACCGCGATGCATTTTATAAGGATTTGCAAAACCGTACTTTCTCACGTCGCCTATATCTTGCCGGTGGTGAAGCGCTTGGCGATAAAGACATGCATATAGAGCCACAAATATTCCTGATGCAAGACGCCAATTTCCCGCGCGAGAAAAAGAAAGTGCTGTGGCGTGAGATACAAGATCGCTTGCTCGATAAAGAATTGCTGGAGCCGCGCCAGCGTGAGCACGGAGTTCCCGGCGCACAGTATGTTCCCGGTACTGGCGAAAACGGCGGCCTGTGGCATTCATTAACTGGCCCTTTAATTATTGGTTTGGCAAGCGTCGATAAAAAAGCCGCCGCTGCCTTGTTGGAGCGAATGACGTTCAGTCACTTTGCCAAATGCTACCCAGATTATTGGGTGGGGCACTGGACTTCGCCAGACACGATTAATACCTATGAGTCGGGCAATATTGTAGGTTTACCGCGTAATGGCGATGGCGGTTTCTGGTTCAATTTTGCCGCTTACTGTGCACATTCACATGCATGGCCACTCTATTGTTATTTGCGTTTACAAAAAGATGATGTGATAAATTCCTAGGCTAGGTCACGCCAAGCCAGATGATTAAAACGCAAACCTTTCTAATTTATTCAGGGATGAATATTGCCAAACAGACTCTCATCAGTGACAAAGTGCTATGTCGAATAAAACACAATTGGAATTTTATTGTACCCGCTGGGGCAGTGAAAATATTCCGTGGGAAGTATTTATCAATTTTGTTAAAGCGAGTGGCTATGATGGAATTGAATATGGAATTGTTAGTGATGCGTCCCCCGCGATTCTAGATCACGTATGGAACCTTGCTAGCAAACAAGGCTTGAAAATGATTCCGCATCATTACGATACGGTAACGACTGAGTTTTCAAGGCACCAACAACAATTTGAAGCATGGTTTGAATTGGTGTCTGCCTATGAAGCGGAAAAAATTAACGTGCAGAGCGGAAGAGATTGCTTTGATTTCGCCGCCAATGAAAAGCTAATACGCTTTACTGAAGGCTATCAAAAAAGTAAAGGTGTTCAAGTTGTGCATGAAACCCATCGCCAACGCTGTTTGTTTGCCGCGCATGTGGCACGTGAGTTTCTCGAAAAAATTCCATCACTGCGTTTAACGCTGGATATATCTCATTGGGTGTGTGTCGCAGAAACTTTTTTAGGTGATCAAACTGAGGCGGTAAATCTTGCCTTGCAAAGAACGGAGCATGTGCATGCACGGGTTGGTTATCCTCAGGGTCCACAAATTAGCGATCCCCGTGCTCCGGAATGGGAAAGTGCACTTGCTACCCATTTAAATTGGTGGCGCGCTGTTGCAAAACAATTAGTGAACCTTAATAAAACGCTCACCATTACGCCGGAATTTGGGCCGCCACCCTATATGCCTTGCCATCCCTATACCGGGCAGCCTTGCGCAAATCAGTGGGAAGTTAATCTGTACATGATGAATTTGTTACGTCATGAATTGTGATTGAATTATTCCCGATAAAATATCTTGCTGTCTTATCTTAAAACCGAGTTTGTCAAAATAGTGTTAGTGTCAGGCGATTGGGTGTTAGCAGGTGGTGCTGCGAATAAATACAATAATTAGAAATAGATCATTAGGTACAAATTCATGAAATTAATTACCCAAGACAATATTCACCGTTATAAGCAAGATGGTTTTGTAATCATCCGTTCATTATTTTCGCTGCCCGAAGCCGCACTACTATATCAAGTAGCAGTTAACGATGAGCAAATTAGTAAACACAGTTATGACCTCAACGATAGCGCCGGTAAAAAAACCAAATTAGCTTTATGGTTCACCCCCGGTGATGATACTTATGGCTTGCTAACGCGTACTGAAAAATTGATCAATGCTGTTGATCAATTGCTGGAAGGCGATTCCGAAGTTTGTCATTTCCATTCAAAGTTAATGCAAAAAGAGCCGCATGTTGGCGGGGCATGGGAGTGGCATCAGGATTATGGTTACTGGTACAAGAATGGCTTTTTATATCCAGACCAAATGCTCAGTGTGATGGTGGCTTTGACGGAAGCCACAGTTGAAAATGGTTGTCTGCAAGTCATTCCCGGTTCCCATAAGTTGGGACGTGTTGAGCACGCATTTTCGGGCGAACAAAACGGTGCCGACATGCGGTTTGTGGATGAGATTTTAAAAACTAAAGATGTGGTCTACATGACGCTCAAGCCGGGCGATGTGCTGTTTTTTCACAGTAATTTATTACATCGTTCCGATAGCAACAATTCCGATATGGCGCGCTGGTCTTTAATTTCCGCCTATAACCGCAGTGGCAATATACCGTTCAATGAAAAATCTGTTTCTTGTATTACACCTGTGTCCACAGTATCAGATTCAGCGCCTTGGAGTTCAGGTCTAACCGGGAAAGCGGCATCGGCAGACTTTTTAATTAAAAATGAAGATGTAACCCTGAAATCTTTTTAACAGGCATAAACAATAATTATACCGGAGCCTTGTATGACTGTTCTTTCAAAAGCCAGCATCAATTCAGATTCGCTATTCGTAGATGCCAAGCCGCTGTTTATTTGGATGGTGACAGCAGTAGCGGCTCTGGGTGGTTTGCTGTTTGGATTTGATACGGCCATTATTTCGGGCGCGTTACCTTTTTTGCGGCAAGAATTTACTTTAAGTCCTGTCATGCAAGGTTGGCTAGTCAGTTCAATATTATTGGGCTGCGGTGCAGGTGCATTAGTTGCGGGGCGGTTATCTGATCCATTTGGACGTAAAAAACTTTTAATTATCTGCGCGCTTTTTTTTGCCATTGCGGGCCTAGGTACAGGCCTTGCCAATTCAGTTTATACATTAATTACATTTCGCATGTTGGGCGGTATTGCGATTGGCATTGCCGCTATGGTGTCGCCAATGTATATCGCGGAAATAAGCCCATCACCTATACGCGGTCGCTTAGTAACGCTGTACCAGTTGGCTATTGTATGCGGAATATTGTTGGCGTTTGTCGCTAGCTTTTTATTGTCGAGCTTAGGCAATTCCAGTTGGCGTTGGATGTTTGCTTCGCAAGCCATACCTGCACTCGCATTTTTTTGCGCATTATTTTTTGTTCCTGAAAGCCCGCGCTGGTTGGCAATGTATGATCGCTTTGATGAAGCAAGATCAATTCTTGAGTCTGTGGGTGGGAGAGAGCATGCCGATCAAGAAATTCTACAGATTAAAGAAAGTCTCAATGCTGTAAATGATACATCGTGGAAACTTCTGTTGAGCAAAGAAAATTTCCGAATAATTGTTATAGGTGTAACCGTTGCCGTGTTTTCGCAAATCACCGGAATAAATTCGATTCTCTATTACGCCCCCATTATTTTTGAGCGTACTGGCTCAGGTGTTGATACCGCTTTGCTGCAAACGTTAGGTATTGGGCTCACCAATTTTTTATTTACCTTAGTGGCAATATGGTTAATCGATAAAACCGGCCGTAAACCCTTGTTGCTATTCGGCAGCATATTCATGGGAGTATCTTTACTAATTCTCGCCGCTTGCTTCCACGCTGAAATATTAGCTGGCCCCTGGATTTTCTTGTGTTTGATGAGCTACATAGCATCCTTCGCTGCGACGCTAGGTCCAATCACATGGGTCTACCTATCAGAAGCTTTCCCTAATCGAATTAGAGCGCACGCTATGGCTATAGCAACGCTCGCACTCTGGCTATCGAATTTTATTGCAACCTTCACCTTTCCAATGCTACTGGCGAGCATAGGTGATGCTGCCACCATGTTATTTAATGCGATCTTATGCGGTGTGTTTGTCATTTTTATTGTTTTTAAGGTGCATGAAACCAAAGGGAAAACGCTGGAAGACATTCAGCAAGATATGCAGGTTGAAAATTAATGATTGACTGGCGAGGTTGACAGGGAAAAAGCGATTAAACAGATTTTTAATGATGTCCTTTCCAAACAGGGGCCACAAAAACTGTGTGCGGTTATTTGGGTTTTTATCTAGTGAGAGAAAATCAAATAATGAAAAAAAGTCCAAAGAGTTTATTGCTATTGATTTGTGCTGCAAGTTTGAGTGCTTGTGGTGGTGGCTCTTCTACTCAAAAACTTTCACCACAAAGTTCAGCATCTACCAGCTCATCAATATCGTCGTCGAGCAGTTCTAGTTCATCGAGCGCATCTTCATCAACAGCCTCATCATCAAGCTCTTCATTAAGTGCTTATGTCATACCAACCTATACACCCATCGCGGCGGCTATTCCGACTACAGGAATCTCGCTGCCGATTGGCAAATGTTTGAATATGGGAAATATGCTGGAGGCGCCTAACGAAGGTGAATGGGGGCGTGCGATCGTCGATTCGGACTCAATCAAAATTCAGGTGGCTGATTTCAAAACTGTTCGGTTGCCCGTTCGCTTTTCTGCTCACACTGGTTCTTCTTCACCCTACACCATAGATCCGGTTTTTCTGGCACGGGTGCGCCACGTTGTTGATAATCTGACGGCGGCAGGTTTAAACGTTATTGTCGATTACCATTTTGATGATGCGCTGCTCGCGGCTGTGTCATCGAACTCGGTGCGTTTCACTGAAATTTGGCGTCAGGTCGCAATAGAATTTGCAGGTGCACCCGCAAGTGTTTGGTTTGAACTTTTGAATGAACCTAATGGCAATGCGACCGACGCCAATTTGCCCGGTTTGTGGCAATCCGCCATTGCGGCTATACGAGCGACTAACCCAACGCGACCCATTATTGTTGGTGGACAAAACTGGAGCGATGTTAACTCGCTTGCAACAATCCAAATCCCAAACGATCCCAACATAGTTGTCACCTTCCACGATTATTTGCCCTTGGCTTACACGCACCAAGGTGCCAGTTGGATAACGCCTGTTTTTCCGATGAGCCGAAAGTTTGGCGATCAGGCCGATGCCAATGAGCTTGCGGCGGCGCTTCAAACGGTTAAAGATTTTATGACGCGAACGGGTCGCGTGCCCTTTATGGGGGAATACGGCGCGATTGAAACTATTCCGCTTGCGGAGCGCGCCAACTACTATAAGGTGATGACCAGCGCCTTTGCGTCTATCGGCATTCAATCGTGTGCTTGGGGTTATATCAATGCATTCCCTATTGCCACTGATAGCGGTTGGATGACGGGTATGCTGGAAGCAATTTCAACTACCACAACAGTTCAGTAGATATTCTCCCTTGCTGTTGTCAGTGACTACAAAATTTCAGTAGTCACTGTAGCTACTATCTCAAGTTGAGTTTATGGTGAATATTGTTGAACTATTCTCGCTAATTCGGAGTGCAAAAAATGGCCTTATCTATTTTCAGAAAGAATATCGCCCTATTTATTTTCAGCATCCTATTTGCAAGTATTGTGTTTGCGAAGGATGAAATGGTGCTGGATATAGACTCCTCAATGCCGGTTGCAAAAATACAACCCACTATGTACGGCATCTTTTTTGAAGATATAAATTTTGCGGCAGATGGCGGCCTCTATGCCGAGATGGTGAAAAATAGATCCTTTGAATTTGAGCAGCCGTTAATGGGCTGGACACAACCTGCCACTAATCCCTACTCATCCAATCTTAATTCCGGTGTCGCTCATACCCTGAGTTATGCAAATAATATAAACAAAAATATTCTCCGCGTGAATGTGTTTGATGGCAATAACTACAGCCTTGTTAACGAAGGATTTCGTGGCATGGGCGTGAAAAAAGGCAAAGAGTATTTATTGTCTTTTTATGCGGCTAATCGCGATATGGATATCAAGACTATTAGTTTCCAACTGGTTGACGCCAAAAATAATGTCATCGCAACTGTCGATGTTGATCCCAAACTTAAAGAGTGGAATCAATACAGTGCTAAATTAATCGCCACTAGAACAGAAGAAAAAGCACGTTTGAAAATAATCTTCAAAGGGCGTGGCGCTATTGATCTGGATATGATTTCGTTGTTTCCGAAAGATACTTGGAAAGGCAGAGCCAAAGGTTTGCGTAAAGATTTAGTGGAGCTTATTGCGGATTTAAAACCTGGGTTTCTTCGGTTTCCCGGTGGCTGCATTATTGAAGGACGCACGCTAGCGCAACGATATCAGTGGAAGCACGCCTTAGGTGCTGTTGAGCAGCGCTCTACCATGATTAGCCGCTGGAATACAGAGTTTAGCCATAAGTTAACACCAGATTATTTTCAGTCTTTTGGTTTGGGCTTCTATGAGTATTTTCAATTGGCAGAAGATATTGGGGCCGCACCCATCCCCGTTATTAGCTGCGGAATTGCGTGTCAGTTTAACAGCGGTGAATTAGTGCCGATTGCTGAACTAGACCCCTATATTAAAGATGCGCTGGATTTAATTGAATTCGCTAATGGCTCAACCGAAACCCCTTGGGGAATGGTGCGAGCAGGTATGGGCCACCCCGAGAAATTTAACTTAAAATATTTGGGAATAGGCAATGAGCAATGGGGGCCGCAATATATTGAGCGTTTTAAACTCTTTCAAAAAGTGCTTAAAGAGAAGCACCCAGAAATAATTTTAATTTCTGGGTCTGGGCCATTTCCGGATGGGGAGCTTTTTGATTATGCCCATAAAGAACTCAAACAGTTGGGAGCCGAAATTATTGATGAGCATTACTACAAGGATATGAATTGGTTTAAAAAGAATGCAACTCGCTACGATAACTATGACCGCAGTGGGCCCAAAATATTTGCGGGCGAGTATGCTGCGCAAAGTGTGGCTACTGTTAGCCCGCTAAATAAAAACTCTTGGGAAACTGCACTGGTAGAAGCGGCTTTTATGACGGGGTTGGAGCGCAATGCTGATATTGTACATATGACCTCTTACGCCCCTTTGATGGCTCATGTTGATGCATGGCAGTGGGCTCCCAATATGATTTGGTTTAACAACTTGGAATCGCTGCCAACAGTTAACTATCAAGTTCAAAAACTATTTTCCAATAACAAAGGGACAGATTTACTGCGGGTATCAACCAATAATGAAGCTGTGACAGGGCAAGAGGGTATTTATGCATCGGCGGTTAAAGATTCGGTCAATAAATCGGTAATCGTGAAGCTTGTTAATACGGAAAGCGCTGAGCAGGCAGTTAAAATCAATGCAAAAAATCGCGTAGCAAATTCGCCGGTATCTATAACGACTTTGGCGAGTGATCAGCTGGATAAAGAAAATACATTTGCTAATCCGGCTGCACTTTTGCCAAAGACAGAAACACGAAAATTTAATGCTGATTCGCTTAGTTTGACGCTACCCCAAAACTCTCTAGTCATCGTTAATTTTGTTATTAAGTAACAGTTTGTATATTGTGGCTCTCTAGAGAGAAATTGACCATATATTTATGAATTAAATAGTTTGCTCAAAAAATTAAGTTACTCGTACCATTTCAGAGTACCAATGTCCGCTGTTGGCGTGCGCCGTGATAAGGCGGCGCTTTCCCCGTGGGTGAAAATCCCACTCGG
>ENA-UOWO01004619-UOWO01004619.1-activated-sludge-metagenome-genome-assembly--contig:-NODE-4619-length-15096-cov-10.128183_pt1 | contig 15096 bp, 14 predicted proteins | sample MGYA00238148_ERZ761564 | MGnify/ENA primary metagenome ERZ761564 (study PRJEB28885, sample SAMN05720194) | activated sludge metagenome | isolation source: Anaerobic digester | place: USA...
GCCGGGGCGGTCAGTCCTCGTCCAGCTCGGGCACGCGGGCCCGTAGGTCGCGCAGGAAGTCCTCGCCCGAGTAGCCGTTGCGCAGGGCGGCGAACACGACGTTGTCCTGGCCTGCTATGGTGCCGAGGACGCCCTCGAGCCCCAGGTTGTCCAAGGCCAGGGCCACGGGCGCCGAATGCCCGGAGAAGGTCTTGATCACGACGAAGGCGTCGTTCCAGTCTATCGAGACGTAACCGCGGATGAAGTCCTGGCCGTGGATCTCCTCGCGGCGCCTGAGTTCGTCGTCCGAGGGCACCGCGTAGAAGTAGCCTTCGGAGCCGGCCCCGACTTTGCTGGCCTTGAGCAGTTTCAGGTCGCGTGACAACGTCGCCTGAGTTATAAATATATTGTGAGCCTCGAGGAGGACGAGCATCTCCTCCTGGGACTCGACCCTGTTCTCCCTGAGGAGCTTGAGGATCACCTTGAGGCGTTCCCGCCTTTTCGCAATCGATGAAGCGTCGCGCATACGATACGACAGTATGCCGCGACGGCGGTTTTTTGGCAAGCCGGAGCGATTCCGTACCGATAGTATAACGAGGGAGGAACGCCATCGTGATTCGCGCCCATCATAGCCCCGACGATCCCGGCGGAGAGGGTTCCGGACTCTCGTTCTCGGCCGACGTGCGCAAGAACGACGGCAACATCGAGATAACGGTTTCGGCCGACATGATGACCGCCACCGCCACCCTGTATCCTCCCATCGGCGATGGGGCGCCCCTGACTCCAGACTACGCCGCCGAGCTACTGGCGCGCATGGGCATACATTCCGGCCTGCTCTGGGACGAGCTGTCCGAGCGTATATTCGACGTCAATGCCGATCGCCGCGTCATCCGCGACGTCGTCGTGGCCAGGGGCTCGCCCCCGGTGTCGGAACACCCGGAGCATATCGTGGTCGACGATCGCTTCCTGCCCGGCTTCAGGCCCGTGTCCGACGAGGAGCATACCGTCGACTGGAAGGCTATCAGCCAGGTCCTCGTCGTCAAGCAAGGAGAAGGCATAGGCCGCGTCATTCCCCGCCGCGACGGCGCTAACGGTTGCGACGTGACCGGCAATCCGATAGCCTTCGGCAAGGACCAGGTAACCACGTACGCGCTCGGCAAGAACGTCGAGCGCGATGGCGACGATATCCGCGCCGTATGTGATGGCCGCGTGACCCTGGACGGCCAGCGCATCAGCGTCGAGGAGGTGCTCGTCATCAAGGGCGACGTCGACTATCGCGTCGGCCACATCATGTTCCCCGGCGACGTCGTGATCGAGGGTGGCGTCGCGGCCGGCTTCAAGGTCTACTCGGGCGGCTCGATCTCCATAAAGGAGACGATGGACGCGTTCGATGTCAGCGCCAAGCGCGACCTGATCTGCGCCCAGGGCATCATCGGCAAGGACCTGGGCCAGGTCAGGGTCGGCGGCTCGCTCAAGGCCAAGTTCATCGAGAACGCACGCGTGGCGGTACGCGGCGACGTGGAGGTGCCGGGCTCCATCGTCGGCTCCTCGATCTATACGCTCGGGCGCCTGGCTATGGGCGATAAGGGCCGCATCGTAGGCGGCGAGGCGTTCGCCACCCACGGCGTCAGCTGCGGCTTCCTAGGCGGCGGCACGAAGCCAGTCACCATAGTCAACGTCGGCATAGACTTCACCATCCAGCAGAAGCTGGAGCAGGCGAACGCCGCGCTGCGCGCGCTGACCATACGCCTCGCGAGGTTGCAGAACGTCCGTAAGCTACGGCCTGACGACGAGCCCCTGGCTAAGGCCGTCGAGGAGGCTCGGGCCAAGCTTCAATCGCTGACCGACAACGTGGCCGACCTGACCAGGCGCGTCGACATAGACGAAGGCGCCTCGGTCGAGGTCAAGGGCATCGTCTACCCCGGCGTCATCGTCACCATCTGCCATATCAGGGTCAACGTCGACGAACCCCTCAAGAAGGCCAGGTTCAGGCTGGACCGGGCGGCCAACAAGATCATCATCGAGCGCTAGCCGGCTCTCCGCTCAATAAAATTCGCCGTCCGCGCTTGCACCCACTGGTTGCCTGGCTTATCCTAGTAGCATGCCGACAAGAACAAGCGCGAAAGGCGACACGACGACGATCGAGCTCACCGGAGAGTCGACCGTCCGGGACGCCGCGGGGCTCGCCTCTTCCTTACGCGAGGCGGCCGGGTCCGCCTCGGCGCGCGTCGCCGTGGACCTGAGCGCTCTCGGGCGCTACGACGTGACGGTACCACAGTTGCTCGTAGCGCTTTCAAAGACCCTCGAGGCCGCCGGCAGGGAATTCCGCATCGTCGAGCTGGACGAGCGCCATCCGCTACGCGCGTCGCTCGAGACCATAGGCTTCCACTTCGATCATATCGAGCGGACCACGAGGCCGTCGCCATGAATTTCGACGACAACAAGGAGCTATTCGTCGAGGAAGCCCGCGATCTCCTGGCCAAGATGGAGTCCGCCCTGCTGTCGCTCGAGAAGGATCCGGGTAGCGGCGAGCTGATCAACGAGGTGTTCCGCGCCCTGCACACCATCAAGGGTTCAGGCGCCATGTTCGGCTTCGATGGCATGTCCGCCTTCGCCCATGGCTTCGAGAACATGTTCGATGACATGCGCAAGGGCCTCGTCGGCGTTAGCCGCGACATCATCGGGCTCAGCCTCCGTTCGCTCGACTGCCTATCCGCCTGGCTCGACTCGGGCGAGGCGCACAAGGACCAGGCCGCGATCGAGCGCGAGCTCGAGGCGATCAAGGCGACGCTACGATCCGGGTCGTCCCCCGCGGCCACAAAACCGGCCGCTGAACCTGCCGCCGAACCGGCCGTCGCGCCGACCGTAGGCCGGGGCCGCGCCGACGTCGACTCCGATGGCTTGACGAACCTGTACCGCATACGGTTCAAGCCGAACCGAGACCTGCTGACGCGCGGCGTCAAGGTCGAGAACCTGTTCGGCGACCTCGCCGAGCTCGGTCAGTACTATGCATACGCCGACGTCGACGCGGTGCCGTGCCTCGACGCGATCGATCCGACCAGCCTGTACCTCTCATGGATCATAGACCTGTCGACAGCCGCCCCCGTCGAGGATATACGGTCGGTGTTCATCTTCGTCGAGGACTACGCCGAAATCGGGATCGAGAGGCTCGAGGTCGTCGACCAGACCGGCAAGCCGAGCGTCCCCCGCATCGGAGAGATACTGGCGAACCGCGGCGCCCTGGCCCCGGATGACATCGACGCCATCCACCGGAAACAGAAGCCGTTCGGAGAACTGGCCGTGGAGAGCGGCAAGCTGTCGAAACCGGCCCTGGAGGCCGCCCTGGCGGAGCAACGCATGGCCAAGGCGGCGGCCGGCGAGCGCGAGTCGCGCAAGGAGTCGTCGAACATCCGCGTTCGCAAGGAGAAGCTCGACTACCTGATCGACGCGGTCGGAGAGCTGGTGATTCTCGAAGCCCGGCTACGCCAGGAGGCGAGGGTCGCCGGGGCTACCGCCTTCGAGAGCATCGCCGAGAACCTCGGGCGGCTGACCTCCGACCTGCGCGACGCCACGATGAACATACGCATGGTACCGCTCGAGGAGTCGTTCTCGGGCTTCCACCGCCTGGTACGCGATCTAGCCTCGCAGCTAGGCAAGGAGATCGACCTGGTCATCTCCGGCGCCAACACCGAGATGGACAAGAACATCATCGAGGCGCTCAAAGACCCGCTCGTGCACATCATCCGAAACTCGGCGGACCACGGCATCGAGGCGCCGGAGCTGCGAGCCAAGCTCGGGAAGAGCCGTGCCGGCACGATACGCATCGAGGCCAGGCAGCAGGGCTCGAAGGTCGAGATAGCCATCTCGGACGACGGCGCCGGTCTGGATCTCGAGCGGATCAAGGCCAAGGGTGTCGAGCGCGGTCTGATCGACGCGACGGAGAAGGACCCCAAACGCATCATGCCGCTCATCTTCGAGCCGTCGTTCTCGACCGCCGCCAGGACGACCGGCGTCTCGGGCCGCGGCGTCGGCATGGACGTGGTCAAGAGCAACCTCGAGCGGCTACGCGGCGAGATAGCTATCAGTTCCGAGTCGGGCCTGGGCACGCGCATCCTCCTGTCCATACCGCTCACCCTCGTCATCGTCGACGGCCTACTCGTGCGGGTCGGCGACGTGATGTACGTGCTGGCGCTCAACCAGGTGGAGGAATGCGTCGACGTCGCATGCTCCGAGGTACTCGGCGACGGTCGGCGCGGCATCATCAACCTGCGCGGCAAGACCATCCCCATCATCGACCTGCGCGACGCCTTCGGCCTGGACGCGGCCGACGACGCGGGACTCCAGCGCCTGGTCATCGTCGACGCCGAGGGCATGACGGTCGGCTTCCGCGTCGACGGCGTCATCGGTAAGCAACAGGTGGTCATCAAGCCCTTCACGATGGGCCTCAGGCAGGTGCCGACGATAGCCGGCGCGACGATACTCGGCGACGGCTCGGTCGCCTTCATCTTGAACATCAGAGAGCTTTTCAAGTCCCAACGGCAATCTGAGCCGCTTGCCCGGGAAGGAGCAACGACATGAACATGGGTATACGCGCCAAGCTATGGTTCGGGTTCATCTCCATCGCCGCCATCGGCGTCATCATCGGCGCGGTCGGCATCGTGGCGCTGACCAGCATGAATAAGGCCGACACGGCACTGTACGAGAAGGCTACCCTGCCCGTACAGTACTCGGGCAACTTCTCCACCCTGGTCGGTCGCTTGAACGGCGCCATCCTCGCGTCGATCATCGACAAGACGCCCGGGGCCCTCGAGCGCTATACGACGGCTCGCGGCAATTACTTCAAGCAGTTCTACGAGACGATCAGGCTCTACAACGCGGGCGTCGACACCGAGGCCGACCATAAGCGCCTGTCCGAGCTTACCAAGCTCGTCGAGACCCTCGAGCGCGAGGACGCCATGGTCTACGCCTTCATAGCGGCCGGCAACCTGGACGCGGCCGCCAAGCTCTGGGCCGGCGAGTACCTGGTCGCCTATTACGCGGTACAGGACGTTACCAACTCCATGGCCGACGAGAACGTCGAGAAGGCCAAGGCCACGTCCGAGGGCAACGACAGGCTCGCGATCCAGTCGACGATCATACTCTTGGCGTCCATCGCCGCCGGCCTAGCCGTCGCGCTCCTGATGTCGTGGATCCTGAGCCGTTCCATACTGAAGATCGTCAATGTCATCGACTCGAACGCCCAGGGCGTCGCCGAGGGGATAGGCCAGGTGTCGAACGCGTCAGAGATGCTCGCCCAGGGCTCGAGCGAGCAGGCCTCGAGCATCGAGGAGGTATCGGCGAGCATCGAGGAGCTGTCGGCGACGATACGTCAGAACGCCGACAACGCCGGCCAGACCGAGAAGATAGCCACCAAGTCGGCCAACGACGCCCGCGAGTCGGGAGAGGCGGCGGCGCAGACCGTGACGGCGATGCGGGAGATATCGGAGCGTATCCTGGTCATCCAGTCGATAGCCAGCCAGACGAACCTCCTGTCGCTCAACGCGGCCATAGAGGCCGCCAGGGCCGGAGAGCACGGGCGAGGTTTCGCCGTGGTGGCGAGCGAGGTGCAGAAGCTGGCCGAGCGTAGCTCGACCGCCGCGAGGGAGATCGAGGAGCTGTCCAAATCCAGCGTCAGCATCTCCGAGAAAGCCGGCGCCATGCTCGCCGAGCTCGTGCCGAATATCCAGCGGACGGCCGACCTCGTATCGGAGATCAACGCCGCCAGCGGCGAGCAGGCCTCGGGCGTGCAGCAGATCAACGCCGCCATACAGCAGCTCAACTCGGTCATCCAGGAGAACGCCTCCTCGTCCGAGGAGCTGGCCTCCACCGCCGAGGAGATATCGGCCCAGACCATGGCCATGCGCGACGAGGTGGCGTTCCTAAAAACTGGCAAACGCAACCTGGGCGCCTACGATAGCCCGCGCCCTCGGACCGCGGCCCATACCGCCGGGAGCCGGCTCGGCTCAGGCGTCGCCGTCAAGCGGCCGGCGACGGACGCCGGCGAAGGTCCATCCCACGTCGCGCCTAAGGCGCAGGATAAGAGGCCGCACGCAGGCAATACGGCCATCACGATCGCCCACGCCGATACAGAGGACGACGAATTCGAAAGGTTCTGAGCATGACATCGACGATAGACACGAACCCCGCCGCGGCACCGGACACCGCCAGGGGAGGGGCGACGGGGCAGTACCTTTTATTCGAACTGGCCGGCGAGCACTACGCCTTCGATGTGGTCAGGGCCAAGGAGGTGCTCGAGGACGTCTCGATCACGCCGCTACCGACCAAGGCGCCCTTCCTGTCGGGCGTGATCAACCTCCGCGGCAGCATCATCCCCATCATCGACCTGCGGACGAAATTCGAAATAAGCGGACGCGGCGGCCGAGGCTCGGTCATCGTCATTGAAATAGGGGACAAGGACAGGCAGGCCATAGTCGGCGCCCTTGTCGACTCGGTCAAAGGCGTCACTCGCTTCGGCCCGGATGAGCTCGAGGCGCCGCCCAAGTTCGGCATGCGCGTCGAGTCCGCGCTCGTCAAGGCGATAGCCAAGCAGTCGGGGCTCTTCGTCGTCATCCTGGATTCCGAGTTACTCTTCTCGGAGCGCCACCTCTGGAGCGACGGTCCCGCTGGAATCCAGGCCGGGACACCCGAGTCGACGACATCCGGGATCCGAGTAGGCTGAGATGCACGACCGATCGAGCATAGCGCCGCTGTCCGATAGCGAGTTCAGGAAGATAGCGTCGTTCATCGAACAGGAGTTCGGTATACGCATGCCGGAGGCCAAGAAGGCGCTCCTGCAGGGCCGCCTGCACAAGCGGCTCGTGGCCTGCGGCAAGCGTAGCTACGGCGAGTACTTCGGCTTCGTGACCGAGGACCCGGCCGGCAAGGACGAATTTCTGGTCTTTACCGACTTGGTTTCAACCCACGAGACCAGCTTCTTCAGGGAGCCCGGCCATTTCAAGCACCTCAGGCAGATCCTGCCGGACTTAGCCGCCGAGCGCTCGCGTCTACGCTTCCTATGCGCGGCCTGCTCCACGGGAGAGGAAGCCTATAGCCTCGCGATGACCATCGACGAGACGCTGTCGGAGGCGGGGCTCGGTCGCGTACCGTTCACGATCGAGGGCTTCGACCTGTCGTCGCACGCGGTCGAGGCCGCGAGGCGAGGCGTCTTCTCCGAGGCGCGCGCCAAGAAGATCCCGGCCGAGATGACGAAACGGTACATGATGCGCAGCAAGAACCCGGTCAAGGAGGTCCGCCGCGCCGTGCCCGAGCTACGCGCGCGCATGCTGTTCCATACCGGCAACCTGCTCGACGACATGGGCCTGGCGGAACGTCGGTACGACGTGATCTTCTGCAGGAACGTGCTCATCTATTTCGATAGGCGGAACCAACAGAAGGTCGTCGCGGCCCTGGCCTCGCGCCTGTCGGACGAAGGCTACCTGTATCTCGGCCACTCCGAGACGATCAGCAACCTCGACCTGCCACTCAGGACGATAGGCCACGCGGTTTACCAGCTCAGGTGATACGGTCAACGGCCCTGGCCGTAGTGGTGCCTGGCGAAGTCCTGCATGGCTTCCACGTCGGCCTGGCCTATGAGCCTGGGCTCGCCTATGCTCCTGGCCAGTACGTAGATCTGGGCAGCCTTCTCCACCACGAAGCATACCTTCTTGACCGTGTCCCAGTCCGGCCCGCAACAGACGGTGCCATGGTTCGGGATCATCACCGCGTTGCGGTCGCCGAGGGCCGCGACGACGTTGGCGGCCAGCTCGGGAGTGCCGGGCAGGGCGTACTCGCAGTTGACGATCCGGTCCCCGACGAGCTGGACGAAATCCTCGCAGACGCCGGGCAGGTCGATGCCCAGGACGCCGAGCACCGCGGAATACACCGGGTGGGTATGGATCACGCAGTTGACGTCCGGCCGGGCGTTCATGATGCCGATATGGAAGCGGTACTCGATGGTAGGCTTGCGTGACCCGTCGACGATCTCGTACGACGGGTCGAAGACGACGACGTCGCCCTCGGTGATCTCACCGTACTTCATGCCCGACGGCTTGACGTAGACGAGTCCCGTCTCCGGGTCGCGCGTGCTCAGGTTACCCCAGGTGCCGACCGTCAGGCCCTCGGCGAGCATCTGCCTGCCACCCTCGACTATCAGCCGCTTATACGAATCCTTGATGGCCTTCTCCATGTCGTGTTCCTCGTCCTTCCCGTCGTTCCGCTAGGCCGCGCTCCGCGGCGCTCAGGGAGTAAAGCCCGCTCCGCCGGTCATCGCGGAGGCGCTTTCCTGGGCCTTGGCGCAGGCCTCGGCCTCGTCTATCGTCGTCATGGCGCCGTCGAGCATGAGCGGCTCTCCATCGCAGAAGACGGTACGCACATCCTGCCCCTGGGCCGCGTAGACCAGAGCCGCCGTAACGCTGTTGCGGGGATAGAAATGCGGCGCAGACGCGTCGAGAATGATCAGGTCGGCCTTCTTTCCGACGCGCAGGCTACCTATCTCCTCGTCGAGGCCGAGCGCCCTCGCCCCCCCTATCGTCGCCATGCGTAGCGTCGTATAGGCCGACAGCGCGGTCGGATCCTCCTCGAAGCCCTTGTTGACGAGGGCCGCCACGTGCATCTCCTCGAACATGTTCAGGTTGTTGTTCGACGCCTGGCCGTCGGTGCCCAGCGCGACGTTGACGCCGGCGGCGAGCATGCGCCCGACCGGAGCGAAGCCGTTCCCGAGCTTGAGATTGCTCGACGGGTTGTTGACGACCGCGACGCCGCCCTCGGCGAGCGTCGCTATGTCGGCGTCGTCGACATGGACGCAGTGGGCCGCGTAGGTCCGGTTCCTGAACAGGCCGAGGTCCCGGACGTGGGCGACGGGGCTCTTGCCGTAGGCGGCCAGGCAGTCGGCCACCTCCTTGCGGCTCTCGGACAGGTGAACATGGATCATACAGCCGAGTTCGGAGGCCAGGTCGGAGGCGCGCTCGATGAAGGCCGGCGGGCAGGTATACACCGCGTGGGGAGCCACGTCGACCAGGATGCGCCCGCCGGCGGCGCCGTTCCAGGCCGCGTGGAAGGCGCGGCTCTCGTCGAGCTTGGCCTCGTCGCCGGGGGCATTGAAGGCGAGCCCGCGCGATAGCCTGGCCCGGAGTCCGGCGCGCTCGGTCGCCCTGGCCACCTCGTCCATGAAGAAGTACATATCGGCGAAGCAGGTGACCCCGCCGCGAATCATCTCGGCGAGGCTGAGCGTCGAGCCGTCGTAGACGTAGCGGCCGCATAGCTTCTCCTCGGCCGGCAGTACGCGCTCGAATAGCCAGTTCCAGAACGGCAAGTCGTCGGCGTAATGGCGGAGAAGGCTCATCGCTATATGGGTATGCGCGTCGACGAGGCCGGGCATCACGACGCCGCCGGCGGCGTCTATCGTCCGCTCGGGCGAGAAGCCCGCAGGAGAAGGGCCTATGAAGGCGATGCGGCTACCGTCTAGGCCCAGGTCCCCGAAGACCAGCTCGGGCTCGGGGCCTTCCATCGTGAGTATCGTACCGTTCCGTATCAGCGTTCTCATCTCGTCTCCTCGTCCATCGCCGCCTATCAGGCCTCGGCGAGCATGCGGTCGAGCTCGGCAACGATATCGTCCGAGTCCTCGAGGCCGACCGACAGCCTGACCATGCTCTCGGTCAGGCCGAACTCCGCCAGCCGCTCCCGGTCGTAGCCCCGGTGGGTCATCGCGGCGGGCAACTGGATCAGCGTCTCGCAGTCCCCGAGGCTGACCGCTATCGGGAATAGCTCGGACGTGTCCACCGCCCGCGAGGCCGCGGCCAGCCCCCCCTTGACCTCGAAGCTGATGATGGCGCCGAAGCCGCTCATCTGGGACATCGCGGTCTCGCGTCCCGGGCTACCCTCGAGCCCGGGATAGAAGACGCGCTCCACCTTGGGGTGGTCCGCCAGGAAGGCGGCTACCCTCTCGGCGTTGGCGCAGTGCTGGCGCATCCTGAGTCCGAGGGTCTTGAGCCCCCGCAGGAGGAGCCAGGCGTTGAAGGGGCTCAGGACGCCGCCGAGCTCGCACATGTAGCCGAACTTGAGCGTCTTAACGTAATCGGGGTCCTTGGCGACCGCGACGCCCGCGACCGCGTCGCCGTGGCCGCAGATATACTTGGTGGCGCTGTGGACGACCACGTCGGCGCCGAGCTCGAGCGGCCGTTGCAGATAGGGAGTGGCGAAGGTGTTATCGACGACGATCCTGGCGCCGCGGGCGGCGGCGGCTCGGCCGACGAGCCTGATATCAACGATGTCGAGGTTCGGGTTGCTCGGGGTCTCGAAGTAGACGACGCGGGTGCGCTCGCCGAGGGCTGTCTCCACGGCCCTCGGATCGGTCAGGTCGACGAAGCGGCAGGCGATGCCGTAGCGAGGCAACAGCGTCGAGACGAAGCTATGCGCCGAGCCGTACAGGGTCCGGTGGGCGACGAGTTCGTCCCCTGGCTTGAGCAGCGACAGGAGCGTCGAGCTGATGGCGGCCATGCCGGAGGCGAAGGCCACCGCGCCGGAGCCCCCCTCGAGGGACGCCATGCGCGCTTCGAACAGCCTGAGCGTCGGGTTGTTGCCGCGCGTGTAGACATAGTCATCGCTCCTGAAGCTCATCACGTCGTCAGCGGCGGCCAGATCGTCGAAGGTGAACGACGAGGTCATGAAGATGGGGGGGCACAGCGCGCGCTCCGGGTTGACGCCCCCGCCGGCGTGGATCGCTCGGGTATCGAAGCCGCCGCGGTCGCTTCTCATAGGACCCCCTCGCCGGCGCCGGGAGTAGCGCGCAGGGCCGCGATAGCCTCGGCGAAGGGTGGCCGGAGCACGCCGCGCTCGGTGACGATGGCCGTGATATGCTCGGCCGGCGTCACGTCGAAGGCCGGGTTATAGACGTGGATGCCGTCCGGCGCGACCCTGACGCCCTCGATAGTCGTCACCTCGTCGGCTGTGCGCTCCTCGATCTCGATCGCGTCGCCGGAGGGGCAAGCGAAGTCTATCGTCGAAACGGGCGCGGCCACGTAGAAGGGCACGCCGTAGCGCGCGGCCAGGACCGACAGCATGAAGGTGCCTATCTTGTTCGCCGCGTCACCGTTGGCGGCGATACGGTCGGCCCCGACGACGACCAGGCCGATCTTCCCATCCCGCATCAGTGTCGCGGCGACGCTGTCGGCTATCAGGGTGACCGGCACGCCCTCGCGGTCGAGTTCCCAGGCGGTCAAGCGAGCGCCCTGGAGGCGCGGACGCGTCTCGTCGGCGTAGACCGATACGCCCTTGCCGGCCCGGTGGGCCGCTTTGATCATACCGAGCGCGGTGCCCGGCCCCGGCACGGCCAGCGAACCCGTATTGCAGTGGGTCAGTATCGCCGCACCATCGGGGATGAGGGCGTTGCCATGTTCCGATAGGCGCTCGCTACGGGCCGTCTCGTCGGCCAGGATGGCGTCCGCCTCGGCTTTGAGCCGCTCGTAGAGCGTCCGGCCCGGCCCTGTCCCGCCCGCGATCGCCTTGTCGAGGGCGCAGGCCATGCGATCCACGGCCCAGCTCAGGTTGACCGCTGTCGGCCTGGCCCGCCTCAGCTCGTCGAGAGCCACGCGCATGGCCGGGCCGAACTCGGCGGCCCCGAGCGACGAGAACTCCGACGCGGCGAGCGCCGCCCCGTAGGCAGCGGCGGCCCCGATCGCTGGCGCGCCGCGGACGACCATGTCCTTGATCGCGAACGCGCAGTCGCGGTAGGTCCGGCACTCGAAGAACTCGTACGAGCCGGGCAGGCGGCGCTGGTCCACGAGGCGCAACCTGTCCTCGGCATATTCCATGGCTATGATCTGGCTCATGAATCGGGTTCGCTCCCCTCGGGTTTAGCTAGTATGCCGATAGTAGTACCCAAGGGGGGCTCTGTCAAACGCGGCGAGGCCGGGGTTTTAGAAAAACATCGAAAACCCCACGTACGCGTAAAGGCAGCTGATATCGAAGGCCCAGCGCTCGCCATCCGGTCGCAGGAGCGGGTTCCAACCATAATAAACCCAGCTCGCCCGCTCCTCGCCTGAGTATAGCTCGTCATAGACGCTTCCCGGTGCGTAGCCCTCGGTCGGCGACCAGGCTAGCGCATCCTTGCCCTCCTGGTAGAACCACCAGCTGGCGTGGGCGGCGTGCACCTCCCTGACCATCAGGGGCCTCATCCACATAAACCCCAGGCGCAGGTCGAGCGCCAGGCGCGGCGTCAGGAAGAACTGCGGCCGTAGCTCGGCGCGCAGGCCGGGCAGGAACTGGTCCATGAACAGGTACTCGATGCTCTCCGTATCGACGAAGGGCATTTGGTAGTAGTCGTCGGCCATCGGATCGGCGGATTCCATGGCCAGTTGCTGTCTGTAGTACGGCCCCGAGTCGTCGCCGCCCATATCGACGTACATCTGTACATTGCCGAGCGCGTTGAAGATTCCGCCGGCCAAACCAATATTGAAGCGTGGGCTGAAGTTGACCGTGTATTGGGCGTCGAGCCTGATGAAGGTGGCCCTGAACCGGGCGGTCCATTGGCTGAAGCCGGCATTGGCGGTGGAGCCGGCCAATCCCCATGGGTCTACCGTCGCGGCCAGCTCCGGCTGGACGGACAGCACGTCGATATCCTCGTCGACCCTGTAGTGCTCCCCGGTCAGCGAGGGGGCGGTCATGATGCCGCCCGACACCATGAAGTGGCGGTTCGGCCGGTAGGAAAAGCCGAGATCGGCGAAGAAGAGCTACGATTTGGTATAGAGGTCCGACAGCTGGAACAGCGGCGCGAAGCCATGGACGGACAAGCCGATGCCGTTCGGCGCGACGTACGAGTACGCGAGCTCCTCGGCCGCGGAGACAAGCAGGCGCTTCGGAAGTTCGAAGGATTCGGTCGCCAGGACCAGGCCGGTCTCCGCGTCGGTCACCCCGAGGCTGATGACGAACGAGTCGCCCAGCTCGGCGATGCCGCCCCAGAGGAAGGCGCGTACGCCGGCTATCCGGCCAGCCTCGACGGCGTCGCGGCCGTCGACCAGGCCGGAGAGGCTCAGCTCCAGCTCCGCGAGGATATCGGACATCCGTCTGCGGTCGACGAGCTCGTAGACCAGGGAGCGCTCGACCGTGTCGCGCACATAGCTCTCGAGCGCCGTACCGAGGCCGTGGCGCCTGGCGAGCTCAGACTGCTCCTCGAAATCGAGCATGGCAAGGCCGGCCCTCATGCCGAGGTCCGGATGCGCCTTCCTATAAGCCTGGGAAAGCGCGTCGACGCTGCGGTACAGGGCGTCCTCCAGCTCGTCGGCCCCGAGCGGCAAGGCGCAGATAGCTACAAGGACAAGGGCGAGCCTCTTCATGATTCCCTCCTCGGCGCTCTATAGCGGACGGTGAGACGAAGACGCTCATACTATAAGCCGCCGGCCCGGGGCGTTCAAATACGACGAAAGAATAGTCTATTGCCCTAAAGCGAAGCACGGGCGTCCTTGCGCAGGTGCAGGCGCAGCAAGACCTGTCGAGCGATCGGCTGGGCGACGAGAGCCTCGACGCCGAGCGATAGAGCGAAGTTGCGCGGCCACTTATGGAAGAACATCCTGATCGGTTCCACGCTGAACGATCGGCTACCTATCCAGGTACCAATGACGGGCAGGAAGACGGACATGAGCAGTACGGATGATACGATACTAGCCAGCATGACGGCTCTGAAACTGTCGCCCTTCTTGACTATCCTGTACGTGAGCCACTCGGCCGGCTTGTAGGTCAGCAGGACCAGCGCCACCACGCTCATCCAGATGAATGGTATGACGCGGAGCACGCGGCCCCATACGGCGAAGCTGAAGCCCAGCTCGAAACAAGTGATCAACGGCGCGAGGATGTTGACGGAGATGACCGAGACGATAAACATGAACAGCGCGAATTCCTTCGTATCGCGAGGTAGTCGCATATAAAAATCCATGAGGCCTCTTTATCCACGGTATAAAAAAAGCGCGAAACCCCAAGGGTTTCGCGCTGATCAATTATACGCGCATTGAATGTAGAATCGCCAGGCGATCCGTTTAGTTCATTTTATAACCTATCCGGAATTATCGAGTCAAGCTAAAAACCCACTCGCGTAGCCTCAATGCCTCGTGTGCTCGACCCAGACCATCGCAGTCAGGTCATAGCCGAGGCCCTCGGCTATGGCCAGGTACTCGGCCTTGACATCGTCGGGTATCTCGGTGGTGCGCGACAGGATCCAGAGGTACTTGGTGCTGTCGCCGACGACGAGGGCGTAGCGGTACTCGGGGTCGAGCGCGATGATGTTGTAGGCGGCGTAGAAGGGGCCGAAGAACGACACCTCGAGGGCGCCAACGGAATCCGAACCGCGGAAGCGCGCCTTGGCCCTGGCCTCGGTCCACTTGCCCTTGAGGTAGTTATAGCCACGGTTGGTCACGGCTATCTTTCCGTCGTCGCGCAGGGCGTAGGTAGCGGTGGTATCGCTCAGGTTCTTCTCGAAGGCGAAGTCGTAGCGGGCTATCTCGTACCAGGTACCGAGGTAGCGGGTCTTGTCCAGGCCGTCGACGACGGTGGCGCCCTTGGGCAGGCCCCGGCCCTGGGCCGCCGCGTTGCCCGCGAAGGCCAGAGTCGCGACCAGAACAGTTATAAGCCTCGTATACTTGCTCATGATTCCTCCTGACGGCGTCGCGCCGCACTATTTAATATATGCATTTTACTATTAAAGGCAAATGAACGAGCAGCGCGACGAGGAACCGGGATACTTCAGGCTACTCCCACTCTATGGTCGCCGGCGGCTTGCTCGACACGTCGTAGACGACCCGGCCGACCTCCGGTACGCGGTTGGTGATCGTCGCGGATATCTCGAGGAGGTCGCGCATCGGGAACTCGAAGACGTCCGCCGTCATGCCGTCCGTCGACGAGACGGCGCGCAGCGCGACGGTCCAGCCGTAGCGGCGCACGTCTCCGGCGACGCCGACCGATCGCACCGGCAACAGCACGGCGAAGGCCTGCCAGATCCGGTCGTACAGCCCGCGCGCGCACAGCTCGCGGATATAGACGTCGTCGGCGGCCCGCAGGATGTCGCATTTCTCCTTGGTCACCTCGCCGAGCACG
>ENA-UOWO01004620-UOWO01004620.1-activated-sludge-metagenome-genome-assembly--contig:-NODE-4620-length-15096-cov-8.767702_pt1 | contig 15096 bp, 13 predicted proteins | sample MGYA00238148_ERZ761564 | MGnify/ENA primary metagenome ERZ761564 (study PRJEB28885, sample SAMN05720194) | activated sludge metagenome | isolation source: Anaerobic digester | place: USA...
GTGTAGATGGGAAAACAGTATGTAACTCAGGAAATAATACCGATGATAGGAAAGCGTTTGCCCTGTTTAAGGTTGTTATATCTTCTGTGATTTGGTTTAAAATTTATAAATTTGTTAACATATTATTATTGTAAAAAAGTCGTTCTTTACTTATTTGTTAATAAAATCATATTAATTAATTAGTTATCAGCCATCGGATAATAAAACGCATATATGAAATTGCCCTTAAAAATTAGCCCATGTCCCATAGTTGAGGCATTATTGGAGATAAGATTCACTACTGTTATACACCCCGATGCCGTCTTTGGCTTATTCTATAATGCATTGAAGAGTGATTTTCCTAAAGTTGATAATTTACCCATATTACAAATTCCAGATGCTTTAAGAGCAACCGACCCCAATCTTAAATATAAACCGTTATATAAAATTTCAAATAAGGACTTTGTTGTTCAGATAGGGTCTGATGTTTTTTCAATAAATTCTATGCCCGACTATTTTGGTTGGAGTATATTTTCAGAACGAATTTTTGATGTATTGCACAGAATTGAAGAATTAAAAATAATAAATTCGATTAACAGACTCGGTATCAGATATATCAATTTTTTTGAAGGAAACATTTTTGATAATATTAATTTAAAAATATGCATAAATGACGAAGGCATAAATTATAAAAATACTGTTATCCGAACCGAAATGGCACAAGATACATTTATAAGTACTCTCCAAATAGCCAACAATATTTCAAATAAAAAACAATTTGGTTCAATAATTGATATTGATACATTTAAAGATAATGATTTAACTGATTTTTTCAGGGTAAAAGAAACACTGATAAATGATGGACATTCCAAGGAGAAGGAGTTGTTTTTTAATCTATTGAAGGAAGATTTCTTATCTAAATTAAACCCAGAGTACTGAATATGAGTCCGCATTCAAATTCATTATTTACCAATTTGATGTTCATTACTACTTTAAGTTCAAGTGTAATGATTTTACCATATGAAATCTCTGACTCAATCTTACCTACATCTGAAGCAGTATTTACAAAAATGGAAAACTTATCAGATTGGAAGGAAAAAGCCTTCAATCCAATCCCAGATTATTCATTACAACATGAAATTGATGAAAAAGTCCGAACAATCATTGGGTTTTCATCAAACATTCTTTCGAATACAACAGATATCGACAGTGAGTATGTAGATATTGTAAATGAATATTTTTGGGAATTAATATGAACATGGATGATATTAAAATTTATCTTCCAAAATTTCTTTCAGGAGAATCTGAGAAAGAATTATTTGAAGGTTTAAAAGGATTTCCTGATAACATTGATGAACGGCTATATACCAGTTATTTAACCGACACCGAAATAATCTATCAAGGTGATGGTCTTAAAGAATTGTTGGTAATAAACTTACCGAATCCAGATTTGAATCCTGCTCCGTGCATGGTGCTATCAAATACCTGTGATATTGATTTAAGAAATCAACGAGAATTTCCTGCGCAGTTAGTTTATTCACCAATTTTTAATTTGCGTAAATACCAAGAAAAACTATACGAAAAATCCACAAAAACAAAAGAACAAATTGATAAACATATAGATTCTATCAGGCATCAGCGGGTAACACAAATATTTTATCTTCCACGGATAATTGATAGATTAGAGGAATCGCTGGTATTTTTTGATAGGGTTTGTAATTTCCCAAATAAATTAATCGGGAGAGACAATATTAGAGATAGAAGACTATTCGTATTAAGTGATTATGGCGCATATCTATTCTTGTTGAAATTATCAATTCATTTTACTCGTATGTATGATAAAGTCGAAAGAAAAAGTTGTTTAATCTAAACTGTAAGAATCAATCCATATTTTAGTTTAAAAATATATTTGTTGATGAGACATACATTTTCTTCCCAATACGATTATGTAATTCCAAGTTCATACTTGATAGTGAAGGCAATATTTTCCAAATCGCCAAATGCTCTATCACCCATCCTTTTTCTTATTCTTCCTTTAAAGGCGGGATGTTGTAAGCAGCAACTTACAATGCACAAAAATTGGCAAATAAGGATGTACAAAAAACAGCAATTAAGAATGCCCATTTTTTCGATTTAAACATATAAAAAAATCAAAGAACAAAATCATTAGTTAAAAATAGTTTTCCGATTTTCTAACCTGTAACTTTTCCCCTTTTTATGTAAAGCTTTACATAAATCTGGACCCAGCTACCGTAAGCATCAGGGTGAACGATTGCAGAAGGAGTATGCTGAAAAGAAACCAATGGATACGGAAAAAGGGGAATAATAACAGATTAAAATATGATAAAGTAAAGGTACTGACCAGGTTGGTGCCTTTTTTTATTACTTGAAAACAAAACCGATTTGCTTACGCAGGAATCCTTGTCCCCAATTAGAGAGAACCAGCGTTCGTTTTGAAAAGACAAAATTAAGGGGTCAACATGCTCCGAAACAGTTGCTTGTTTTTGAGTGAAAATCGAACATGAAAATCTTCACCGGAATAGAAGAAAAAACAAAGTCCGGAATCCTTTAGTAAATCAACAAACCAGCAGAGTGGTATCAAAATGTTCTGTTAGGTGGTAACATTTATTATCGGCATTAAAAATATGTTACCTTCCGCCACCGACCTCAACAAAATCCCCCCTGAGCGAAGCGAAGGAGGGTTTTTTTTTTGAGCCGAAGCCCGCTTGCGAGGCGAAGGATCGCAAGGCTTGCAATCCTCTGATGAGATTGTGAAAGAACTAATGTATCCGGGCTATCGACAAAATATAAACCAATTAAAATGGCTAACCCTATTTATAAGTCAGGCGAAATTGCGTCACAGACCGGAAATTTGCAATTACATGATAATTCTATCCCGCTCCTTTAGAGGATTGGCAACAAGCTAAAGTTTCTTGCGAAAGCTTAATTGTTCTGAAGTTCTTTTTCCAGCGCTTGTTTAATCATCTGGTTCAGCGTTATGCCCTTTATCAGGGCAGATTGGGCTGCCTGTCTGTGCAATTTCGGACTTAAGCGAACATTTAAAACACCTTTATACGATTTTTCAGCTGGCTTGCCTTCAGCCTTGCAATCAGCAATATGCTGATCAACCATGTTCCGGAAGGCCGTTTCAAGCTCATCCACGGTTGATCCTTCAAATGTCACCAGATCATCTATCCCTTCAATTTTTCCGAAAAACAAATGATCCTCAGCACTGAAACTTACTGTTCCTATAAAACCTTTATATGCAATTACATTCTTCATAGTAGTCCCAAATCCTTTAGTTCCTGTTCAATTAATTCAATCTGGTAACGTTTTAAGACATTGACGGGATGCGGTTTATGGAGTTTTATGCTGTGTCCCGTCTGCTTATTTAAAAATACAACCCTCGAACCTGATGCTTGCTTTTCAGAATAGCCAAAGAATCCTAAAAGACGTTTTAACTCCTGGTAAGTAAAATCCTTTGGTTTTCCTGTAAATCTGACTATCAGTTTCTCTTTTGTGCCCATGCAACAAAGATACAAAATGTAACTGAAAAATAGTTACAGAAATTAAACTTTTTGTAACTGATCAGTACTTAAAGTGAGCTAGAGTTTTTTTAAAGATATAAAAAAGGATCAGATTCACTGAATATTAAAATTAAAATCTGTGCTGATAAGTTGAAACTTCGACGATTTGTCCACCCACCCAGAATTTTTGTTCAAGTGCCTGATTTTTATATGTTTGTTAGAATGGATAAAAAGAAAGCCCCGGATGATTACCGAGGGCAGGAAATACTATGCTTGTTTTCTTTCAGTAATTATTCTTTAGTCCGGCATTGGTGTTGAAATTTCTACAAGATTCCGTAAGTGTCATGTCTTGAATCAATAACAATTACCCTATACTTGTAAAAATTAAGAAAGCCAAGGAGGGGTGCTATACTTTATAGATGATTTTGTCGTTTTTGGAAATGCAGAAGCAGCAGGAAAGGAAAAAATAACTTCCCGGAATATGTTATTTGCAAATATAAAATCCTTAATTATCTTCAATTGTCCTTGAGGCAACGGACAGAAAAACCTACACTTTTTGTGTCTAAATCTGTGTCTAACAAACCGTTATCAAGGCGCAGGTTAAGACTCCGTGCGTCAACGGCATCATAAGCAGTACAAGTCCACCAGTAACCATAGCCTCCAATATCTAAAAATGTTCCACTTTCACCACGCAATCCTCCCGGAAGTGCTGTAAAACCGGTTTCGTTTGTTGCTGCTGCGTTAGGACTATTCCAATGTATTGTACCGCTTTCTTTTAGTTTGCCGCCTGCAATAAGCTCGCCGCCTAAATAAGTCATTAATTCTGACCATTCGTTACCAGATGGTAAATGCCAACCGACAGGACAAACTCCCTGAACTCCGCTGGGATTGTTATTGCTACTTGTCGAGCCGGCCATTGCTGCTGGCCAATTGTATAATACACCATATGCGTGATAAACTCCTGAAGCTTTTGCCTCATTTACAACAGTTCCATTATAACCATAAACATAATAAAAAGGGACCGAAGTTGAGCCAGTACCTGGTCCATTTACGCTTGGTAAATATTTCAGATTGTCGGCCATCCACGTCTGATTCCCTATTTTAACAGCATCATAATGATTCCCATCTCTGGAGTCAGTAAATCCGAAATTTACTAATTCAATAGCTTCGATTCTTGATAATATAGCATCTATATAAGCTTTTGTAACAGCATCCTGATCATTAATCGGGTCGGCAAGATTGATGATGTTTTTATTCCCTGCCGAATTGTTTTGTGTTAATACATCATTTAAATTTTGATTTTCAGGTGCTGTATCAGCCATCCTGGCATACAACGCGTAAGGTACACTTAACAGCTGGCTTGTTCCTGTGATTGAATAGTTTGTACCACCCGTTGGAGTTGTAAAACTCATGTTGAAAAGATCGGAGTTGTCCATGTTCAGGTTGAATGTGGATGCAGCTCCCAGAAATAGTTTTCCCTGCTCCGGCTGGCCGTTTACCGGCAGGAACAAAAAGAAACAGATCAGAAAGATCAAAGAAGTTAATTTTTTCATTAGCAATACATTTTACTGGTTAATTAATAAAGTAAGAAATAAACAATTTACTAAAACACTTAATTTTTAGATTATTCTTTATCAGGTTCTTCAGGAATGGTTAAAAGGAATATTTATATTTAAGACTAACGTAACTCTCGATCTAAAGGACCAGTCTGTAAGGGATGTCCTTAAAATGATCGAAAATCAGACCGAGATCAGATTTTTCTACAGCGATGACCTCCTTGCCATGAATGATATGATTGATATACAGGCAGACAATAAGAATATTATTGCCGTACTTGATGATCTTTTCATATCATCTCCCCTTACATACAAGGCTTATGAAAACAACCTGATAGTAATAATGCCTAAGAGTCTGCTTCAGCAGAAAAGAATAACCGGTATTATTACCGACAGGTCAGGGTTACCTCTTCCGGGCGTAAATGTGCGTGCAACAGGAACAGCTGTAGGTGTCATATCCGGCAGTGATGGCAGATATTCAATTGAAGTACCTGCAGATGCAAAAACTCTTACATTTTCATTTGTAGGGATGGAAACCAGTGAGATTGTGATCGGGAACCAGACCCAGATAGATATCAGCATGACTGAATCGTCAATAGGACTTGAAGAAGTGGTCGTGGTTGGTTATGGCACTCAGAGGAAAAGCGATATTACCGGTTCTGTCGTTTCAGTTTCAAATGAACAGATTACAGAACGGCCTGTAAACAACGTATTCCAGGCTCTCCAGGGTAAAGCAGCAGGTGTAGATATTACAACTTCTCTCCGCCCCGGTACACTTGGAAGCATTTCAATCCGCGGCGCCCGTTCGCTTACCGCTTCAAACTCGCCTCTTTATGTTGTTGACGGTATTCCAATTCTGTCGAATTCCGGGATTGAAACACTTAACGAGCAGGATATAGAATCCATTGAGATTCTGAAAGACGCATCGGCAACAGCTATTTACGGTTCGAGAGGCGCCAACGGAGTTGTACTTGTAACAACAAAACGCGGTACCGACGGGCAGTTTCAGCTTAACTACTCGGGTGCTCTTACAAACGAACAGATGGTCTGGCGTTCTGGTTACATGGACGTTGCAGAATTCATGGAATTTTCGCGCTGGGGAGCATATTATGCATCATATGATGCAAAAACCGGCCAGTATTCAAGATTGCCGGGGAACACTCCAACCCTTGCCAACGATGGCACTATAAATTATTTTACAGCAGAACCTGTTGCATGGCAGAACATCCAGAAAGGATGGGCAGGCGGAACATGGAATCCCTCTCTGGTTGAAACATTCGACTGGCTGGGAGTGGATTACATTCGGCACAGGTGTCAATGGATCATGGCAGTACCAGGATTACGGACAAAGCAGAACAGGGGGAAGTTCAAACGTGACAGCAGACCTGATCGCGGCTGCAGCAAGGATTGAACCTTATTCCCTTCCTTATGATGAAAATGGAAACCGTATCGTACATCCCGGGGGAAAGGCACGAGTGTGGAATGTTATAGACGAATGGAAATATTCGACCAACCAGCGTGAGACACTCCGTCTCCTTGGCAGCCTCTTTACAGAAATAAAACTCCTTAAAGGCCTCAGGTACCGTATAAATTTCGGCCCCGACTTCCGCTTCTACAGGAATGGCTATTATAATGACTCCAGATCAATTGTCAGGGAGCTCAGCGCTTCCAATGCCAGTGTCTCCAATACAAAGGACTTCTCGTATACTATCGATAACCTCCTTTACTACGACAATAAATTCGGAGCCCATACAATCGGAGTCACATTGCTTCAGACTGCATCGAAATGGACCAGTGAGTCATCAAGTATTTCCGGACAGGGTATACAATTCCCGACCCAGATGTGGTACAACCTCGGTTCCCTTACAAGTGCCCAGCTTTCAGCCTGGAGTTCCGACCTTACCGAACGCCAGCTCGAATCATATATGGCACGTGTAAATTACAATTACAACAACAAATACCTGCTGACATTATCAGGTCGCTGGGACGGCGCTTCACAACTTGCTGAAGGAAATAAGTGGGCTTTCTTCCCGAGCGCTGCCATAGCATGGCGTCTGGACCAGGAGAAATTCTTAGACGGTATTTCATGGATCGACCAGTTGAAGCTGCGCTTAGGCTTCGGTACTGTAGGTAACTCTGCGGTAGACCTTTACTCAACAAAAGGTGCTATCACACAGCTTACAGTACCGTTTGGAACAGGTACCGAATCAGGTTACACACTTACCAACACTGTTGCAAACCCGGCTCTTGGATGGGAAACTACAACCCAGTACAATCTTGCTGTCGATTTTTCCTTCCTCAAAGGACGGGTTAACGGGACAATCGAAGCTTACAAGTCATCAACTTCCGACCTTCTGTTAACTGTAGCCCTTCCAAGCGTTTCGGGCTATACCTCAACAATTGCAAATGTGGGTGAAACAAGCAACAGAGGTATCGACCTCACTGTCAATGCCACACTCTTGAATGTGCACGATTTCGTCTGGGATATAAATGCAACCGCCGCATGGCAGAGGGACCAGATAGAATCTCTGATGAACGGCAAGGAGGATATGGTTGCAAATAACTGGTTCATAGGTGAATCGATAGATATTATATATGATTATCAAAAGATTGGCATCTGGCAGGATACTCCAGGAGACCTGGAAGAGATCGCGAAGTTTAATGCCAACGGATCACAATTTGCACCAGGCAAAATAAAGATCAAAGATCAGAATGGCGACTATCGTATCGACGGAAACTACGACAGGGTTATCATAGGTAACACACGTCCGCGGTGGACACTGGGACTCACAAATACTTTCAGTTATAAAGGTATTGAGCTTTCAACCTTCCTTACCGGGCGCCTCAAATATATGGCTGGTGTGGGCGAAGGTCTCACTGGCATGTATGGCGACCAGCGCAAGCTCGATTACTGGACGCCCGATAATACCGATGCCGAATACCAGAGGCCTTTTATGAGCGAGGCAGGCGGCGACACTTATGCCTTCACCTATTATAAAGATGATTCATGGATCAAGATCAGAAACATCTCTCTGGGATACCAGTTGCCGGCAAACCTTCTGAGAAAGGTTAAGATAAACAGCCTGAGGGTCTTTGCACAGGTACAGAATGCCGGTATGCTCTGGTCCAATAATAACTTCAGGGATTCCGAATATAACACGCTTTATTTTAACCGCGGGTATGTATTCGGCATTAATGTGGGATTCTGAGGAAGTACTGATTTAATTTTTAATAATAAAGAAAATATACGATATGAATAAGTCAATAAAAACCATATTAGTGCTCTGGGCAGTTATCCTGCTTGTATCAGGTATCAGCTCATGCAAAAAGGATTTTCTCGACGAAGAGCTGAAGACCCAGAGAAACACCGATTACTTTAAAACTCCCGAGGGGATTGCAGACCTCGCCGATGGGTTGTACAACAACTACAGGAATTTTTTTATGAGCAGGGAGCAGTCAGTTTCCACTAACCAGTGCGGTACTGATGAATTCATTGTAGGGGGCGACCAGGCTCAACAGACCTGGAACGATTATAACTCCAACCTGGGTTCCATAGTTCCTAATGTTCCAACCAGTAATGTTACAAAAACATATGAGATATGGGACATGATGTACAAAGCGATCAGCGATGCCAACATGCTCCTTGCAAATGTCGATGCAGCTATAACTGATGTCAATAAAAACAAACTGTTTAAAGCCGAAGCTTCGTTCCTTCGCGCCCTCTCATATTTCAGGCTTGTACAACAATATGGCCCGGTTGTGTTGAAACTGGAGCCATCTGTAGGTGTTGAAAGGTTTTTTGTACGTGCAACGAAAGAGGATTGCGTTAACCAGATCATTGACGATTTCAAGACAGCATATGCCGGATTGCCTGTTGACGAAGCAGCGGAAGGAAAGCTCTACAAGACTGTAGCAGCCCACTTCCTGGCAAAAGCTCTCCTCTACAGGTGTTCTGAAATAAATGACGACTGGAACTCTTCGTACAAAACAGCGGACCTTGCAGAGATAATAACTCTGACGGACGAGGTAATTGCCCGTCATCCGCTTGCCACAAATTTTTCAGATATATTTGCTTACACTGAGCCTGACGGGCCAAACGAGAGACTTCCTGAAGTGATTTTTGCAGCACAGTTCTCCAGCACGACTACCGTTGCAAATGATGGGAACGGGAACTACAACCATCTTCTCTTTCTCTCGGTATATCAAACACTTACCGGTTTTGTACGTGATATAGCAGGCGGACGTGAGTACCAGAGATGCAGGACTAATGAATACGCTTACAGTGTGTTTGATTTGGAGAACGATTCACGCTTCTGGAAAAGTTTTAAGACCAAGGCAAACCTTAATAATATTTCAAACCTTGCCACGCTTAACGGAAAAGACCCGAATACGGGCACGGATGTGACTTATGCACAGGGCGACCTTGGACTGATTTACATAATCAATAAGGCTGGCGACACCAGGTTTACAGATCCCGCTGCCCCGGGAGGAACTCCTAAGGTAAAAAGTACACATAACGGGGTATATTTCAATAATCCTGTAACCGGGAAACCCACACCTCACGTTTATCCACGCTACCTTGCCGATGGCAGCGGCTTTCTGAAGTTACCGGTCAACGTCAGCAGGTTCCCTGCTCTCAGCAAATGGCTCGACGGATCACGTCCGGCAGTAGCCGCAACAGCAGGCCGCCGCGATGGAATATATGCAAGGGTAGCTGAGACATATCTCATTAAAGCTGAAGCTCTTATCCGCCAAAACAAATATGCTGATGCCATCACGGTTATGAATATCATCCGTGCACGCGCTCAGTTCAAGGATGGTGAAGTCAGGTCAGCATACAGGGATGGTGGCGCCGCTGTTCTTAAAAATTCAAATGCACCATTAAATAAAGACGGTGTATTGATAAATTCGTATTGCACTTCAAATTCATATTACGAATCACTCAATATTGCCCAGACAACAGCTGCCTCTGACATTACAACCGGGATCACGCCGGCTAACCTTCCGGCTGTAGACGAAGCCATTATAGCGACTCTCGGCTATACAACAGATTATGACAGGATGATGTGCTTCCTTCTCAACGAGCGTTCACGCGAGCTCTACGGTGAGCTTTTCCGCTGGGAAGACCTTGCACGAACCAAAACACTTATAAAGCGAGCCAAGACTTACAACGAAGGATCAGTAGCGGCTCTCCAGGATAAGCATTACCTGCGCCCGATACCGCAGACTTTCCTCGATGCTATTTATAATGAAGAGGGAAGAGCTCTGACAGCAGAGGAAAAAGCAGCAATGCAAAATCCAGGCTATTAACCCTGATTAACAGGTAAACCTGATTGATTGTTTGATAAGGAACAGAGGCATAACACGCCTCTGTTTCTGTTTTAGTCTGGTTCTCTGCCCATGTGGAAGTCAGAATTTTAAAATCAAAATGATCCTAACGGAAGTAAAGAGAATTCTGCACATGACTGCTATTCATTTTACCTGCTTTCTGAAGCAACTTATCTATATAATCTTGTGTAAAGTCATAGTATATAATCGGAGTTATAGTCGAACCATACGCCTCAGAAACAGCAGGTTCTGTAATCAGGTTACCAGTGTTTACCGAAACTTCCGGATAACCAAAATCAAAATATATTATATAGTTTCCCTTCTCCCAGAAAAATATCTTATCCCTTACCAGCCGGCCTTCCTGCCCCGGGAAATAAACATTGGATAGCTTCTTCTCCAACCAGTTATATTGTTCGCCAGGGCCAAGTAAGGTTGGTTTTCCATATTTTTCCGTATATAATTCAAATAATTTATTAACCACATCAAGGTCAACATTATATGAAAATTCAGGATCTCCGGGGTTTAACCTTGTGTGCAGAGTTAATTGAATACTGTTTAACCTTTGATCTATTATAAGACTCCCCCTCAGATTAACTTTTGCACAAAGTGAAGAACTAACTCCTGAAAAATCATAATAAAGGTTTTTCTGTGTGTTCCCAAACATATCCGCAGTTTCAAAATAGTATAACTCTCCGGTTTTTAGCAGAGAATCCTTTACACTATTTACTTTTAAATAATCCATATCAAGATAAAAACCAGAAAAACCAATTTCCCGGGCCTGATGTTTTGAATTGAATGATTTTGTATTACAGAATGTTAAGAAGTATGCCTGCATAATTATCAGAGCACATATAAGAATTTTGAATTTGTAACGGATCAATTTCATATTTAATTATTTGTTTGGTTTAATTGACCGGCAAAGTTAACAAGCTTTGTAATACTGTTTGCATATAATTGTTCCTGATAAATAATTAATAATTTTATCTTATTAAAGTCCGGATTGATGTATTAACTTTACTATTGATTGTATTCATCCATAAACCCAGAACTCTTATTATGAAACACAATTTACTTCTCAAAGAATTTCCCGGATTAATACCGGCCCTTTTCAGTGTTATGACAGTTTTCCTGCTTACCGGTTGCCAGGAGAAACAGCAAAAAGCCACACCTTTGGTTGATCTGCCCGGAAAATATGTTTTGACCTTTCAGGATGAATTCAATGGAGAGAAACTGGATACTATGGTATGGGGATTCCACAACCTGGGGAAACGACGTAGCGCTGTAAATTTAAAAGAAGCCTGCCTCCTGAACAGCAAGGGAGAACTTGAGATCCGGAACTGGACAGATATTTCAGGAAGTGATACTATTCATCATGCAGGCATGATCCAGACAAAGGAGAACTTTACTTTTGGCTATTATGAATCGCGCATAAAATTCAATATTGAATTGGGATCCTGGGGTGCCTTCTGGATTATGTATCATAATTTTCAGAAAGCTTATAGCGAGATCGATAATCCCAAAGAAGACGGTACTGAGATTGATATTATGGAATTTGTCCCGAAAAATGGCCGCTATGGCTGCCATAATTTACACTGGAACGGATATGGGGAATTTCATAAAAGCGAAGGAAGCGGGGAAAGGATGAATGGCAAACTGGAAGGTTATCACACCTACAGTCTGTTATGGACTGATGAAGGTTATATCTTTTATATAGACGGGGAAGAATCGTGGAGAACCGACAAAGGGATCTCCCATGCACCCGAATATATTATTCTGAGCACGGAAATCCAGGACAAAGGATGGGCGGGGGATATACCTGATCCGGGATATGGCACATTTGATTCAACCAGGAACATTATGTATGTTGATTATGTCCGGGTTTTCCATGAAAAATAATGACAACAGGATCCTGCCTGTTTATTGACAGGCAGTTCAGGTTATGGTCTGAAATACACTACAGTCTAAAACGAGAAATTCATTCTGATGTAAAAATTCCGTCCCGGTTCCACACTGATACTGCCCCTGTTAGTTGAAAGATGATTTGCATAACTCGTATTTGTAATATTATCTATACCGGCAAAGATCTGTAATCCTGTCTTGCCCAATGCAATTTTTTCCGATCCCATGGCCATATCCAGACGAATATATCCATCCGTTTCCTGTTCACTTTGAGCGATTTTTGTCTGCTTTGCAACCCCTGTAACCGTAAACTCCGCTGAACCTAAATTGTGATATGAATACCGTAATCCGAGCCGTCCCTTCAATGGCGGGATAAGGGGAAGGTTGCTTCCGGCTTCTGTATCCTTTCCGCGGACATATGATCCTGATCCGGTAAAAACAAAATTGCCATAGAAATTATATTCAAACTCAAAATCCAATCCATATAAAAGAGCCCTGCTTACATTTGAGTTTATCAGAGCAGGCAAAGTATCAATTGTATATTCGGATGAACCTGTATATGCCTTGTAGATAAAATCGCCCGGTACCTCTACTATCATATTTGTCATCCTGTTTATAAATACACCTGCCTGGAAATTGAGGTCACTGTACCATTTCCTGATTCCCAGATCGACAGATAGCCCTCTTTCAGGGTTAAGAGACGGATCGCCAAGCCTTACAAAGTTACCAAGGTCAATATATTTAAACCTTTCTTCGAGGGAAGGAGCCCTGAAAGATCTTGCAATGTTCAGGGAGAGATCAGTATTTTCTGTCATATTATAAAGCAATCCTGCATTAGCACTCCATGATACGTTGTTTTCGGATCCCTCAGAGAAAGTAAGCCTCCGGTCGGGAAAATCATTAACCACATTGTTGATAGTTATATAATCAACATCATAGTTTTCTTTATTCTTAATCAATACGCCATCAATCCTTCCTCCAACGATTAGTGTCAGCCGATCATCCGGAAATCTGATCTCATCCTCCAGAAAAAGGCCGGCGCTGCTGAATGACGACTCGGGCGTAGGTGTTTCACCCCGAATAATATTGTTGGTTTTAATAACAGTACCTGAAGGATTAAGGACTTCAACAGTAATATATTTGATCCTTTCCGTTGTCAGTTTACGGCTCCATACATCGACTCCTGCAATAAGCGTATTGTTTGCCGACAGGTTCCAGGTACTCTGGATCTGACCACCATTTGTAAGATGCATGCCGGCAGGAGTAAACAGTTCAGGAGTAGTACGCTGGGTGTTACCATTGGGTAATTTTGCTTCTGTGACCGTATTGGGTTTCATTGAAACAAAACGGTCGATATATTGATTAAAATATCCGAATTTGAGCGAGCTCAGAGTGTTACTTAGATTTTTGATCTCATAAGTGGCAGACAAAAGGTCTCTGCCGATACCCGAATAAGTGGCTTCTGCCGGTCCGGGGAAAGCATCACCGCCGGGAATGCCAACATCATTTGCCTGGTAGCGCTGAAGCTGAATTCTGAAAAAATGATTATCAAAAGGCTTCACCCCGAGTTTGGCAGTCAGGTTATTATATGAATACTGGCTGTTTGGCATTACACCTTCGGGAGTCCGAACATCACCTGCATCACTCAGTGTCCCGCTCAGTCTCAGATACCATTTTTCCGAACCTGTATTAATATCTGCATGACCTGAAAACAGGTTGTTTACTGATGCAAATCCTGATGCAATATTCCCCGACAGGTACGGTTTATCGGCAAAATGAGCATCTTTTGTTATTATATTGACGATCCCTCCCATTGCGCCCGAACCATATAATGATGATTGTGCGCCTTTAATCACCTCTACCCTCTCGACATCATACATATCAATCATGCTCATCGATGCGGTAAGGTCATTGGCCGTCTCAACCCTGTTGCCGTCAATGAGGGTTACCAGCCGGTTTTCACTTAAGCCACGGATGTTTATATTTGTAGCCCATATCCCGTCGCCACCCATTGAAATACCTGATTCTTTATCCAGAACATTGGAAAGGGTAAGAGAGGACTGCCTCTGGTAATCATAAGATCTTAAAACTACCATGGGTGCGGGCAGATTTTTAACCTGCCGGTCAATCCTTAAACTCGAAACGACGACCTCCCCGATGCTTATGGTGGTATCTGTTATGGATCCCCTGTTGATCTTTAACTCCTGATTGACATTCTCCTGGCCGCCGGAGCTTAACGGAAGAATAATTGCTAAGACTGTAGTAAAGTAAAATAGTTTATTCATTATCTGTGTTCTTTAAAAGTACTGACTTGACCTGAATTCCGCTTAAACGGCCAAGACGGCCTGTAAGGGAACCAATCTGATCGGTGGTACCTTCAAGAACAAGAGAAATAATACTTTGATTGCTGCTGAGATGCAATCCCTGACGGCCAATAATGATATCGGAATGATCTGATAAGATGTCGTTCAGCATCTGAACGTTTTCACGGCTCTCAACCCGGATAAGTACTGTCCCAATTCTCTTTTCCATCAGAATACCTTTGGATTAGATTATTTATTTACCTGCTTACCTTGACCGGGACAAAAGTCCAGAATCTCAGTGACAATAACAGGTTTTATTGTTTAACGGCGCAAAAATAACAATTATTGATATATTGCAAAAGGACTATTATCATCTTTTTAATACCCTATCCCTTATTTAGGTTAATAACCACATCCCCTTACGATAGCTACCGGGACCTTCCCCTTAAGCTAAGGGGAAGGGTGTACACTAAAGTACAATGTCTTAATACTCCGCTCAATGGA
>ENA-UOWO01004622-UOWO01004622.1-activated-sludge-metagenome-genome-assembly--contig:-NODE-4622-length-15093-cov-21.622889_pt1 | contig 15093 bp, 13 predicted proteins | sample MGYA00238148_ERZ761564 | MGnify/ENA primary metagenome ERZ761564 (study PRJEB28885, sample SAMN05720194) | activated sludge metagenome | isolation source: Anaerobic digester | place: USA...
CTGCCCGCACTCGGTTTTTCCGAGGAGAATCTCGCCCGCTACCGCGAGTGCATCCGCCAGCCTTACGGCATGATCCTCCACTGCGGCCCGACCGGCTCCGGCAAGTCGATGACGCTCTACTCCGCGCTCTCCGAGATCAATACGCCGGACATGAACATCCAGACCGCGGAAGACCCGATTGAGTACACGCTTCCCGGAATCAATCAGATGCAGATGAACCGCCAGATCGGGCTCACGTTTGCCCGAGCGCTCCGTTGCTACCTGCGCATGGACCCCGACGTGATCCTCGTCGGCGAAATCCGCGACCAGGAGACGGCCGAGATCGCCATCGAAGCTGCGCTGACAGGCCACCTTCTCGTCTCGACGCTCCACACCAACGACGCCCCTTCGACCATTGCCCGCATCGCCGAGATGGGCGTGGAGCCGTTTAACGTCTCTGCCTCGCTCGTCGCCGTCTGCGCGCAGCGTTTGCTCCGCCGCGTCTGCAAAAACTGCAAGCAGTCCTACGTGCCGGAGGGGCGCGAGAAAGGCATCATCGAAAAAGCGCTCGGCGGGCCGCTCGACGGCCCCATCTTCCGCGCCAACCCGCAGGGCTGCCCGCAATGTGGCGGCAACGGCTACAAGGGCCGCGTGGGCATCCACGAGTTGATGACCAACAGCGAGGAACTCACGGCCGGCATCAACAAGGGGATCGAGACCGCCGAGCTGAAGCGCATCGCCATGCGCACCGGCATGAAGACGCTTCATCAAGACTCGATGCTCAAGGTGAAGCAGGGCGTCACGACCATGGAGGAGGCCCTCGCCAACGTGCCGCCGGACCTGATTCTTTGATTTTTTGAAGGGGAATCGCCTCGGGTGTTGTTATGCCCGCACCCCTTGGCAGCCAGCCACGGGGACCGTTCCCCTTTATGAAAATATCCCCCGTTCTGGTATCGTTGGCCCTCGTCTCCATGGCGTCGGGCGCATTTTCCGGCTGCACCTCCAGCCGTTCGCACCCCGGCCCGTCATCTGTCCCGGGCCAATACTCGCGTGCCGAGTATGATGCGCGGGTGCGTGCCGAGTCTCGCCGACTCCAAGCTGAGAATCCCGATATGAGCCGCGAACAGGCCCGAAAGAAGGCGCAGCGCAAGGTCGATGCCGATATGCGATCCCTGCCGAGCGTGCCCCTTACCAAATCCGAGATGCGCAAGCCCAACCGCCGGCAAAAACAGTTGGAGCAAGATCTGGAAAAGATGGGAAAAGACGGCCATTAAGCCGTCCATCCCATGAACACCGCCATCCTCCTGCTCAAAATCGACCACCGCAAAGTCACGGGTACCGCCGAGGCGATTCTCGACATCGCTGGCGTGTCGGAGGTGTACTCCGTCTCCGGGCGTTACGATTTGCTCGTCATGGTTAAGTGCGAGTCGCTCGATCGCATCGAGAGCCTCATCACCGATCAGCTTCTGAAGCTCGACGGCATCATGGACAGCGAGACGATGTTCGCCTTCCGCAGCTACGATAAACGCGAGGGCGGCCGCGCCATCGATGTGGACTGAGACTTTCCAAACATGAAAATCCTAGACATCGCCTTCACCGGCTATCCGGTCACCGACATCAAACGCGCGCGCCATTTCTACGAGGAGGTGCTGGGGCTGACGCCTTCGTTCCTCTGGGGCGACGAAACAACGGCTTGGATCGAGTACAGCATCGGCTCCGGCACACTTGCGATCGGCAACGTCGCGCCCGAGTGGAAGTCCACCTCCGGCGGCGTCTGCTTGAGCCTCGAAGTCGAGGACATCGATGCGGCGGTGGAGACGCTGAAGAAGGCGGGGGTGACCTTCCATCCGCCGACCGAGACGCCGGTCTGCTTCATGCTTTTCCTGAGCGATCCGGACGGCAATCCGCTCATGCTCCACAAGTGCAAGAACCCGGAGCCCAAGTCGGGCTGCTGCTGCGGCGATGGCTGCGGCTGCCACTGAGGCCTGAACCCGCCCGCCACGCTGCGCACGCGGCGTGTTGTTAACGGGCGAGCAGGCTGCGCAGGTCGCCGAGCGTGAGCTTGGCGGCCGCGGCGTCGCTCGCCTCGAACACGTCGGCGAGCAGCGCGCGTTTCTCCTCCTGCAACGCGAGCACCTTTTCCTCCACGCTGCACGCGCAGATGAGCTTGTAGCTGGTGACAGCGCGCGTCTGCCCGATGCGGTGCGCGCGGTCCGTCGCCTGCGCCTCGACGGCGGGATTCCACCACGGGTCGAAGTGCACGACGGTGTCGGCGCCGGTGAGATTGAGGCCGGTGCCTCCGGCCTTGAGCGAGAGCAGGAAAAGCGGAATCTCGGGCGAACGCTGGAAACGGTCCACCTCGGCCTGGCGTGCGCGCGGGCTCATCGAGCCGTCGAGGTAACAGCAGGCCAGCCCCTGTTCCTCCAGCTCGGCGCGTAACAGCCCGAGCAGCGAGGTGAACTGCGAGAAAACGAGCACGCGGTGGCCGTCGTCGAGCGCTTCGTCGAGCAGCTCGCGCAGGGAGGCGAGTTTCGCGGAGTCGGCGGCCGTGGCCGCTTGGGCGACGAGACGCGGGTCGCAGCAAATCTGACGCAACCGGAGGAGTTGAGTGAGCATCGCGAAGCGCAGCTTGTTTTCGCTGGCGCCACCGGCTTCGAGGTCGAAGAGCTCGCGCTCGGTGCGCTCCTGCGTCTCGCGGTAGAGCGCGGCCTGCGAGGGCGCAAACTCACACCACATGACCTGCTCCATCTTGGGCGGCAGCTCGGGGGCGACGCGCTCCTTGGTGCGGCGGAGGATGTACGATGCGGTGCGCGCGCGGAGGCGTTCGTCGTACCAGCGGCGCTCGTCGGGGCGCGTGCCGGCGGGCACGGTGTCGAGGAAGCCGGGCATGAGGAATTCGAAGAGCGAGCGCAGGTCGTCGAGCGAGTTTTCGAGCGGCGTGCCGGTGAGCAGGAAGCGCCCGCGTGCGGAGAGGGCGCGGAGCGCCTGGGCGTTTTGCGAGCGTCGGTTTTTGATGTGCTGGGCCTCGTCGGCGATCACGCAGCCGAGCTCCAGTTCGCCGAACAGCGCGCGGTCGCGGGTGAGCGTGCCGTAGCTGGTGACGATGACGTCGGCCTGTGCGGCATCGGCGGGCGAGGCGAGTCGGCGCTCGCCGTGATGGACGAACACGCGGAGCTGCGGGGCGAAACGTGCGGCCTCGCGGCGCCAGTTTTCGAGCAGCGAGGCGGGCGCGACGACGAGCGTGGGGCGCGGCGTTTTTCCCGGCTGCGCGTGGAGCGCGGAGACGAGGCCGAGGGCCTGGAGCGTTTTGCCGAGGCCCATCTCGTCGGCGAGGATGCCGCCGAGCTCGTGGTTGTAGAGGTACCAGAGCCAGGCGACGCCGAGGCGTTGATACGGGCGCAACAGGTCGGAGAGCGCGGCGGGCATCGGCGCCGGCGGCAGCGCGGAGAGTTGGCGGAGCGATTCGCTGCGTGCGCGCCAGGCGGCGGGCGGCTGGAAGTTGGGCGAGAGTTCGTCGAGGATCGTCTGCGCCTCGGCGATGCCGGCGGAGCGCACGCGGACGGTGCGCGCGGGAGCGAGGTTGGCGGTGAGGTTGCCGGTGAGCGCGCGCTGCGCCTCGGCGAAGCGGCGGATGCGCTCGGGCTCGATGAGAAAGACCTTGCCGGCGTGCTCGATGTAGCCGCGGTTGCCGGCGATGGCGTTGCGGACCTGCTCCTCGCCGGCGCCGCCGGCGCGCAGGGCGAGCGTGAGGTTGAAGCCGTCGCGCGCCTCGATGGCGTCGCAGACGATTTCGGCGGAGCGGAGGTTGGCGGTGTTGCGCTCGAAGTTGGGCGTGCACTCGGCGCCGGGCATGGTGCGCAGGGCGGTGCCGTGCTCGGCGAGGAAGTTGAGGACTTTGTGGCGGTCGCGCAGCCACCACTTGCGGTTGGACGGCTCCAGGTTGAAGCCGTGGCTTTTGAGCAGGTCGAGCAGGCGCGGGTAGCTCGGGTGCTCGCGCGAGGGCAGGGCGATGGCGAGGTAGTTTTCCGAGCCGTCGATGGTGAGCGGTGTGGAGTCGTCGTCGCGCGGGCGGTTGGCGCGCAGACGCTCGGTGACGGCCTTGCCGAGCGAAACCGCCGGCGCTTTTTCGGGCTCGGCGAGGTGTTCGCTGACGCCGGCCAGACGGTCGCCCTGCCAGGCGATGGAGACGGCAGGCTGGTTGACCCAGAAGAAGACGGGCTGGCCTTGAAGTGCGGCGGTGAGGTCGCGGAGCTGGGCGCGTGTGAGTTGGAGAAATTTCGGTGGCTCGGGCGTGGCGCACCAGCGCTGGAGCAGCGCGAGCGCGGGCAGCAGCGCAGGCGTGGGCACGAAGTCGGCTGCGAGCTCGAGTTTGACGGCGATGGCGTCGCGGCCGGCGGCGGCCGGAAGATTGGGCGGGAGGAGCAGACGCAACATCGTGACTCAGCGAAGGCGCTGACGCGTGAGGGCGGAGGCGGTCAAGTCCGTGCGGAGGCGACCTGGGCGCGGGGCGCGCTCAGGAGGCGACCGGGTAGCTGCCGAGCCATTTGACGAGCGGGCAGAATTTGCGGAGCTCGGCGAGTGCGGCCTGCGTGGACTCGTCCTGATAGTGGCCGGTGACGTCGATGAAGAAGTAGTACTCCCAAGGACGGCGCTTGTTGGGGCGCGACTCGATCTTGGTGAGGTTTACGCCGCGGTCGGCCAGAGGCATGAGCATCTTGAGCAGGGAGCCGGAGTGCGAGCCGGCTTCGTCGCCGAGGAAGACGAGAAAGCTGGTCATGTCGCGGCCGCCGCCGACGGGGCCGCTGGGCTTTTTGCCGAGGATGAAGAAGCGGGTGGTGTTGTCGGCCTTGTCCTGGATGTTGCGGGCCTGGATGGCGACGCCGTAGTGCTGGGCCGCGAGCTCGTTGGCGAGGGCGGCGGCGCCGGGCTCGTCCTTGGCGATCTGGACGGCGCGGGCGGTGCTGGAGGCCTCGATGAGCTGGGCGTGCGGCACGTGGCGGGCGAGCCACTGGCGGCACTGCGCGAGGGACTGGTCTTTTGAGTAAACCTTTTTGACCTGATCGAGCGGGCAGTTGGCGATGAAGGCGTAGGTGATCTCGACGTAGGTCTGGGCGACGATTTTGAGGTCGCTATCGACGAAGTGGTCGAGGGTCTCGCGCACGCTGCCCTCGGTGGAATTTTCGATGGGGATGACGGCGTAGTCGGCCTCGCCCTTTTCGACGGCGGTGAAGATGTCGCCGATGGTGGGCATGGCGTGGTAGTCCACGCTGGCGCCGAACTTTCGCATGGCGGCGATATGCGAGTTGGTGGCTTCGGGCCCGAGGTAGGCGATGAGCAGTGGCTTCTCGAGCGCGATGGCCGCCGACATGATCTCGCGGTAGATGGCCTGGAGGGCTTCGTTTTTGATCGGCCCCTGGTTCATCTCGGCGACCTTGCGGAAGACGGCGTCTTCGCGCTCGGCGACGTAGATCTGGCCGCCTTGGGAACGCTTGAGTTTGCCGATTTCGGCCGCGAGGCCGAGGCGCCGGTTGAGCAGCTCCACGATCTGGCGGTCGAGGTCGTCGATTTTTTCGCGGTAGGGCGTGAGATCCATGGGCAGAAATTAAGGAGTTGGCTCGGTGGTGGCCGGGGCATCGCCTGCGCTGGCGGGCGGCTCTGCGGCCGGGCTGGCCTCAGCGGCAGGAACGTCGACACCGGCGAGGTTGGGCGACTCGCCTTCGCCGAGCTCAAGGGGCAGGCCCATCTCGGCATCGGTCGGCGGCTTGGCGGCGGTGGTCTTTTGCAGCCACTCGTCGATCTGGCGGTTGGAAAGGACGTCGGAGGCGGGCAGCTCGGAGAGGGATTTGATGCCGACGAATTCGAGGAACTTGTCGGTGGTGCCGTACTGGAGCGGGCGGCCGGGGAGGTCGGCGCGGCCGACGATGTAAACGAGCTCGCGTTCGAGGAGTTTGTTGAGGCCGGCTTCGGCGGAGACGCCGCGGATGTGCTCGATCTCGGTGCGCGTGACCGGCTGTCGGTAGGCGATGACGGCGAGGGTTTCGAGGGCCGTCTGGGAGAGTTTCACCGGCGGCGGCTCGTTGCGGAGCACGCGAATCCAGCGGGCAAACACGGGGGCGGTGGCGATGCGGTAGCCGTTGCTGCCATCGATGAGCACGAGACCTTGGTCAGCCTCGCGCAATTCGTTGGCGATCTCGTCCATCGTCTCGCGAATTTGCGTGGAGGTGATGAGCGAGGGGACGTCGACGTAGAGCTCCGGGTCCTCGGGGGCGAGGGCCAGCGGATCGATGGCTGGTGGGGCGTCGTCTGGGAGGGGGGCGGCCGGAGCCGGTTCGACGGCGGGCGCGTCGGCGGAGTCCTCGCTCTCCACTTGCGGCAGGGCTGCCTGTTCGTGGAAACGGGTGAAGGCGGCCTGGATGTCTTTGACCGACAGCGGTTGGCTGGTGGAAAACAGCAAGGCCCGGAGGACTTTCTTGAGGTTAAACGCCATGCGAGAGAGGGGCCAGTGAATGAGCCGGGCGCAGCGTGAAGCAATCCAGAAAAGCGGGGGCGGCGGGGGCGCTCGAACGAGCGGAATGAAAACGTTGCACGCAGGGTTGCACTGCGGCGGGCGGACTGCCTAGCGTGCGGCGCATGTTTACCGGTATCGTGGAAGAAACGGGACGGGTGGTGGCATTTACGCGTGAGGCGCAGGCCTGGCGTCTGCAGATCAAGGCGGCGGCCGTGCTCGAAGGCCTGGCGCTGGGCGACAGCATCGCGATCAACGGCTGCTGCCTGACGGTCGTGCAGTTCGACGCGCAACATCTGTTTTTCGATGTGCTGGAGGAGACGCGGCGGTTGACGAATTTCGCGGCGTTGCAATCCGGCTCGCTGGTGAATCTGGAGCGCAGTGTGCGCTTCAACGGCAAGATGGGCGGGCACTTCGTGACGGGTCACATCGACGGGCAGGGCGTGGTGGAGATTTTCGAGCCGCGCGGTGCCGACCGCTATCTGAAGGTGCGCGCGCCGGCCGGCAGTGGCCGCTACCTGATCCATAAGGGGAGCATCGCCATCGACGGCATCTCGCTGACGGTCGCCGAGGTGGATGGCGACAGCTTCGCGGTCTGGCTGATCCCGCACACGTGCGAGGTGACGAACTTGCAGACGCGCAAGGCGGGCGAATCGGTCAATCTGGAGTTCGATATGCTTGGCAAATACGTCGAGAAACTGCTGAGCCTGCGGACCGCCTGAGCGGCGAAACGCACCGATGCGGGCGACGCTCCAAGTTTTAACTGATGAACTCCGCCGGCTGAAGGCCGCCGGGGTGAAAACCGTGCCGGTGTCGGAGTCGGCGCTGGAGTCGTTGCGCCGTGTGATCCGCGCGCGCGCGCCGCAGTCGGTCGCCGAGGTGAGCGCTCGTCCCGCCCGCGTGGCGGAGCCGGTGGCGGCGGCGCCCGTGCGCAGTGCGCCACGCGATGCGGGCAAGCCTTCCCTGCTGGAACAATATGTGCAGGCGGGAGAGCGCGGAGCGCCCGCGCCGGTGGTGCCGGTGGCCAAGGCGAAGCCGTCGCACAGCGGGCCGGCGTTGCCGCCGTCGCCCGAGCTTACGCTGCCGGCAGGAGACAAGGCGACGCAGTGGGCCTGGTTGCGCGAACGCGTGCTCGGTGACCGGGTCTGCACGGCGCAGGTGCGTGAGGGCAAAAAGGTCGTGTTCGGCGTCGGCAGTCTCGATGCGCAGATCATGTTTATCGGTGAGGCGCCGGGCGCGGACGAGGAAGTGCAGGGCGAGCCGTTTGTCGGCCCGGCGGGGCAGTTGCTCACGAAGATGATCCAGGCGATGGGCGTCGGCCGGGACCAGGTTTACATCGGCAACATTCTGAACTGGCGGCCGCAACTGCCTGTCGGCGCGGACGGGGTGCAATACGGCAATCGCGAGCCGACGCCGGAGGAAATGGAGTACTGCCTGCCGTTTTTGCGGGCGCAGATCGAGGTGGTGAAACCGGCGGTGATCGTGGCGCTCGGCGCGACGGCGGCGAAGGGGCTGCTGGGCGTGCAGGCGTTTCGCACGGTGACGGAGGCGCGCTCGCGCTGGCACGATTACCTGGGCCGGCCGGTGCGGGTGACATACCATCCGAGCTATTTGTTGCGGAAGTCCAGCGAGTCGAAATTGGCGGAGCGCAAGGCGAAACGCGCCGCATGGGAGGATTTTCTACTCGTCATGGAGCGCGCAGGGCTGAGCATCTCAGAAAAGCAACGCGGCTATTTCTTGTAACCTATGAAACTGTCTTCCCTGACTGCCCCGGGTTTCTCCGGCCTCCTGCGGTGGCTGCGCCGTCCCCAGTGTCTGGCGGTGGCGCTTGTGCTCGCCGGCGGGCTCGCTGCGCAGGCGCGCGCCGACGACGAGATGTTCGATTTCGAGGTGTTGCAGTACAAGGCGAAGCTGCTCGCGGCCAAGCCGTACGAGGTGCGCCCCGTGCGCGTGCCGGAGCATCTGCTGGCGCCCGCGTTCACCTACGACGAGCACCGCGACATCCGCTTCCGTCCGGAGATGGCTTGGTGGCGGCGCGAGAAGTTGCCGTTCCAGCTCCAGTTTTTCCATCCCGGCTTCATCTACAACAAGACCGTGCAGCTCTCCGAGGTGGATGGCCGCGCAGCCACCTCGATCGATTTCAACAAGCGTCTCTTCGACTACGGTAAGAACGGCCTGAAGGGCGGCGTGCCGCACGACATGGGCTTCTCCGGCTTCCGTGTGCACTATGCGCTCAACAATCCGAACTACCTCGACGAGCTGGTGGTGTTTCAGGGCGCGAGCTACTTCCGGGCACTTTGTGCCAAGGCCGTCTATGGCCTCTCCGCACGCGGTCTGGCCATCGACACCGCCGAGCCCACCGGCGAGGAGTTTCCCATCTTCGAGGAATTCTGGATCGAGAAACCGGCCGCCGATGCGAAATCGCTGACGGCTTATGCGCTGCTCGACAGCCCGAGCGTGGCTGGCGCGTACCGCTTCATCATCACCCCCGGCGACGACACCGTCATGCAGGTGAAGCTCGCACTCTACCTGCGCAAGCCGGTCAAGGTGCTCGGCGTGGCGCCGCTCACCAGCATGTTCTGGCACGGCGAGGGCTCCTCCGACCATTACGGCGATTTCCGCCCCGAGGTGCACGATTCTGACGGCCTCCTGCTCGCGCATGGGAGCGGCGAGTGGCTCTGGCGCCCGTTGACCAACCCGACCGTGATTCGCTCGGCTGCGTTTGCCGATGTGAACCCGCGCGGCTTTGGCTTGCTGCAACGCGACCGCGATTTCTCCCATTACGAAGACCTGGAGGCCAGTTACCAGAAGCGCCCGAGCACCTGGGTCGAGCCCGTCGGCAACTGGGGGCGCGGCGCCATCCGCCTGATCGAGATCCCCACGCCTGACGAGACCAACGACAACATCGTGGCTTTCTGGCAGCCCGAGACGCTGCCTGCGGTCGGCGAGCCGCTCGTGCTCGAATACCGCCTGCACTGGAACATGGACCAGATCAAGCCGCCGTCCGGCGCCACCCTCGCCACCCGCATCGGGCATTCGAAGACGCACGAGCCCGAGCTCACCCGTTTTGTCGTCGATTTTGACAGTCCGTATCTGCGCGTGCGCGGCGGCGATTTCCCCGCCGAGGCGATCGTGAGCGTGGGTGAGGGCGCAAAGCTCGAGCACCAGTCCATTCAGAAAAACACGGCCAACGGCTCGTGGCGCGTGGCCTTTGCGCTGCGCCCCGACGGGAGCGGCCGCCCAGTGGAGTTGCGTTGTTTCATCCGCCGCGCGCCGCACGTCCTCACTGAAACATGGAGCTATCGCTGGAATCCCTGAGTTCCTTCCGGCCCCGCACGGGGACGCTTGAAGAGTGGAACGCTGCGTACGTGCGCGTGGAGGACTATCTGCGTGCCCATCGCATCCACAATCGCCTCCATCAGAGCCGCCTCATCCAGGTGATCCTGGTCAGGGCGGCCAAGCGCCACGAACGCATGCCCACCGTGTCGCCGACCACCCTCGCCGCCGAGGAAACCGAAAAGTGGATGGACGACTGGTTCGGCGCGGTCTTGGGCACCACGGACCACAGCCATGAGCGCATCGCGATCGACGGTCGTGTTGCCCTGCTGCTGTGCGACGGCCCGCAGCGCTGGCCGTATGCGTTTCTGGAGGATAAAAACGTCCCGCAGGATTTTGCGCAGGCGATGACTGCCAGCGCCATGGAGGCCGGCCCCGACATGAAGACCTCCAACATGGTGCCGCAGCCGCTCGATTTCGGCGTGATCAGCGAGACGGCCGGCGAGGTGCTGGAGCGCATCGAGCGCTACCCCCTGCTGGGCATGCTCGCCCTCTGGGCCCTATTCCTCGGTGTGCTCGCCGCCATCTTCTACTGGACTCGTTGATTTTCCCATGACCGCCACCTGCGTATTCGATCCGTCGAAGATGACGCCGCGCCGACTGATGCGCCGGCGCTTCATGTTTTTTACGGCGGTGTTTTCCTTCACGAGTCTGGCCACCTGGGTGATGGCCGACCTGCTCTGGCGGGTCGGGTCGTTTGGCGCGCTGGAGGTCTCTTTGCTCGTACTCTTCGTGGTGCTGTTCGCCCACATCTCGGTGGGCTTTTGCACGGCGATGTTCGGTCTCTACGTGATCAACCGCGGCGGCGACCGCTGCCGCATCACGCAGACCGTCGACTGGAACAAGGACACCCCGCTGGGGCGCACCGCCATCCTCGTGCCGGTGTTCAACGAGGACGTGAGCCGCGTATTCGAAGGTCTGCGCGTGATCTACGGCTCATTGAAAGACACCGGCAAACTGGAGCACTTCGATTTCTTCATCCTCAGCGATTCCAACCGGCCCACGCAGTGGATTCAGGAGGAGGTCGCTTGGACGGAGCTGTGCAAACAGGTCGGTGGTTTCGGCCGCATCTTCTACCGGAAGCGCCGCCAGCAGATTAACAAGAAGTCGGGCAACGTGGCCGACTTCCTGCGCCGCTGGGGCAAGGACTACCGGTACATGGTGGTGTTCGACGCCGACTCGATCATGACCGGCCGCTCGCTCGTGCAACTCGTCGCCATGATGGAGGCAAATCCGCATGCGGGCATCATTCAGACAGCCCCGCGACTGGCTCGCGGCGAGTCCCTTTACGCGCGCATCCAGGCGTTTTCGAACCGGCTTTACAGCCCGCTCTTCCTTGCGGGCACCAACTACTGGCAGCAGCACGAGGGCAACTACTGGGGCCACAACGCCGTCATCCGCGTGCAGCCGTTCATCGACCACTGCGCGTTGCCCGACCTGCCTGGCAGCGAGCCCTTCGGCGGGCGCATCCTCTCGCACGATTTCGTGGAGGCTGCGCTCATGCGCAAGGCCGGCTGGACCGTCTGGCTCGCCCACGATGTCGAGGGAACCTACGAGGAGGGCCCGCCGACGCTCATCGACAGCGCCAAGCGCGACCGCCGCTGGTGCCAGGGCAACATGCAGCACACCTGGCTGCTACTGGCTCGCGGCTTCCGCCCGGCCAACCGTTTTCATCTGCTCATGGGCGTGATGGGCTACGTCTCTTCGCCGCTCTGGCTCCTCTTTCTGATTCTGAGCACCGGCATGGTGATTTCGCAGGTCGTCGGACACGACATCCCCTTTGACCGGCCCGAGGATTACACCTCGCTCTTCGGCTACCGTGTTTACGTGCCGGAAGCGTTCTTTCTCTTCCTGCTCACGTTGCTGCTCCTCTTCCTGCCCAAGATCGTCAGCGTGATCCTCACGATGGCCGACAAGGCGTCCGCACAGTCCTTTGGCGGCCGCCCCCGGCTGTTCCTGAGCGCCCTGCTGGAGATCGTGACTTCGTCGCTCCTCGCCCCGATCAACATGCTTTTCAACTCGAAGTTCGTGCTCTTCACGGTGCTCGGACAGGGCGTGGGCTGGGTGACGCAGCAGCGGCAGGCTGCCGCCGATGGCACCGATTGGCGCGAGGCGATCCTCACTCATTGGCCGCACATGGCTGTTGGTCTGGTGTGGGGCGCGTCGGCGTTTGCCCTTTCGCCCATGTTTTTCTGGTGGATGCTTCCGGTCGTACTCGGCCTGCTGCTTTCCATCCCGATTTCGATTTTCCTCAGCAAGGGTGGCATCGGCCTGAAGAGTCGTGAAATGGGGCTGTTTCTCACGCCGGACGAGACGCAGCCGCCCGCCGAGCTCACGCTCCTGGAGAAGAACCTCTCGGAGTGTTATCAACACATGCAGCCGATCGAGCCGTTGCGCGCGGACTACGGTTTGCTCCAGGCCGTGCTCGATCCGTACGTCAATGCCGTGCATGTGTCGCTCCTGCGCCAACGCCGCCCAAGCGAGGAGTCGCGCGAGTGGTTCACCGAACTGCGCGGTCGTCTGCTACGTGACGGCCCGGCCCAACTTTCCCAAAAGGAGAAGATGGCGCTGCTGCTGGATGCCGAGTCGATGATCTGGTTGCACGAGGAATTGTGGCGCCAGCCAGGTGAGGCGCTCGCCGAATGGTGGCGACTGGCCATGCGCCAGTACAACGTCCTCACCACGCATCCCGTCACCGCGCTTTATCGCTGATCGCGCACCGGAGCCGCGCACTTTCGCGCTCGCTCCGTGCCGGGGCGCCCGCTGGAGTCGCGGCATGGTTTTGACCGTTGTGGCAGTCGTGCTGGGGTTACACCTGGCGGGTGAATTGATTCTGGCCGAGCTGAACCGTCGCGAAGTGCGCCGGCATGCCGGTGCGGCTCCGGCGGCGGTGGCCGCCATCGTCGATGCGCCCACCTACGCAAAGTCCGTGGAGTACACGCAGGCGAAGCTGCGCTTCGGCATGGTGTCGCAGGTCTTCGACACGGCGCTGCTGGCTGCAGTGGTCTTCGGTGGCCTGCTGCCGTGGCTGTACGCGAAGTTCGCTCCGATGGCGCCCGCGGGCACCTGGGACGATGCGCTTTTCATCGGTGCGGCGCTCGTGCTGCTTTCGATCCCGTCGCAGCCCTTCGACTGGTGGAGCACCTTCCGGTTGGAGGCGCGTTTCGGTTTCAACAAGAGCACGCTCCAGCTCTGGCTCGGCGACAAGCTCAAGGGCGTGATGCTCGCGGCCGTCATCGGCTTTCCGCTGCTCTGGGCGCTGCTCTCGCTCGTCCTCTGGGTGGGCCGCTGGTGGTGGCTGTGGGGCTTTGCCCTGATCTTCGCCTTCCAACTGCTGATGATGGTGCTCTACCCGAAGCTCATCCTGCCGCTCTTCAACAAACTCACGCCGCTGCCCGATGGCGAGCTGCGCACCCGCCTCCTGGCGCTGGCAGACCGCACCGGCTTCAAGGCGCAGACCATCGAGGTGATCGACGGCTCGAAACGCTCCGGCCACTCCAACGCCTATTTCACCGGTTTCGGACGCTTTCGCCGCATCGTGCTTTTCGACACGCTGATCTCGCAGCTCACACCCGAGGAGTTGGAGGCCGTGCTCGCGCATGAGATCGGCCACTACCGTCGCGGACACATCCCGCGCATGCTCGCCATCTCGGCCATCATCCAACTCGGTGCCCTCGCCGCCATCGCCGCCCTCGCCGCGAGCGGCTGGTTCAACCCCGCCTTCGGCTTCCCCGCCGGCGAGATTGCCCCCGCGTTCCTGCTCTTCGGCCTGCTCAGCGGCGCTGCCATGTTCTGGCTCACCCCGCTCGCCAATCTCTTTTCCCGTAAACACGAGTACGAGGCCGACGCCTTTGCCCGCGAAGCCATGGGCGGCCCCGCGCCGCTCGTCGCCGCCCTGCGCAAGCTCGCGCAGAAAAACCTCAGCAACCTCACGCCGCATCCGTGGTACAGCGGTTTCCACTATTCGCACCCGACGCTCGTCGAGCGCGAACGCGCGCTCACCGCGTAGCCGCCACGCCGGGTTGCCTGTCCAGCCATGATGCCGCTCCTCCAGTCGTCGTCTGCGCGGTGTCGGATTCTGGCGGTGCTCGTGGTTGCCTGTGCGGCGCTGGCGGACGCGGCGCCGCTCACGGTGGCGACCTACAACGTGGAAAACTACACGCTGGCCGACCGCATGACCGACGACGGCTACCGGACCGAGTATCCGAAGTCCGAGGCGTCGAAGCAGGCGTTGCGCGCCGTGATCCGTGCCATCGACGCTGATGTGCTCGTGCTCCAGGAGATGGGGCCGTCGCCGTACCTGCGCGAATTGCAACGCGATCTCCGTGCCGAGGGACTCGACTACACGTTTGCCGACCAGGTCGAGGCCGCCGACCCCGTCCGCCAGCTCGCCGTGTTGTCCAAGATCGCGCCTAAGGCCGTCGGCCGGCATGGCATGCTGATGTTTCCCTTCAACGGCCGCGACGAGCGCGTGAAACGCGGCACGCTGGAGCTCGTGTTTGGCACTCCGTCGGGCGACGTCACGCTCTGGGTGGTCCACCTCAAAAGCCGTTTCACCGAAGAGCCCGGCGACCCGGCGGCGGCGCAGCGTCGCGCGGGCGAGGCCGTGGCCGTGCGCGATCTCGTGCTGAGCCGCTACGCAGAACCGGAGGCGGCGCGGTTCGCGATTTTGGGCGATTGCAACGACACAAAAACCAGCCGCCCGCTGCGCGCACTGCAGGAGCGCGGCGAGCTGCGTTTCACGGAGCTCTTGCCGGCGCTCGACAGCCGGGGCGAGAGCTGGACGCACCATTTCGCCAAAGCCGACAGCTACGACCGCGTGGACTACGTGCTGGTGTCGCCGGCCTTGAAGCCGTTGGTGCGCGGCGCCGCCGCACGCATCGTCGATCTGCCCGAAGTCCGCCAAGCCAGCGACCACCGCCCGGTGGTATTTGTGCTGGAGCCGTGAGTCTGAAAAGGCGTATGCGCATTGTTGCGGCCATCGTGAGTTTTTGTGGGCATTTTCAATTTACACGGGTGGGTAGTGTCGCGGTGTGCTTGTTGATTAATTCTATACTTGATGGTAGTTAGGTGCTTGAGGATCTCTTTGAGAGCCCTAAATAATGCATTATGTTATTTCAGAATTACACCAAGGACCAGCTTACTCCACATGCGAGACGCTTGTTCGCACGCATACTTGATGAGCTTCCTGCTTCGATCTCGGTGCGCCTTAAGGCTAGGCAGATTCAAGGATCAGTTTGAAGGTTGGTTTGATATAAGGAGTTCTTGGAAGC
>ENA-UOWO01004623-UOWO01004623.1-activated-sludge-metagenome-genome-assembly--contig:-NODE-4623-length-15092-cov-12.496575_pt1 | contig 15092 bp, 7 predicted proteins | sample MGYA00238148_ERZ761564 | MGnify/ENA primary metagenome ERZ761564 (study PRJEB28885, sample SAMN05720194) | activated sludge metagenome | isolation source: Anaerobic digester | place: USA...
GGAATTCACCCGGCTCGACCACCGGTTTGCCGTCCAGGCCGATAAAACTCGTCTCTTTCGAACTGAGCGTAAACGAGACCGTCTTGCTTTCTCCCGGCGCCAGCTCGATCTTGCGGAAGCCTTTCAGCCGCTTGTTGGGCGGGGCGATCGAGGCCACCAGATCGCTGAGGTAGAGCTGGACCGTCTCCTGGCCTGTGACCTGGCCGGTGTTGGTCACCGTGACGCCGGCGGTGATCACCTCACCCAGGCCTGCGCTGCTCTTGTCCAGTTTGAGATCGCTGTAGGCGAAGGTGGTATAGCTCAGACCGTAACCGAACGGCCACTGGGGATTGTAGGTGTTGGTGCCGCCGGCGTTTTCCGCCCAGACGTGATCGTAGAGCACCAGATCGTTGGGCCAGCGTGGATAGGTGACCGGCAGCCTGCCCGAAGGATTGACGTCGCCAAAGAGCACATCGGCGATGGCGCGCCCCCCCTCCATCCCCGGCAGCCAGGCGAGCAGGACAGCCGCGGATTTTTCCACGATCGGGCGGACGACGCGCGGCCGCCCCTCCACCAGCACCAGGACGACCGGCTTGCCGCTCTTTTGCAGCTCCCGGACCAGATCGAGCTGCGACTGGGGCAGGGTCAGATCGCCGATGTTGCCCGGGGTTTCGCAGTAGGGTTCCTCGCCGAGGCAGGCGATCACCACATCCGCCTTTTTGGCCGCCTTGACCGCAGCGGCGATATCGGCCTCGCTGTCGTAGGTGCTGCCCGGGGAGAAGCTCACCCGGGTGTCGCCGACCTTGGCGGCGACCGCCTTGAGGATGGTCAGCTTGTCCTTGGGATGGAGATCCTCGCGGCCGCCCTGCCAGGTAAAGGTCCATCCCCCGTTCAGGACCGAAAGGCGGTTGGCCGCCGGGCCGGCGACGAGTATTTTCGCCGATTTCTTGAGCGGCAGAAGCGACTTTTCATTCTTGAGCAGGACCAGGGACTCCTGCGCCGCCTTGAGATTGACAGCGGCCGCTTCGGGTGTGGCAAACCGCGCCTTGAGCGATTTGTCAGGGTAGGGATTGTCGAAGAGGCCGAGCTGATATTTGAGCGTGAGGATGCGGCCGCAGGCTTCGTCGATGCGGCTCATCGGCACCTTGCCCTCCCGGACCAGAGCGATAAGGTCATCGGTAAAGCTGTAATCGGCGGGCACCATGCTCATGTCAATGCCGGCCATGACCGCCATCGCCACCGCCTCCTTGTTGTCGGCCGCGACGTGGTGACGCTGGTGGAGATGGATGATATCCTGATAGTCGCTGTCGATCACCCCTTTGAAACCCAGCTCGCCGCGGAGCAGATCGGTGAGCAGATAGCGGCTGGCATGGACCGGGATGCCGTTGACATCTGCCGAGTTGACCATGACCGTATGGGCGCCGGCCGCGACGGCCGCCGCGTAGGGTGGCAGGATATACTGACGCAGATAGTGGTCCGGAATCCAGGCCGGCGTGCGGTCCTTGCCGGTGACGGGATGGCCATAGCCGATGTAGTGCTTCAGGCAGCAGGCGACCCGGTCGGGGGCGGAAACATCATTGGCGTCGCCCTCCTGTCCCTTCACATAGGCAGTGCCCAGTGTTGTGGTGAGCAGGGCGTCCTCGCCGAAGGTCTCCCAGAGCCGCGGCCAGAGCGGCTGGCGGCCGGAGTCGAGGACGGGATTAAAGTTCCAGGGGACACCGGAGGCGCGCACCTCGACAGCAGTGATTTCAGCGCTCTGGCGCAGCAGATCGGGGTTCCAGGTCGAGGCCATGCCGATGGCCTGGGGGAAAATGGTCGCCCCGCGCGTATAGCTGGCACCATGGATGCCGTCGATGCCGTAAAGGACCGGGATTTTAAGCCGGCTCTCGCGCGCCACATCCTGGATCTCGCTGATGATCTCGTTCCAGCGTTCAAGGGTGTGGGCATGGGTGCCGATATTGAAAAAGGCCCCTGCTCCACGGTCCAGAATGGCCTCGCGCAGCTTCTTGCGATCGAGCATCAGGGGCTCGCGAATGCCCGTGCCATCTCCGACACTGACGACTTCGATGGTGAGCTGGGTCATCTGCCCGACCTTCTCCTCCAGCGTCATCTGGTCAAGGAGGTTTTGCACCCGCACATTGACGGCCGTCTGGCCAAAACCGTGGACCGCTGAGCAAGCCACCAGCAGAGCGGCGAAAAGAGAGATTCGGGCAACTTTCATGATCACATTCCTTGCAATTGCATTCCGGCCTGATTTTTCTATAATATACATATAAATGAGCGAAAATGCATAAATTTTGAGCTGGATCACAATTTTTTGCCGTTTTTAGCGCGCCTCAGGGCAGGAGCAGCAGCTTGCCGGCGGCATGCTGCCGCACGCCGGCCTCTGTAAACTCAAGCAGATAGAAATAGAGGCCCTGGGCGACCGGGCGGGCGTCGGCGTCGCGGCCATCCCAACGCATCCTGGTTTCACCGGCACCGGCAGGGCCGGCCGCCAGTTCGCGCACCTGGCGCCCGAGCAGATCATAGAGCACGAGGCGGATCTCGCCCGGCCGCCCCAGCCGGAAGGTGATCTCGGTGTGGCCCTGTGCAGAGAGACGAAAAGGATTGGGATGGCTCTGCTTGAGCAGCAGCGTGGCGGGCTGGACCGCCTCTCCCCTTGCAGCCACACCGCTGAGCGCTCCGAGCCGTTCGATGCCGTACCAGACGGTCTGGTCCTGGCTCTGGTCGAGGATCAGGTTGAAGGTCCCTGGCGACGCGGGCACGATCTTGCGGCCGCTCCCCCGCCTGGCTCCGGAGCCGTCCAGCGGCCAGATGCGGATCGAGTCGGCGCGCAGGGCCAGGGTGAGGCTCAGTCGCACCGGCTCAATCGAGGTCGGTGCCTTGCCCCAGCTGTTGTGAATGGTCCGGGTCCCGTCCCAGACCATACCGCTGTTCTGCGTCCGGGTGGCGATGGTGAACAGGGAGTGGCGCGCCTCGGTCAGCGGCGTTCCGTCAAGCGACGACCAGCTGCACGAGGCAAAGCCGCTCGCGCTGCGCAGCCGCAGCGGCCCCATTTCGGTCTCGGGAAAGCGGTCGAGCAGGCCGGTGAAGGCCAGATAGCGCGGCGTGACGGTCGAAAAGAGGCCGGCCGGATTCCAGAGCAGCTCGCCGGTATCGCTCAGATAAGGCGGTTGCGGCGGTGCCGGCAGCGCCGCCGCATCAAAGGGCACGGCCGCAGCAAAGTTTGTATAGCGCACCCGATGCTGCAGGGCGAGCAGACGCGGCACGATCCCGGGGCCCTGCCAGCCGCCGGCATCGCTCAGCGGCAGGGTCAACACATCGGCGGGGCTAAGGGCGATGGCGATCGTCTGCTGCGCCGGCGCGATCCACCCCTGCCGGAAGGCGGCGGCGCAGGCGGGCATCAGCGCCATCATCGCCGTATTACGGTGAATGCCGAAATAACCGTCGATGAAATCGGCTTCGTAAGTGGCGTCGCTGCCGCCGTTGTCGAAGAGCATCACCGCATCGGCATCGGCCAGAGCTGCGTAACTGCAGAGGAAGAGCGGCCCCTCGCTCTGGTAACGGTTGGGGAAGGGGTGGTTGTACTCGCTGATGGTGAAGGGCTTGCCCGCCACCGCGGCGGCATTGATCACGCCGGCGATCGCCCCGCCCTCGGTCTCGAGCACCATCGGGGTATTGGCGATGGTCCAGTCCGTGACGGACCAGGGAATATTGGGGAAATCGGGATGGTCCCAATAAGCATGGTTGTCGATATAGTCGAGCTGGCTCTGGACCAGAATATCAGCGGGACCGACATTCCAGTTGGTGCCGACGACGGGCACGCGCACACCCAGCTCCTGCTTGAGAAAGCGGTTCATCTCGGCGAAAAAATCCTCCTGCAGGCGGAAATAAAAGGCGCTCATGTCGGAGACCCGCGCCGCGGAAAAGGAGACGCTCTGATTATACTCGGTGCGGCGGACGTTGCCCGCCTCGAGCGATTCATCCTCGAGCAGGCCGGAGATCGTGGCCGGCTGGATCGAAATCTCGTCGAACCAGAAGATGCCGGTCTGTTCGCCGAGATGAAAGGAGAGCCGGCCCTGGTTGACACAGTTCTCCGCGGCCTTGAAGGTAAAGGAGAAGCGCTGCCATGCCGGGATCAGGGAAAAGCTGCCGCTGCCGTAGCCGGTCCAGGGCGAGGTATCGCGCATCACTGCTGCGCTGATCGTGCGCGGGGCCTCCGCCCGGGCGGCGAAGGAGACGGTGTAGAGCGAGTCCTTTTGCAGGGAAAAGCCGGTCTGTTTCCACTGGATGTGCCAGCTGGTGCCGGTTACAGCCGTGACCGACACCTTGGCCGAGAGCGCGCCGATGAAGGGCTGCACGGCCGCCAGGGCCATGGTGGCGCGGGCGGTCTCGTGCTGCTCCATCTGCCAGTTTTTGCCGAGTTCGCCCTTTTCAAAGCCGCCATCCTTGATGAGTTCACCGCCGCGGCCGTCCCGGCTTCCCGGCAGCCAGGCGCTGCGCAGTTGGGCGGTGGTGGCGTATTTCTGCTGCAGAAACGCCAGCCACTGCTGGTCGAGCATGCGGGAGTGGCGCAGGGTGAGCCGCCCGCCCCGGGCGAAAGGCCGGAGCAGTCCCTCGCGCCACCAGCGGTAGAGCGAGTTCTCGTTGGTGATCTCGACCATGGCCATCGCCGGCTCCTCGACCAGAGGCAGGCCGGTATAGGGATTGCGATGGGTGAGCAGCTGGCGGGCGAACTCTTTGTAGAGCGGCCAGAGATCGCGGTCAAAATAGCTGACCGCCTTGCCGTAGTCGGTGATTGAATCGGCGTCGGCGACCCCGTCGCGGCTGTTGAAGGTACGGCTGACGTGCAGGTTGATGTTGAGATAGATGCCGTTCTTTTTCAATTCCGCGATATACTTTTCCAGCCGCCCCAGCATGACCGGGTTGAGATGGCGGGTGTCGGAGTCGCGGTCGAAGAGGCTGTGGTCGCTCCAGGGATTATCCATGTGGTGGAAGCGGACGAGATTAAAGCCCATCTTGCGCAGCCGCGCCGCCAGGAAAGGCGCCTTGTCGGCGGGGGGAAAGGCCCCGTCGGCAACGCAGTTGGTGCCCCAGAAGCGGATGCGCTCGCCGGCCACGGCGAAGTGGCCCTCCGCGTCGATGCCGGTAAAAGCGCCGGCGGCGATGGGCTGCGCCGGAAAAGCGGGCAGGAACTGCTGGCGGGTGCTGTCCCGCGCCGGCAGGACAAAATTGAAGCCGCCGGAAAAGTTCTGCGCCGCCGTGGCGGTGCACAGGGTCAGGAGCAGCGCGGCGGTGCGGAGGCGTGGATTCATCTCACCACCACCATTTTGCCGGTCCGGGTGAGGAAGCTGGTCTCCGATTCCACCCGCAGGCGGTAGTAATAGAGGCCGCTCGGGCCGCGCGCCTGCCAGAGATGGCGCTGCTCACCTGAAGCAAGCAGGCCGAGGGGCTGCTCATCAACCAGTTCACCGCGGATGTTGTAGATCTGCAGAGTCGCCTCGCCCGCGTTCTCGAGATGAAAGGGGATGACCGTGGCGTCATTGAAAGGGTTGGGATAGTTCTGCCCCAGCCTGAAATCGCGGGGTGAGGCCTCGGGAGCAGCGCCGACCCCGCTGGCGCCGGCCTCGGGATTGAAATAGCCGGCCAGGAAGACCAGCGGCGCGTTCCAGTTGATACAGATCTCGTTGGCCGCATAGCTGTCGGCGTCATCGATCCAGCAAAGCGCGGGCGGCGTGGAGGAGGTGAAAGCTGACTTGAGGGTTTCATCATCATTGATGTTTTGATTGGCGCCCCCGGCGATGAACCCCGGCACCGGGGCGGCAATATTATCCGACCACGATGGGCGATGGTGGGGATTTTTCACGCTGACCACGCCGACGCCGGTGATATAGGAGGTGTTGTGGGGGTTGGCCCCCAGCATATAGTGCAGCTGGTCCAGGGCCGCCCCGCGCCAGGATTCCGCTCCGTCGGACTCGGCGGCCATGACCAGCAGGATGGCGCGGTTGAGAGCGCGGGAGTTGGAGCCCCAGTTGAACTCGCCGGGTTTGAGCAGATAGCGGAATCCGCTCTGCTCCTGCTGCTGCAGCAGAGCACCGGCGTATTTATGCAGTGCGGTGCGCAAAGTGGTGCGCACGGTCTGATCGGCCTGGCTGCCGGAATCGAAGAGATAAGCCAGATGGGCCAGGGGCGCCAGCGAGCCCCAGCTCATCTCCCAGCTAAAGAGATTGATGCCGGCATAGTGCGTGAGATACCAGGTATGGCAGGCCTGGCTGCGGGTCGTGCGCCAGAGCTCGGCCGCGGCCCAGAGTCGCTCGTCCCGGTCGTTGTTGTCCCCGTATTGGCCGGTAACCACGCCATCCGGATTCCTGAAGCCGCCGGCCGGGAAGATGTCGGGATGAGCTTCAAGCCAGCTCCAGGCGCGCACCGCCCGGGCGGTGCAGGTGTCGGCGAAAGCCGCGTCGAAAGGAGCATAGATGCGCCCGGCCTGGGCCATGACGGCGGCGAAATTGGCGGTCGCCGCGCTCGAGACCGGCATCAGATAGCGCTTGTTGGTATCCTTGTGCGGCATGATGATCGCCTCGAAATCGGTGCGGGTCAGTTTGTGGTGAACCCCGCCATCGGCCGCCTGCATGGTGAGAAACCACGCCAGTTCATAACGCACCTCGTCGAGCAGGTCGGGCACGCCGTTGCCGCTCTCGGGGATCTTGAGGGTATCAGCGCTGAACCGGCCGGGAAAATATTCGTAGGCCATCAGCAGCGTGCCGGCGCTGATGCCGCCGTTGACGATATATTTGCCGTAATCCCCGGCGTCGTGCCACCCCCCTGTCCCCTTCACCTGGCCGTCCAGGCCGGTGCTGGTGTGATACCAGCCATCCTGCAGGTGACAGGCGGGATGGGTGTACTGCAGGGCAAAGAGGGGCTTGAGCTCCATGCCACAGCGCTGATAATAGTAGCTCCTGAGAGCCTTGGCGTAGAGATCCCGATAGACCCCCTCCATCACCCGGAAGGGATAAGAGCTGCCCACGCCGGGGACGCGCACCGCATAACGGCCGGGCTGGGTCAGGGTGCTGAAATCGGCCGTATAGAGGTCCATCCCGGTCGAGGCATCCTTCAGCCGCCGCAGCTGGACAACACCGCCGAGCACGGTCCGCTGATCGCGCTGATCCACGATATAAAAACTGTCCGCGGCCTGATTGATGAATGCGATTTTGACGTCGCCCGGCTGATAGCCGGCCTGATCCACGGTGACAGTACCCGCACCGAACAGCGGCGGCGCGATGGCAAGGGGAAGCAGCAAAAACAGGCCGGGCATGACCGGCCGCAGGACTCTCAGCATCAGACGGCGCATAAAGATCTCCTTTTAACATAAATCTCCAAAGAAAGTTAGCAACTCTGGCGCCAAATTCAAGCACATTTTCCAGCCGCTCCCTGTACCTGCCTTGTTCCTCCCTGCCGGGATGCGCCGCCTGTCACAAAAACAATACAATGAGCTTGCTTTTTTGCCATAAAATTGCTAAAATTATTATATTTATCCCGTAAACCCTTTTGATGCTCCCGGGCCGGTCCGCTGGAACTTGTCGGCCGTGTAAAAGTTAGATTATTAATCGTCCGTCCATTGAGAGAAATCATACATATGGCCAAACTTTACCGGGCTCCACTCATCGTGCTCCTGTTCCAGCTCCTCTTTGCAGCCCAGGCGCCCGCCCAGCTCCAGGAGCCGCAGGCTGAACAGGCCTTCACCCTCGCCCGCCAGCTCTATGAGGACCAGCTTTACGAACTCGCCGCCGACCAGTTCAACGATTTCATCCAGAAATATCCCTACGCTCCCCAGGCGCAGGAGGCGTGGTTCCTCCTTGGCGAGAGTTTTTTCCAGCAGCGCCTCTTCGATCAGGCCATCACCGCTTACCGCGCCCTGCTGCAGCGCCATGCCGCTCTGACCCTCAGGGACCAGGCCGCATTCCGCATCGGCCAGTCGCTGGTCTACAGCAACAAGCTGACTGAGGCCAGAAACGCCCTGCGCCAGTTCATGGACGACTATCCCGCCAGCGCTCTCTACCCTGACGCCCGCTACTGGTACGGCGAGACCCTCCTGCGCGGCGGCAGCAAGGAGGAGGCCGTCCGCTACTTCAGCGAGATCGCCTCCGACCATGCGCAGAGCAAGGTCGCCGATTATGCCCTCTTCGCCATTGCGGATGTCCACGAGGGAGAAAACCGCTGGGATGAGGCGATCGCCGCCTACAACCGGCTGCTGAAGGAGTACCCCTCCAGCCCGCTGGCCGAACAGGCCACTTTCCGCCTCGGCATGGCCCGCTACGGCCGCAAGGAGTACGACGAGGCGATCGGCGAGCTCTCCCGCGCCATCGTCGCATGGCCCGCGAGCCGCTGGCGCGGTGAGGCGCAGTACTTTATCGGTGAATCCTTCGCCCGCAAGGGGGAACACGAAAAAGCGGCCAAAGCCTTCAGCGTGATTTCCTCCCTGCCGGACAACCGCTACGCCGATGACGCCCTCCTGAGCCTTGGTCTGGCCTATCTCAACCTGAACAGGGATGAGGATGCCCTCGCCGCCTGGCAGCGGCTGCTCGCGGTGAGCACGGACGACGATCTCAAGGCGGCGGCCCTTTTCCAGAGCGGCCGTGTACAGCAGCGCCGCGGACGCAGCGAAGAAGCCCTGCAGTTCTACAAGCGGGTTGTGGGCGACTATCCGCGCAGCGCCGATGCCCCCAACGCCCTCTTTGAGCACGCCTCGCTGCTCTTCACAAAGAAAGAGTTCACCACAGCGCGCACTATCTTCAGCCAGATCATCGACCGTTTTCCCAGGTCGGCGGTGGCCGGTGATGCAGCGGTGATGGTGGGCGAGTGCTATCTCGGCGAGGGCAATGCCGAAGCCGCCAACCGCATCTTCCGCCAGACCGCCGGCGGTTATGACCAGCCGGAGGTCAAGGCCCAGGCCATTTTCAAGCTCGGGCTTTCGCGCTTCCAGGCCGGCGAATATGATCTCGCCTTGAAGAATTTCGAAGACGTCCTGCGCGCGTATGCCAAAACCGCTGTTGCGCCGGATGCCCGGTTCTGGCGCGGCGAGAGCTATTTCAAGCTGGGCCGCTACACCGAGGCCCTCGCCGACTATCAGGGCTTCATCCGGGAAAATCCCTCCTCCCCGCGCATCGCCGAAGCGCGCTACGGGCAGGGCTATGCCGCCCTGAAAAGCGGCCAGTTTCAGACCGCCGCCGAGGCCTTCGCCGCCGCCGCCGAAAGAAGCGATGCCCTCCCCCTCAAGTGCGATGCCCTGATGCGGCGCGGGGATGCCCTGATGAACGACAAAAAGTTCGCGGAGGCCGTCAAGGCCTACCAGACCGCTTCCAGCAGCTGCAGCGACGAACAGCTCAAGGCCGAGGCCCGCTACCAGACCGGGCTGGCCTGGTACCGCAGCGGCGATTTCGACAAGGCCCGCCGCACCCTCGAGGAGGTCACCAGCAGCTGGCCCGGATCGCCCTTCGCCGCTGAAGCCCTCTACCTGAGCGGCCGCGCCCGTTTCCGCACCAACCAGTTCGATGAGGCGATAGCCTCCTTCAACCAGCTCATCGGCAGCTACCCCCAAAGCGCACTCCGCGATGATGCCACCTACGCCATCGCCGATTGCTACTACAATCTCGGTGCGTACGACAAGGCCATCACCCAGTACAAAATAGTCATCGAGCAGTTCCCCAAAAGCGAACTGGTCCCTGATGCCCTCACAGGGCTGCAGTGGTCGATGATGCAAAAGGGAGAGACCGGCCAGGCCGACAAGGTGGTGCAGGAGTATGTCACCCGTCTGCCTGACCGCGAGACGGCGGCCAGGGTGCTGGAGCGCCAGGCCGAATTCTTCCGGGACAACGGCCAATATGACGAGGCCATCGAGCAGTACCAGAAACTGCTCTCCTCCTACAGCGGCACGGCCGCCGGCGCCGCAGCCCTGTACGGCATCGGCCTCTGCCGTCAGACGCAGAATCAGCCCGATGCCGCCATCGCCGCTTTCCGCCGCCAGTGGGAGGAGCATCCTGGCTCTCCGGCCTCGCCCCGGGCACTCTTCGCGGGGGCGCGTCTGCTCGCCGAAAAAGGCGACCGGAGCCAGGCCGCGACCTGGTACAGCAAGCTGACCGCCGATTATCCCGATCATGAGCTTGGTTCCGCCGCGGCCTATGCCCGGGGAGTGCTGGATATCGACAGCCGGCAGATCGATCAGGCTGAGCGGCAGTTCAGGGAGCTTGACAGCGCGGACAAGACAGGCCCGGATCACGGACTCGCCCGGCTCGGACTCGCCCGGGTCCATATCGGCAAAAAGCAGTACGCCGATGCCCAGGCCGTTCTCGATCAGCTGCTCGAACAGGGGACGCCCGCCGTCAGCGCCGAGGCCCAGTTCCTCATCGCCACCATCCTACGCGAACAGAAGGAACTCGCCAAAGCCAGCCTCGCCTTTCTGAAGATCAAATATCTCTATCCCGACGAGCTGGATTGGGTCGTCACCGGCATCTTCAACGCCGCGCAGTGCAATGAAGAGCTGGGGAGGTCGGCTGACGCCCGGCGCCTCTATCAATCCCTGATCAACGATTACCCCGCCAAATCGGACTATGCCGCCCGGGCGCGCGAACGCCTGCAGGCGCTTTCAGGAAAGTGAGGCGGAGGTGATGATGGAACATTCAGGAGACCGATTGCGATACGCCATGCTCGTCACCCTGCTCGGCGCCGTCCTCGCGACCGCCCAGGAGCGCCCCCTTCCTCCGACGCGCATCACCCTGCCCTCCGACTCGCTGGCGGCCGGTCGGACGCCAACCAAGCTGGAGGCGGACAGCAGCCGCATCGAGCTGCCCGATGTGGTCGTGCTCGGCCAGGACCGCAGCGTGCGTCAGGTCGAGAGCAAACGCCGTTCCGGCGATGAGCAGCCGCGGCTGCTCCGGCCGGAGTTTCAGTCGCTCTCGATCTTTGCGCGGCGGGATAACAGCCGGCCTCTGGTCAACGCCGCTGCGGCCGCGCGCGAACGGCTGATCTGGGCCAATGCGGCGGCGGGCTCTTATACCAGCGTCGCCGCCGATGCCGGCTATTCGGGCAAATTCCCCTGGGGTTCGGCGCGGCTCTCGGGCTGGCTCGACCGCAGCAACGGCGCCTTTAACAACAGCCGTCATGCCGACGGCGGCCTGGCAGCGACCGCAACCACCCCCCTGCGTAAGGAACTGCACGGCCGCGCCCAGGCCGAAATGAACTGGCTCAACCGCGGCCTCCACGGGGCCGTCCTCGATGATCTCAACCGCCGGGCGGTCCACAGTCTGCTGGCGGGAGAGGCCGATTTCGCCATCGATCCGCTCTCCAGTGCCCGCGCCGGCCTCCAGCTCGCCGGCGCCGGCATGAGCACCGACAGCAGCAGCCACGAGCTGCAGCACAGCGGCGATTTTATTATCGGCCTGCACAGCAGCTATCAGCGCCAGATGGAACGGGTGACGCTGCGCGCCCACGCCGCCTACACCCGGGATTCCTATTCCGCTGAACCCGACAGCCTCGACGCCACCATCGGCTTCAGCCAGATCAGGGCCGAGGTGCAGACTTCTCTCCTGCGCAATCTCCAGCTCACCGCCGCCATCGGCTATCAGGAGTGCTCCCGCGGCCGCTTCGCCCCCTCCCTCCGGCTGGCCTTCATCCCCAATGACCGCTGGGGCATCACCGCCGCCGCCTGGTCGGGGCTCCGCTACGTCACCTTCCGGGAACGGCTGCAGGAGAATCCCTTTCTCGCCCACAACCTCTCCATGGCGGCTGACGACTCCCCCCTCTCGCTGCAGGTGCAGAGCGATTTCCGCCCGGTCGGCACGATGGTCTTCAACTTCGGCCTCTTTCATGGACGCTACGACCAGCTCAACTATTGGCAGCGGGACGAGGAGAGCGGCTTTATCGGGCTTCATCAGGTCGGGAATGTCCACCTCACCGAGCTGCAGGCCGGCGTCCGCGTGGGACTGCACGCCGGCATGATGCTGCAGGGCGAGTTTCACCTCAACAGCGATCATTTGCAGGAGGCGGTCGGCCAGGGCGACGATGACCGCATCCCCTACCGACCTGATTACCGGGCGCGGGCCTCGCTCGGCATGCCCCTCCCCTGGCAGCTCCAGCTCACCGCGCAGCTGGATATGGTCGGGGAGCGCCGCCGGGGCGTCGATCAGGACGGGCGCCTGCCCGAATACATCCTCCTCGATGCGGGCATAGGACGGAAATTCGGCCGCCATCTCCATGCCGAATTCACGGTAAAGAATATCCTCGACCGCCGCTATGTGGTCTGGGAAGGCTATGATGAACCGGGCATCCAGTTCATGGCCGGAGCAAGATGGGCTTATTAATCCAGTAGCAAGTGCAGATCAATTCCAACGGAGGCAACAGCATGTCATTGTGGGATATGTTCACCAGAGGCGGATCGATGATGATCCCCATTCTGATCTGTTCCATCATCGCGGTGGTCATCTTTCTTGAACGCTATCTCTCCCTGCGCAAGATCCGCATCAACTCCCGCAAATTCACCCTGCAGATCCGCAGCCTGCTCGGCCACCAGCGGGTGGATGAGGCCATACTCCTTTGCAAGGAGACCCCGGGACCGATCGCCGGCGTCGCCAAGGCGGCCCTGCTCAAGAAAGACCGGCCGCGCGAGGAGATCAAGGAGGCGATCCAGAGCGCCGGACAATCGGAGATCTTTCACATGGAGAAATATATGGGCATCCTGGCGACCGTGGCCGGCGTGGCGCCCATGTTCGGCTTTCTCGGGACGGTCACCGGTATGATCAAGGCCTTTATGCAGATTCAGTCGCGCGGCGGCAACGTCGACGCCAGCGTCCTCGCCGGCGGCATCTGGGAGGCCCTCATCACCACTGCGGCGGGGCTCATCGTCGGCATCCCCGCCCTCATCGCCTACAACTGGATCCAGGGCAAGGTCGAGCATCATGTCTTCGAGATGCAGGAAAGCTCCAACGAGTTCCTCGACATGCTCCAGGAGAAGGAGGCGTAATGATCTTCAAGACTACGCGCAAACGCATCATCAGCTATGCGGCCATCAGCCTCACCGACATCATCCTGCTGCTGCTGATCTATTTTCTCCTCTCCTCCTCCTTCATCGTGCAGCCGGGCATCAAGGTCACCCTGCCGCGCGCGGCGGCGGGCGAGGTGGACAAGGCCGACAAAATCTATCTTACCGTGACCAAATCGGAGCAGCTCTTTCTCAACGGCGAAATTGTAAGCAGGAGCGAACTGGGGGCGCGCCTGACCGCATTGCTCAAAATTGCCGTGGACAAGACCGTGATCATACGCGCGGACAAGGATCTGACCCTTGAAGCTACTGTGCAGGTGATCGATATCGCCAAACTGGCCGGTGCGCAGAAATTTCTGATCGCCACCGAGCCCGGCGAGTGAGGGTGACCATGACGTCCTGGCAGGAGATACCGCAGGAACTGCGCCGCGGGATCCTCTTTTCGCTGCTCTTTCACCTCGCGCTGCTGCTCCTCTTCATTGCTGTCACCGTGCGGGTGGATTCGCTCCCTCAAAGCTTCGCCGAGGTGGCCTTCATCAGCGGCACACCGGGCGGACGAATTACGGAAACAAGCAGCATCGAGGAGCCCGCGCCGGCTGTGTCTGCGGAAGCGGAGAGCGTACCGCTTCCCCGTCCGGCGGCTGCGCGACCGGTGAAACCCAGGCCGGAACCTGCTCCCGCCGTCAACCGCACCACGCCCGCGCCCCGCACCGGCGCTGAGCAGCAGCAAAGCACCCCGGTGACACCGCCGAAGCGGCGCATGCTGGAGGATGAGGAGCCCCTCATCAGCCGTCAGGAACAGGGGAAAATCACCCCCGGCCGCACGACGACCGGCGCCGCAGCCATCGGCAGCAGCACCGCCCCCGCCGGCGGAACAACCGGTGCGGCTTCAGGCGCGCAAACGCCCGGCAGCGCCGGCAGCGGCAGCGGCTCTGCAGCCGCGGCGGCTGACCGGGGAAGCGGCGCGGGTGCAGGCAGCGGTATGACCAGAGGCGGCGGCTCAGGCCAGCCCTTCACCATCGAAGGCGACGCCGCGCAGCGCCTCATCGTCAAACAGATCATCCCCACCTACCCGGAAGGACTCCAGCAGGAGGCGGTGATCCAGTTCAGATTCACGGTCCAGCCCGACGGCAAGCTGACCGGTCTGATCCCCATGCGCAAGGGCGACCCGACCCTCGAAAAGATCACCCTGAACGCGCTGCGGCAGTGGCTCTTCAATCCCCTGCCGGCCAACGCTGAGCAAAAACCCGTCCAGGGACTCATCACCTTCCGCTATCAGCTGGAATAGAGCGCCGTTCGCAGCCATGCGGCGCCCCATCAGGGCATAAAAAAAGCGCAGATCACTCTGCGATTTTTTTATGCCCGTTACCCCTTGCCGTGCGGATGCTGTCCATGCCTTCTCCCGCACCTCCGCAGTCAGAAAAATCGCCGGTACAAACCGGCATGGCCGCAATCGGGAAAGAGAACTCCAGGTATCAGAACCCCCGCAGAAAAGTCAGGCGGAAGATGCCGCGCTCATCACGATTCTGCCCGTAAAAGAGGCCGATCAGTCCGACGCCGGCGCTGACATCCAGGTGCGCCCCGAAATAGTGGTCCGGCCCGTCCTCGGGGAAGATATAGCCCTCCACCTGCGGCCCGATGAAAGAGTCCCCGTAGAGGCGATGGCCAAGGTAGTGGCGGTAGTAGTAGCGATTGGACCAGGTCTCGTCCTCGACCTTGACAAAATAGAGATTCTGGCTTTCAAAAGTCCAGTTCGGGCTGTTGTAAAAGGCGAAGAACTCGGGGCAGACGTGGCCGATGCGGGCGCCTTTCTCCCCGGCCTCGATGAATTCGACGCCGGCCATGGGGATGAGGGCGAGATTGCCGATGTGAAAGGCGGGGCCCAGATCGACCTGGGCGTAGCCCTGACTCGACATTTGAAAAACCGCCGAGAGGCCGACGTTTTTAGCGAGCGGCCTTTCATAAAAGAGCCAGGGATTGATCTCGCCGTAATGATAGTCGAGGCGGAAAAGGCAGCTGGCGCGCACGCCGTCATCCCGGCCCGTTGCGGGCAGAACCGGAAGCAGCATCGCCGCCGCCA
>ENA-UOWO01004624-UOWO01004624.1-activated-sludge-metagenome-genome-assembly--contig:-NODE-4624-length-15091-cov-5.410149_pt1 | contig 15091 bp, 15 predicted proteins | sample MGYA00238148_ERZ761564 | MGnify/ENA primary metagenome ERZ761564 (study PRJEB28885, sample SAMN05720194) | activated sludge metagenome | isolation source: Anaerobic digester | place: USA...
GGGCGACGATCTGCGCTTGCGTCTGCGCCCTGTTTAAATCTTCGATTGGAAAAACCGTGCAAATCAGCCGCAATCATGTGGTTACCCTGAAGTACCAGGTCAGCGACCGCGATGGCGAAATCGTCGATGCCGGCCTGGAGCCGATTGTTTATCTGCATGGCGGCTATGGCGGTCTGTTCGATGCGCTGGAAGTGGCGTTGCAGGGCAAGTTGGCGGGAGACGCCTTCAATGTGATGCTGACCGCAGATGAGGCGTTCGGTGAATATGATCCGGATCTGGTCAGTGTCGAACCGCGCGATGCGTTTCCGCCCAACATCCAGATCGGCACCGAGGTCGAACTGGATGCAGAGGATGGCGAAACCTTGCAGTTCCGCGTCACGCATATCGATGCCGACAAGGTCACGATCAATGGCAATCATCCGCTATGCGGCCTCGATCTGGTGTTTGCCGGCACCGTCGTTGCAGTGCGGCCAGCGACGGCGAAAGAGATTGCGCGTGGTGAAGTGAACTGATTTCACCACGCCGCCAAGCCTGTCAGGCGGCGGCAAACCCAGCCTGATTTCCCTTGCATCGCTCAAACCACTAAAATGCCCGCCTTTGCGCGCCCGAAAACCTGTCGGGCGGCATCACCCAGCAGGTGTTTCCCATGTTTACCGGCATCATCCAGGCCGTTGGCCACATTTCCCATTTGACTGAAGGTGCGGGCGGCGACGCGCGCGTGACGGTTACCGCCGGCGGACTCGATCTGACCGATGCACAACTGGGCGATTCCATCGCCTGCAACGGCGTCTGCCTGACTGTGGTGGACAAAACCGCTGACAGCTTCAGTATCGATGTTTCCGGCGAGACCTTCTCCTGCACCATCGGCTTCGCGCCTGGCGACAAGGTCAATCTGGAAAAGGCCATGCGTCTGTCCGACCGCTTGGGCGGCCATCTGGTCTCCGGCCATGTCGATGGCGTCGGTGAAGTCATCCACTTCGCGCCGGTGTCGGGTGAGGCGGATGGCAGTTGGCGGCTGGATATTCGCGCGCCCGGTTCAATGGGGCGTTATCTGGCGCACAAGGGTTCGGTGGCGGTGAATGGTGTCTCGCTGACGGTGAACAGCGTGCGTGGCAATGATTTTTCCATCAACCTGATTCCGCATACGGTGGAGAACACCGCTCTGGGTACATTGAACCCAGGCACATTGGTTAACCTCGAAATAGACCTGATCGCGCGTTATGTAGAGCGCATGCTGAACGTCAACCCGACCCCCTTGAAAGACCTGCAATGACAGTCCTCGCGCCCGTGGCGATCTCCCCGGTAGAAGACATCGTGGCCGACATGCGTGCCGGACGCATCGTGATTCTGGTGGACGAGGAAGATCGTGAAAATGAAGGCGATCTGGTGCTGGCTGCGGATCATGTTACCGCCGACGCCATCAACTTCATGGCGCGTTTTGGTCGCGGCCTGATTTGCCTGACGCTGACGCGCGAACGCTGTGAACGCCTGCAGCTACCTCCCATGACCGTGCGCAATGGCGACAAAAAAGGGACCGCCTTTACGGTCTCCATCGAAGCAGCCGAGGGGGTGACAACCGGAATTTCAGCAGCAGATCGGGCGCGCACCGTTCAGGCAGCTGTTGCCCCCAACGCGCGCGCGGATGACCTCGTGCAGCCTGGCCACATCTTTCCCCTTCAGGCCGTTGAAGGCGGCGTGCTGATGCGTGCTGGTCATACCGAAGCCGGATGCGATCTGGCCGCCATGGCCGGCTGCAGCCCGGCATCGGTCATTTGTGAAATCATGAAAGACGACGGCACCATGGCCCGTCTGCCGGATCTGCAGTTGTTCGCGGCAGAACATGGGCTGAAGATTGGCACCATTGCTGACCTGATCGAATACCGCAGCCGGGTTGAGTCGCTGATCACCCGGCTCGGCTCGCGCCCCATTCACACGGCCTGGGGTGAGTTCACCGCCCATGCGTTTCTGGACAAGCCAGGCCAGGGTGTGCATCTCGCGCTCGTCAAGGGGCGCTGGACGGCGGACGACACCGTGCCGGCGCGCGTGCACGAGCCGTTGTCCGTGCTGGACGCGCTGGAAGTGAACCGGGCCATGCACTCCTGGAGTCTGGACGCATCCCTGGCACGCGTTGCCAAAGAGGGAAAAGGCGTTGTTGTGCTGCTGAATTGTGGCGAAAGCGCAGCCCAGTTGCTCTCGCAATTTGAAGGTACCGCGCGTGCCAGCCATGGGCCAGAACGTGGCCGCATGGACCTGCGAACCTATGGCATCGGCGCCCAAATCCTGCGCGAATGCGGCGTCCACAAAATGAACCTGATGGGCACGCCCCGGCGCATGCCCAGCATGGCCGGTTACGGGCTGGAAATCACCGGCTATCTCGCTCCCGGAACATCTACATAAACAACCATCATCACGACAGGACCTCAACATGTTTGGAGCCAACAAGGGCACGCCCGATTTCACCGAGAGCCGTATCGACAGCAAAAAGCTCTCCATTGGCATCGTGCAAGCGCGGTTTAACGAACCCATTACCAACGCGCTGGCCCAGGCGTGCAAGGCCGAGTTACTCGCTCTGGGCGTGCGCGAAAAATACATTGATCATGTGGTTGTGCCCGGCGCGCTGGAAATTCCTGTGGCGCTGCAGGCCATGGCGGAAAAATCGAAGTACGACGCCCTGATCGCACTGGGCTGCATAATCCGCGGTGAAACCTATCACTTCGAACTCGTTGCCAACGAGTCGGGCGCCGGCGTCAGCCGCGTGGCGCTGGACTATCAGGTGCCCATCGCCAATGCCATTCTGACCACGGAAAATCTGGAGCAGGCCATCGCCCGCAAAACGGAGAAAGGACGAGACGCCGCCCGCGTAGCCGTCGAGATGGTCAACCTGATGGAATCAATTTGATGAGTGATTTCAAACCGGCTGCTGCGGCCAAGCGCCCTCCCCGCCAGTCCCGTACCGGGCTGACAGCGACCGGCGCTCGCAAGGCGGCCAGCAAGTCAAGCCGTAGCCGCGCACGTGAGTTTGCGCTACAGGCGCTGTACCAGAGCCTGGTGGGGCGAAACGACGTCGCCGATGTTGACGCGTTCACCCGCGATCTGGCGGGTTTCAACAAGGCTGATTCCGTTCATTTTGATGCGCTGCTTCAGGGTTGCGTGGAGCAATCCGCCGAGCTGGACGCGTTGATCGCCCCGCTGCTGGACCGCAAGATGGAGGAAATTTCCCCCATTGAACACGGCGTCATGTGGATTGGTGCGTATGAGTTCAAGCATTGCCTGGACGTGCCCTGGCGGGTCGTGATCAACGAGTGCATTGAGCTCGCCAAGGAATTTGGTGGCACCGATGGCCACAAGTATGTCAACGCCGTTCTCAACGGGCTGGCACCCGCGCTGCGGGCAGCCGAAGTGAACGCAGACCGCACCACCGGCAAGGTTCGTCCACCCAACTGACCCTGAATGCGCTCCTGCCTGACACGATGAAAATTTCCTCCCGCGCGCAAAAGATAGACCCGTTTTACGTGCTGGAAGTTGCCAAGGCCGCGTCTAGACTGGCACAGACGTTGTCAGATGCCGACGAGCCGATGATTTTCCTGAACATTGGCGAACCCGATTTCACCGCTCCGCCCCTGGTACAGGAAGCCGCCGCCCGTGCCATTCGCGATGGCACCACCCAGTACACCGAGGCGCTTGGGCTCATGCCTCTGCGGGAGCGCATCAGCGCCTGGTACTCGAGCCGGTTTGGCGTTCCGGTTCCAGCCAGCCGAATCGTTGTAACAGCAGGCGCGTCGGCAGCACTTCATCTGGCTTGCCTGGCCCTGATTGAGACCGATGACGAAATCCTGATGCCAGACCCGAGCTACCCCTGCAACCGGCATTTTGTAAGCGCAGCCGGTGGCACGGCCATCCTGCTACCCACAACGGCCCCCGAACGCTACCAATTGAGCGCTGCGAAGGTGCAGTCAGCCTGGAGCGCGAAAACCCGCGGCGTGCTGCTGGCCTCGCCGTCCAACCCGACCGGAACGTCCATCCATCCCGATGAGCTGCGGCGTATTCACGAGGTGGTCAGTCAACAGGGCGGCATCACCCTGGTTGATGAAATTTATCTGGGGCTGAGCTTCGATTCCCAATATAGCCAGACGGCACTGGCACTGGATGACCAGATCATCAGCATCAACAGTTTCAGCAAATACTTCAACATGACGGGCTGGCGTCTGGGCTGGATGGTGGTGCCGGAGGCACTGGTCAGCACCATTGAACGTCTTGCTCAAAACCTGTTTATTTGTCCGAGCACGATTTCGCAAATGGCTGCGTTGGCCTGTTTTGAGCCAGCCAGCTTGGCGGAGTATGAAAAGCGGCGAAACGAATTCAAGGCCCGGCGCGACTATTTCATCCCCGCGCTGAATGCGCTGGGGCTCGCTGTACCGGTGATGCCGGATGGTGCTTTTTATGCCTGGGCAGACTGCTCCAGTGCATGTCGAAAGCTGGGTGTCAGGGACAGCTGGGACTTTGCCTTCGAGTTGATGAAGCGTGCCCATGTGGCCGTCACCCCGGGGCGTGACTTCGGCACCGAGCAGACGCACAACTTCATCCGCTTCTCCACCGCCAACTCCATGGCGCAGTTGCAGGCAGCCATCGCCCGCATGAAAGCGATTCTGTCGTGACCGACTTCCAGTGGCCTGTTCGCATTTACTGGGAAGACACAGACGCGGGTGGCATCGTCTTTTATGCCAATTACCTCAAGTTTTTTGAACGGGCGCGCACAGAATGGCTGCGCTCGATGGGCGTTGCCCAGCACGTGCTGCGTGAAACCCATGGCGGCATGTTTGTGGTGAGCGAAACCGCATTGAAATACCACCTGCCCGCGCGCCTGGATGATGAACTTCTTGTTACAGCTTCCCTGCTGGAGCGGGGCCGGGCTTCCATGACAATACAGCAGCAGGCCTTGCGACACGACGGCGGGAAAACCGCTTTGCTGTGTGAAGGCACGATTCGAATCGGGTGGGTTGAAGCGGCAACACTGACGCCTGCGAGAATGCCACCCTCTGTACTGGAAAAACTGAAATGAACCAAGACATGTCAATCCTGCACCTGGTGCTCAACGCCAGCGTGGTGGTGCAACTGGTCATGCTGCTGCTGGTGCTCGTATCGGTTGCCAGCTGGTCCGCCATCTTCCGGAAATTATTTGCGCTCAAGCGAATCAAGGCCATGAACGAAGGGTTTGAGCGGGACTTCTGGTCTGGCACTACGCTCAAGGAACTGTTCGAGGTCGCTACCAAAAAAACGGTAGGGTCGGGGCCCATGGAACGCATTTTTGCCAGCGGCATGCGCGAGTATCTGAAGCTGCGGGAGCGCCGTGTGACCGACACCGGCATGCTGATGGACGGAGCCCGCCGTGCCATGCGTGCCAGTTTTCAGCGTGAGATGGACGTGGTGGAAATCAACCTGTCCTTCCTGGCTTCGGTTGGCTCCGTATCGCCCTACGTGGGACTGTTCGGTACCGTGTGGGGCATCATGCACGCCTTTACCGGCCTTGCTTCACTGCAGCAGGTCACGCTGGCCACGGTAGCCCCGGGCATTGCCGAGGCGCTGGTGGCCACCGCCATCGGCCTGTTCGCAGCCATCCCCGCTGTGGTGGCCTACAACAACTTCGCCCGCGACATTGACCGCATTGCCATCCGGCTGGAGACTTTCATCGAAGAGTTCTCCAACATCCTGCAAAGAAGTGCCAGCGTGAGCGTGCAGCCCGCGCCTGGCCGCTAAAGGGAGACCGTCCATGCCATCCATGGTCAGTCGGGGTCGCGGCAGACGCACCATCAACGAGATCAACATGGTGCCCTTCATCGACGTGATGCTGGTGCTGTTGATCATCTTCATGGTGACCGCACCGCTCATCACGCCCAGCGTGATCGACCTGCCCAGCGTCGGCAAGGCAGCCCGTCAGCCAGATCAGGTGATTCAAATCATCATCGGGAAAAACGAATCACTCGAACTCAAGTTGAAAGACCAGACCATTCAGGTGCGCATAGCTGAAGTGGCTGCAGCCGTGAAGAAGGCGCAGGCCGGTGCGGAAAATTCCGCGGTGGTTATCAGCGCCGACCGCAACATCAAATACGAAACCGTGGTCAGGGTGATGGATACACTGCAACGCGCAGGTGTGCAACGCGTCGGCCTGTCGGTCCAGCTGGCGAATTGAGGCCCGACATGCGCGCAGCGGATCGGTTCGAATTTGCGCCACCCCCCACCGCTGGCCTGGTGAGATCACTCGGGCTGGCCATCGTGGCCCATGCCCTGCTGCTGGCCGCCTTGACCTGGGGCATCAACTGGAAGAGCAGCCCCGTGCTGACGGTTGCCGAGGCCGAATTGTGGTCTGCAGTACCGCAACAGGCAGCCCCCAAACTGGTTGAACCGCCACCAGCCCCTCCCACGCCCCAGCCAGCACCCCCTGTCAAGGCAGCGCCGGTTGTACCGGACGCGAGCATCGCGCTGGAACGTGACAAACAGCGGCTCAAGAAGGAACAGCAGGAAGCACGCGACAAGCTGGAGAAGCAACAGAAGATTCAAAAAGATATTCTGGACAAACTCAAGCGCGAGCAGGAAAAAAAGCAGGCCGAACTGGACAAGCGCAAAGAGGCCCTGCAAGCCCAGGACGAAGCCAAAAAGCTGGAAGCTCAACGCCAGGCCAACATCCAGCGCGCAGCCGGGCTGGCCAATGCGACAGGTGCTGCCTCAGCTACCGGCACGGCGCAACAGTCATCCGGGCCCTCAGCCAGTTATGGGGGACGCATTCAGGCCCGCGTTCGCCCGAACATTGTTTATCCAGACGACATTGCGACCAACCCGGCCGCCGAAGTGGAAGTGCGCCTGGCACCGGATGGCACCATCATCGCCAAAATGCTGATCAAGAGCAGCGGGGTGAAATCCTGGGATGACGCCGTTTTGAAAGCCATCGACAAGACAGAGGTGATGCCACGCGATGTGGACGGTCGCGTACCGCCGGTCATCGTGATCACCTTCAGGCCCAAATCGTAGTTGCTACATTATTTATAGCTACTCACGCATATCCGGAAAGGGCTAGAGGCACTTTTACTTGTTAATTTACTCGTAAATTATGGCCGCTTTGCCCTGATCCGCCTGGGCTCGCCATCCGGCCAGCGCGGCATCGCTCGGGAAAAATCTGGCCCCCTCGCCTAACTGGATTTCAGCCGTCACACCATTCACCACGCCACCCGCCTCGCCCGTGCGTGAGACCAGCAGACGTACGCCCAAACCACGCACCAGCTCACCCTGCTCGGTCACTTCCCGTTTGGCTGGAAAGTCCCTGAGAAGGCGCGCCACATCTGGCGCCTTTCCGTTCACGGCCACGCGCAGGAACTTGCCAAACCGGCAACGTGCCTGATCCAGATCCCATATCTGATTGACGGTGAGCTGCATGCCGCCCGAAAAGCGGTCCGGTTGCAGCTTGCCCATCACCACAATCAGCTCGTCGTCTTTCAGCAGGTTGCGGTGTGCGTTGATCAGGGCTTCATCCGCACGCGCTTCAATCACGCCCGATTTGTCGTCCAGCTTGAAAAGCGCCAGCTTGCCGCGCTGCCCGTTGATCACCCGGAAATCTGTCACGATACCCGCCAGCAACTGGGGCTCCCGGGTGTCCATCAGATCGTCAATCTGGCGCTTGGCAAAACGCCGCACCTCCAGCGCCACCTCATCAAACAGGTGGCCCGACAGGTAAAAGCCCACGGCCGTTTTCTCAAACGTCAGCCGCTCCTTCACGCCCCACGGCAGAGTCTCGACCAGATCGGGTTCCTGCGTGCTGGAGCCGTGGCTGTCGTCGCCGTCCATGTCGAACAGGCCGGTCTGGTTGGCGTTGGCCTGCGTCGCATTGGCAAAATCCACGGCCCGGTCCACCGACGCCATGAGCGCTGCCCGGTTAAGCTGCAACGTGTCAAACGCGCCGGCCTTGATCAACGCTTCGATACAACGTTTGTTCACCCGGCTGCGGTCTACCCGAACGCAAAAATCAAACAGGCTGCTGAACGGACCGCCCTCGCTACCGGAGGGGCCGTCACCTTTTCGCGCAGCAATGATGGCGTCAATGGCAGCCTGACCCGTGCCCTTGATGGCACCCAAACCATAACGAATCACCTGATCCGACACCGGCTCAAACCGGTAGTTGCCCCGGTTTACATTCGGCGGCTCAAACGTCAGCCCCATCTTCTGGGCATCCTCAAACAGCAGCTTCAGTTTGTCGGTGTCGTCCATCTCCACCGTCATGTTGGCGCAAAAAAACTCCGCCGTGTAATGCACCTTGAGCCAGCCGGTGTGATAAGCCAGCAACGAGTAGGCGGCCGCGTGCGACTTGTTGAAGCCATACCCGGCAAACTTCTCCATCAAGTCGAAGACTTCGTCAGCCTTTTCTTCGCTGATGTCGTTCTTCGCAGCACCGGCGCGGAAGATGGCGCGGTGCTCGGCCATCTCTTCGGCCTTCTTCTTGCCCATGGCGCGACGCAACATGTCGGCACCGCCGAGCGAGTAACCACCCAGAATCTGGGCCGTCTGCATCACCTGTTCCTGGTACACCATAATGCCGTAGGTCTCGGACAACATCTCGGCTACCAGCGGATGCGGGTATTCGATTTCTTCGCGGCCATTCTTGCGAGCCACGAAAGTGGGGATCAGGTCCATGGGGCCCGGACGATACAAGGCATTCAGCGCGATCAGGTCTTCCAGTCGCGTTGGCTTGGCATCCCGCAGCATGCCCTGCATGCCACGACTTTCAAACTGGAACACCGCTTCGGTCTTGCCATCGGCGAACAGCTTGTAAACCTTCGGGTCATTCAGTGGCAGATTTTCAAAGGCGAAGTTCTCCTGCCCCTTGTGACGGCTCACGATCAGGTCCTTGGCGATCTCCAGAATGGTGAGGGTGGCCAGACCCAAAAAGTCAAACTTCACCAGGCCAATAGCCTCCACGTCATCCTTGTCGTACTGGCTGACGGCCGATTCGCTGCCAGGTTGCTGGTACAGCGGGCAAAAGTCGGTGAGCTTGCCTGGTGCGATCAGCACACCCCCGGCGTGCATGCCGACGTTACGTGTCATGCCTTCGAGCTTTTGAGCCAGCGCGACCAGCGTCTTGACTTCATCTTCCTTTTCCAGCCGTTCGGCCAGAATCGGCTCGGCCTTGATGGCCCCTTCAATCGTGATGTGTGTTCCCGGCTTGTTGGGAATCAGCTTGCTGATGCCATCGCAAAATGTGTAGCTCATGTCCAGCACACGCCCTACATCGCGGATGGCGGCACGTGCGGCCATGGTGCCGAAGGTGACGATCTGGCTGACCGCCTCCTTGCCATATTTTTCTTTCACGTAGTCAATCACACGGTCGCGGTTGGCCTGACAAAAGTCAATGTCAAAGTCGGGCATGGACACCCGCTCGGGGTTCAGAAACCTCTCGAACAGCAGGTTGTATTCCAGTGGGTCCAGATCGGTGATCTTCAGCGAATACGCCACCAGCGAGCCCGCGCCTGAGCCCCGCCCGGGCCCCACCGGACAACCGTTGGCCTTGGCCCAGTTGATGAAGTCGCCCACAATCAAAAAGTAGCCCGGGAAACCCATTTTCAAAATGGTGGCTATCTCGAACTCCAGCCGCGCTTCATACCGTTCGCGCTGCTTTTCACGCTGATCGGCATCGGGGTACAGATGCACCATCCGCTCTCTCAGGCCCTGATGCGACGCATACCGGAAATACTCCTCGGGCGACATGCGCTGGCCATCCACCTCGGGCGTCGGGAAGTCCGGCAATTGTGGCTTGCCCAGCACCAGCGTCAGGTTGCAGCGCTTCGCAATCTCCAGCGTGTTGGCCAGCGCAGAGGGCACGTCGGCAAACAGCGCCTGCATTTGCGCCGATGATTTGAAATACTGCTCGCGCGTGAACCGGCGCACGCGGCGCTGATTGCCCAGGATTTCGCCTTCGGCAATACACACGCGCGCTTCATGGGCTTCGTAGTCATCCTCCAGCGTGAACTGCACCGGGTGCGTAGCGACCACCGGCAGCTTCATGCGTGCGGCCAGCTGCACCGCGGCGGCGACGTGGGCTTCGTCATCCGGTCGTCCCGCGCGCTGCAGCTCGATGTAAAACCGGTGCGCAAAGATGCTGCCCAGTTGCAGCGCCACCTCATGCGCGCGCGCCACATCACCCTGCACCAGCGCCTGCCCCACAGGGCCTGCCTGTGCGCCCGACAGGACAATCAACCCCTGACCCAGCTCCTGCAGCCAGGCCAACTTGATCACGGCCTGCGCCTTGACCACATTTTGCGTATAGGCACGGGCAATCAGCTCGGACAGGTTCAGGTACCCCTGCCTGTTTTGCACCAGCAACACCAGCCTGGACAACGCCGTGGCATCTGCGCCCAGCCCTTCCAGCATGACCTCGGCGCCCATGACGGGCTTCACGCCCTTGCCGCGCGCTTCCTTGTAAAACTTGATGGCGCCAAAGAGGTTGTTCAGATCCGTGATAGCCAGCGCAGGCTGGCCATCGGCGGCTGCCGCCTTGACGATTTCATCAATTCGGTTGGTGCCGTCAACGACGGAAAATTCGGTGTGCAGGCGCAGGTGTACAAACATGCAGCCATTGTAGTTTTATGGCCCGCCGACCCCGCTAGCTGGACAGGAAACGTTGCTCCGGCAGGGGAATGAATTCCGTTTCACCGGCAATACTGCCCATGCGTTGGGCCTGCCAGTCTTCGGCGGCCTGCACAATGCGCTCCTTGCGGCTGGAGACAAAATTCCACCACATATTGCGGTGGCCATCCAGCGTGTCGCCCCCCAACACCATCAGGCGTACGGCAGTTGTGCTGCGAAGCCTGGAAACCTGGCCTGATGTCAACACCGCCAGCGTATGCGCGGCAATGAGCTCGCCATCGATTTCCACATCCCCATCCACCGGGTAAATCGCCAGTTCCTGCGCCAATACCGGCAACTCCAGATGGCTGTTGGCAGACAGCGCAACATCCAGATAGACCGTGCCGGAAAAAGCCTTGACGGGCGACGTGTGGCCCCAGGCCGCCCCCACCAGAACACGCACTATGGCGCCACCCGGCAGTTGCACCACGGGAATGGCCGATTCAGGCGTGTGCACGAAACTGGGCTCCACCTCTTCCTGATCACGCGGCAACGCCGCCCACAGCTGAATGCCGTGGTTCACATAAGTGGTGTTTTTCAGTTCCACGGGTTGGCGCTCGGAATGCACAATTCCCCGGCCGCTGGTCATCCAGTTGATGGCGCCCGCTTCGATGTTTTGCACGTAACCCAGGCTGTCGCGGTGGGCAATGGCGCCTTCAAACATGTAGGTCACCGTGGCCAGCCCGATGTGGGGATGGGGCCGCACATCGTGACCGGCGCCAGGCTGCACCGCAACCGGGCCAAAGTGGTCAAAGAACAGGAATGGCCCCACCGACTGCCGTTTGGCAGAAGGCAGCAGCCGCCGCACTTTGAAACCACCACCCAGGTCTTTTTCCTGGCCGGTCAGTTGCTGTTGCACGCCCATGATGTGGCTCCTGAAAAAGCCACTGTAATCGATCAGCCGCGAAACTTCTTCGCGGTTTCAGCGACGCGTTTGCCAAACAGCTTGGCCGTATCCAGATCACCCTGCGGCATTTCTGCTGGGGAAGAATCCGAAGGCGACTGGGCCATGGCACCGCTGAAAGAGCCGACGTAGTTGATGTCATTGCGTTGCGCAGCCTTGCTGTTCGAAGGCATCAACGCGGTACCCACCCACACGCCGCCATGCTGCATAGCCAGTGTGAACAGATAGTGCAATGTGGACAACTTGTCGCCATTCATCGTGGCGCTGTTGGTGAAGCCGGCAAAAACCTTGTCTTTCCAGGCCTGGCCGAACCACTGCTTGCTGGACGCATCGGCAAACTTCTTGAACTGCCAGCTCACTGTGCCCATGTAGGTGGGTGAACCCATGATGATGGCGTCTGCCGCATTGAGGGTTTCCCAGGCGGCTTCCGGCACATTGCCATCTGCATCAACTGCCACCAGATCGGCGCCAGCGCCTTCTGCCACGGCTTGCGCCATGCGCAGGGTATGACCATAACCCGAATGAAAAACAACTGCTACTTTTGCCATTTCAAAACTCCTTGAGTGAGGCGGAAAAAGGAGACCTGAACTCCAGGTCCCCGGAATCTGGACGAAAGAATGGGGACGAAAGAATGTGTGCTTCAGGCGCCGCGCTTGGCGTCAACGCTCCAGGCACCGGCACCATGAGCAGCCAATACCAGCAAACCACCCACCACAGCGATGTTCTTGAAGAACATCAGCTGCTGCATCATGGCCATGTCAGCGGGCACAGCCCAGAAATTGTGGAAACCAAACGTAGCTACCAGGGTGAACAGGGCCAGTGCCAGCGCCGCCACACGGGTGCCGAAGCCGGCGATCAGGGCCAGACCACCGCCCACTTCCACCAGAATGGCCACGACAGCGGCCAGCTGGGGCACAGGCAATCCACCCGACTGGATGTAACCCACGGTTCCGGCAAAGCCGCTGATTTTGCTGATGCCGGCAGGCAGGAACAGCATGGCCAGCAGCAGGCGGCCAATGAGGGTCAACGGATTTTGCAGGGCAGCAAACATGGGAAATTTCCTTATAAAAAAGTGAAGAAAGGGAATCGGGAGTAAAAATTGAAAATCTAGGCGGCCAGGTCGAACACAAGCACCTCGGCGCCTTTGCCATGTGTCAGCGTGAGGTGGCCCTCGCCTTCCAGCAAAGCGGCGTCCCCTGTGGTGAGCGGTTGACCATTGACTTCCAGGTCACCACGCACCACATGGACGTAACTCTTGCGGGTTGAATCCAGATCCAGCGCGGCAGTCTGCGTCCCGTCAAACAGACCGGCGTACATGCGCGCATCGGCGTGGATCGTCACGGAACCGTCGGCACCGTCTGGCGACGCCACCAGCTTCAGCTTGCCCTGCTTGTGCGCTTCGCCAAAAGTTTTTTGCTCATAGCTGGGAGGGATACCCGTCACATTGGGCTCGATCCAGATTTGCAGAAAATGGGTGGTGTCATTCGGCGCGTGGTTGAACTCGCTGTGCTGCACGCCACGCCCGGCGCTCATGCGCTGCACATCGCCTGGGGGAATGCCCTTGACGTTGCCCATCGTGTCCTTGTGCGCCAGCTCGCCCGACAGCACGTAGCTGATGATTTCCATGTCGCGGTGCCCATGCGTGCCAAAACCGGTGCCCGGTGCAATGCGGTCTTCGTTGATGACGCGCAGGTTGCCAAAGCCCATGTGTTTGGGGTCGTAATACCCTGCGAACGAAAAGCTGTGGAATGACTTCAGCCAACCGTGGTCAGCAAAGCCGCGCTCGTTTGATTTGCGAAGTGTCAACATAGTGATGAGAACTTTAGGTCACACGCCCTGATTTACACCCCTTTCAGTTTGATGGCATCATTCAAATTATTTGAATCAATGAGGCCTTTATGAGCACCCCCCGTGATGTCCTGACACCGGATTCACTCGCCATGCTGCAGTCGATTGCCGAAGCGGGCAGCTTTGCCGCGGCAGCGCGCGCCATTGGCGTGGTGCCCAGCGCCCTGACCTACCGCGTGCGCCAGGTTGAAGATGCGCTGGATGTGCTGCTGTTTGACCGCAGCTCCCGCCAGGCCAGGCTGACTGAGGCGGGGCGCGAGCTTCTGCGCGAAGGTGCCCGCCTGCTGGAGGAGATCGACGCCGTCGCCAATCGCGTCAGGCGGGTGGCCACCGGCTGGGAGCCGCAGCTGACCATCTCGGTGGACGGCATCATCTCCAAATCCACCATGATGGAGCTGTGCGACCACTTTCTGGCGCAAAACCCGCCCACCCGTATCAAGCTGCGCGACGAAACGCTGTCGGGCACGCTGGAGGCGCTGACCTCGGGCCAGGCCGATCTGGCCATTGGCGTGTCTGACCCCACGACAAACGCCGGCATTCACGGCAAGCCGCTGGGGGAAGCGGAGTTTGTCTATGCCGTGGCACCCCACCACCCGCTGGCCACTGCGCGGGAACCCATCAAGGATGACCTGGTGCGGCAGCACCGCGCCGTGGCCGTGGCCGACTCGGTGCAGCGCGGCAGCGGTCTCACGTTTGGCCTGCTGGGCGGGCAGGATGTGTTTACAGTGGCCACCATGCAGGCCAAGCTGGACGCCCAAGTGCGCGGGCTCGGTGGCGGCTTTGTGCCCAGCTGCATGGCCCGCGGTTACATCGAATCCGGGCGCCTGGTCGTCAAAAAAATGGCCCGTCCACAGCGGGTGGTACGGGTGCATTACGCCTGGCGCGAGACGCCTCAAGCCGGCCAGGGCCGTGCGCTGATGTGGTGGCTCAAGCAGCTGGAAAGCCCGGCTACCCGCCAGGCCCTGCTCTCGCAACACTGGGGAACCTAGCCAAAAGACCGGCGAAAGGTCGAAGGCCGTGTAAAGTGCAAGACATACAACTACATAACTGGAGTGCAGCTCATGACCCAAACCAAACGCGAAGCCCGTCAGATCGCCATCATTGGAGCCGGCATGGCAGGTGTCGCGGCGGCGCGCACGCTGATGAAGGCGGGCCACCACGTCAAGGTTTTTGAGAAAAGCGCCGTTGTGGGCGGCCGCATGGCCACGCGCGGCAGTCCGTTTGGCACGTTTGACCATGGCGCCCAGTATTTCACCGTGCGTGATGCCCGCTTTGCCGCTGCACTGGCGACGGTGCCGGGGCGGTGCAAACCCTGGAGCGCGAACACCGTCCGTGTGCTCGATGAACTGGGGCGCGTTGCCGCCGCCGGTCTGCCCGCGCGGGAGCCGCACTGGGTGCCCACCCCCGGCATGAACGCACTGGTTCACGATTGGGCACAACCACTGGCGGGTGCCCATCGCATCGCCGCCGAAACCCGCGTGACGCTGCTGGAGCGCGGCCCCGGTACCGGCCACCGCTGGCAGCTCCACGCCACAGGGCCCGAAACCGAAAAAGGCCATGATCGCTACACCTTCCCCGGCTTTGACAACGTGCTGCTGGCCATGCCCGCCACGCAGGCGCGCGAACTGCTGCAAAACTCGGACATTCAGGAACAGATGGCGCTGCGCATCGACG
>ENA-UOWO01004626-UOWO01004626.1-activated-sludge-metagenome-genome-assembly--contig:-NODE-4626-length-15085-cov-14.256154_pt1 | contig 15085 bp, 18 predicted proteins | sample MGYA00238148_ERZ761564 | MGnify/ENA primary metagenome ERZ761564 (study PRJEB28885, sample SAMN05720194) | activated sludge metagenome | isolation source: Anaerobic digester | place: USA...
ACCGGAGAAACAACATCAGTCCACAGGCGGGAGAAGAAGTCGCCGACGGACGTAACGCCGGCCATCACCGCGTCGAAAACCGGCCGGATCACGTTCTCCCACCCGGCCTTGATGACCGAGGAGATCGTGTCCCAGACGAACGAAACGGTGGACTGGATCTGGTCCCAGACAGCGCCGAAGATCTCCTTGATCCCCGTCCACGCCTTCTCCCAGTCGCCGGAGAAGACGCCCGTGATGAAGTCGATGATCCCGCCGAACAGGTTGATCACGTTGCCGATGCTGTCGGCGATGAACGTGAACACCCGCTCAACCACAGGCATGATCGCATCGATGGCAGGGATCAGTGCGTCGATGATGTTCTCAACCAACGGAAGCAGCGCATCCAGGATCGCCTCAATGAGCGGGGCGATCTTCTCGAACAGCGACACCAGCGGCGGCAGCAGCGACTCGATCAGCTTCGTGATGAACGGAAGCAGCCGGTTGATGACGTCGACAACCTTCTGGAAGAGAGGCTGGAGAGCTTCGAGCGTGCGCGCGATTCCACCCGCGAGAGTCTTAGCAAGCTCGCCGAAGACGCCCGCCAGCTGAGGCAGGATCGGCAACAGCGCCTTGAACAGCAACCCGACCGGGTTGAAGGCTTGGAACAGCTCCAGGAACGTCGGGACCAGCGGCTTCACCGCCTCCCAGATCGTCCCGAACGCCTCCATCAGCGGCGGGCCGAGCGCGTCGAACACCTGCTTGCCGGTGTCCATCAGTTGCTTGAATGTGTCGCCGAAGGTGTCGTGGATCGCGGCGCCGATCTCAGCGAGCGGACCGCCGCCGTCTCCGAAGCCCGTGGACAGGCCACCCCAGAAGGCGTCCCACTGGCCCTGGGCGCGCTGTAGCGGCCCTGCGATCGCATCCCGGACCTGATCACCCCAGACCGCCCACCGGCGCTGGTTGTCCGTCAGCTCAACGTCGGTGTCACCGTTGAAGCCGGCGAAGAATCCACCGACGTTATCCGAGAGGCTCTGCAGCTTCTCCTGCCCGACGGTGGCCACGCTGGTGAGCCCGTCCAGGATCGGACCCACCACCGGCAGGAACGCCGTCGACAGCGTGGGGCCGAACCCCTCCAGGGTCCGCGTCAGGCTCGTGAACTTCGCCTGGATCGTCCCGCCGAGCTGCTGATCCATCGCGTCGGCGGCTCCAGCGAAGTCGCCGAGCCCGCCGGTCGCGTCGTCCAACGACGACAGGAACTGCGGGATGTTCGACACGCCAAGGTCTTCCAGTGGCGTGCCGAAGAGAGCGATGGCGGTATTTGCCTGGGTCGCCGGATCCTCGATCCCGAGCAACCCGTCGATGATCTTCTGCGTGGCGCCCTGCGCGGTGTCGCCTCCGGCGAGGATGTCGTTGGCCATCTGCTGCGCATCCAGGCCGATCGACTCGAACGCGGCCGTGGTGCCAGTCGACATGTCGGTGGCGCGGATCGTGAATTCCTTGATCGCGTCGCCGGTCTTGTCGATGCCGAAGACACCCTTGTCAGACGCAGCAGTCAACGCACCGAAAGCCTGAGATGCGTTGAACCCCAGAGCATTGAAGAACTGGGAGTACTCATCGGACGCATCCAGCACATCCTCACGGAGCGCAGCCGGCACCTTCTGGCTGGCCTTCGTCAGAACATCGAACGCTTCATCCGCAGAATTGACGAGCCCCGACCCGAGCAGCGTGTTGACCGACTGCACCGAGCGCGCAATGTCAACATCGAACGCCGAACCGAAGTTGATGGCCTTCTTCGTGGCCGCCTCGAGCTCATCGCCGCCGAGATCCCCCAGCGCCGACTTCACCTGCGTCAGCGCATCGGTGACACCTTCGAACGAATCGCCGTATGCCTGCGCATACAACTTGCCAGCCGACGCGCCGAGCGCCTTGCTGTCCGCATCCGACAGGCCGAGCGAAGCAGCAGCCTTAGCCCCGATAGCCTGCCGCTCCATCGCCTCACCGAAGGTGGCTGAGAAAGCTGCACCGGCAGCCTTGCCAGCGAGAGCGACAGCGCCGACAATCGCTCCAGCTTTCAAGATCTTGCCGAAAGAGCTCGAGAACAGGCCTCCCGCTTGCTCTCCAGCGCTATCTCCAGCCCGGCCAAGGGTTCTGTTGATATCGTTGCCTGCGCCCTGGAGAATTGAGTTGAAGTTGCCCCCCAGAGACGGGACCAGGTCTAGATATCCGACACCGACCTCGTACGCCACGGAGCAACCCTCCTCTACTCAGACATCCGTTGGACTGCTTCAGCCCAACGATCTGCAAACTCCTCTACCGGAACACCTCCCGAACCGAGCGAGATCCCTTCTGGGTGGTCCTTGAAACCAGGCCGAGGCCGAGGTCGAGGTCGATTCCGATTCTTCTGACCGTCCTCTGTCTTAGACCACAAGAGAAGGGCTAAGAGATCAAACAGATCTGCAATCATGTACTCTTGGTTAGACCAGGCTGCATGTTCTCCGTTGATAACCCTGAAGAGAGCGTCACCGTGAGCTGAATGCTCATAGCGCGCTTTCAGAGCTCTCCACGTAACCCTCTTCGGAATATCCGCAAGCGTGAAACCAGACCGGAGAAGGTCAGACTCCAGAGCCTCCCACTCTTCTCGAGGAAGGTTGAGGAGGCTTAGGATTCCCCCTGGCTCACGCCAGAATGCTCAGACCACTGATCTTGGAACTGCTTGGATTCGCTGGGTGACAGTTCAGCAAGCTGAGTGATCACCTCGTCGGCATCAGGCCCGAGAGAAGCCCGAAGCGCGTAACCAATCGCCTTGACAGGAGCGGTTTCTCGGAGAAGCTGCATCTTGAACTCATTGATCTCAGCCTTCGCGAGAGACGGAACGGTGATGATCACCGGAGCTCCGTCGTCATCGACCAAGCTTGTGGTGAAGACGAAGTCGTCGTCACTGCCTCGACCCTTGAGCTTTGCCTTAGCCATCTCTGCCTTTCCTAGGAGGGTTGAAGGACCCCTTCAGCCGGCATGGGTCCTCCGCACGGTCACACCGGCTGAAGGGGACTTAGGCGACGTTCACACCGTCGCTGGTGTAGATGTAGATCGAAACACCAGAAGCGTCGGGGAAGCAGTCGATCGACCCACCGTGCTCGACAGCCTCATTCCGCGTGAAACTCATGTCATTCCGGGACGTGATCTGGCCCTTCGGAATCACGACGCGCATCGCTCGGACATCATCCAGGATGTTGGCGACGAACGGGAGGACCGGCGGAAGGAACGCCCCAAGTCGGATGGTATGCGTAGTCGGCGTGCCAATGGTGGCGACTGTGGTCACCTGAGCTGCGCCGTAGACCGCCTTGAGGACCTCTGCAGTGGTCTCCAGGAACGACACGGAAACAGTGCCGGTGAACTCCTGGAGCACAGCTCGCATCTGATCGCCGTTCCAGTCCCGGATCTTGTCGATCGACAGATCCTGGCTGAGCACGAAGCCGCCCTCGGTGACGGCACCGAGGTCCTTGAACGCAGCGTTCGGAGCAGTGGTGATGTCGGTCGGCAGAGCTGTTCCAGCGGGAGCAGCCATCAGACCGCCGATGGTCAGATTCGGCTTCCCTTGGAAGATGTTTGCACTAACGCGGGTCATTGGTTTCCCCTTCGGACTCTTGCGGAGGACCAGAGGGTTCTTGCTACAGAATGCTCTTCTTCCTCAGGTGGACAACCTTGGTGAAGACGTACCGCGGTGTAGCTGTGTCTGGGTCTGGCTGGTTCACCGGTTCACCAACATTCGTGATACCCGAGCAGATTCCGAGCCGCTCAGGTAGAGAATCAACCAATCCCACCGTGAGGGATGCCAGATCCCAAGCGGTGACCTCATCTCTTGACCAGCATTCTACCGTGAGCATAGCGCGAGATGAGATAAATGTGGCAGACCCTCCCATGAGTCGGATCTTGACGAACGACTCAGGGACAGGACCGTCAGGAAGAGAGGTCCCAACCTCAGTTTCGATAGAGCGGAGCTGGTACTGCGTGGCCAGGTCGAGGACCACGACAGCTTCCGCGTCTACCGGGGCGAGAATCTCAGACACGGACGGACCCCAAAGCTCGAATGAGGTTGTGATGCTTGGCCTCGTGGCCCATCGAGCGACCATCAGGCTTGGTCCGAATCGTGACACGACCGCGATTCTGGCCCACCCATTCCACCATCTCGTAGTGCTCAGTCCCGACGATCGCGAGGACCTGTTCTCCGACCTTCCGAGTCACCCGAAGGCCGTCAGTCTGGAGCAGCCGGCGAAGCTCGTTCGAGTTGAGAACAATCCGCATCCGCTTAGCCATCAACAACCTCCAGAGCGACTGCGACACCAGCTTCCCAGCCAGTCATCGGGTGCTTCCAGACAGCAGGCTGGCCACTCACTTGATAGAGGACTCCGCGAACCGTGCACCGATCACGCGGGCTCGGGACGAAGTCAGTCGCTTGCCGGAAGAGCTGGGGAGAACTCACGACCCTGTTCCGTCCCGGCTCGTACGACTCAACTGAGCCACCTGGATCGAACGCCCAGCCGTCAACAGAAACGCCTGGGAGATATGTCACGACCTTGTTCCCATGTGAGTCTCTCGACGACGAAGAGACAGCCTCAAAAGTGACTGTCTCTCCGAAGGCGAACATCAGGACTTCTCCGGCTCCGAGGGCTTGGGATCAGAAGGCTTCTTCTCTACAGGCGTGGTGGCCTTCTCAGCTTCCTTCTCCCGCCTGAGAAACTCTGCCCAGCGACCCTCTGGGCTCAGAGACTGGAAGGTGTCGAAGTGATCGATCCCAGAGTCAGCGACCACGATCTTGTCGCCCCGATGGGCAACGTGGTCCTCTCCGTCGGTCCCTTGGTAGGAGACCTCCTCCACGATGACAGTCCGTCGATGCGACATTTTAGATGCCTCCATAGGGCCAAGGCCCAAAGCAGTCATTCATGATGGTCTGAGTTGACATCGCAGGCAAGGTGTCGAGCGCGAACGCGCCCGTGGACCCACCCTGCTTGCATAGCTCTTGAAGCTGCTCGATCTCCGTTGGCCAGAACATGGATCGGCGCTGCTGCCGAGTGTCCACAGTCTGAGCGAACGGGCCGGCAGACTGCTGGACAGAGGCTCCAGTTCCAGCCTCGTGCCAGCGAAGGATGGCTCCGCGGAGGATAGCCTTGGCAGCAGCTGCGTGAGTGAACGTGTCTTCCAGAATGCAGGGTGCGACCAGCGCTGCGAGAGCCAGCGCATCGTCGATCATCAACTGTGCTTTCTCTTCCTCGATCTTCGCGAATGGCGAGAGATCGAAGAGTTCGAGGCTCACAGCAGGCATGGTCACACCCCCCGCAATCAGAACTGAGCGGAGCCCTTGGTCACGATGGCGAAGGCCGACGGATCACCCAGGACGAAACCGTAGGCAGCCTCGACCAGGAACAGAACCAAGTTCTCCTGGAACGCGGAGTGCCAGTTGGTCCCATCAAAGTAGGACGCCTCGGTCGACCGCTTGATCGTGATGTCCATGCCGACACCGTAGGCAGCCTGAGTCCAGTCACCAGCCACCGCGCGGATGGTGGTGTCCACGCCGCCGGCGCCAGAAGCCACGACCGCGACCTTCGGGCTCGAGCCACCGGTGAGCTGAGAGGTCGCCTGGATCGGAGCAGACGCAGCGAACACGTTCGCGGTGATCGCGGGGAACGTGACGACGTAGCTCGTCCCCGCCGTACCGGAAACCGTGACACCCGCGTAGATGCCACCCCACGCCCGGATCGCGGCCTGGAGAGTCGCCGTCGCAACGCTGTACGCGGCGACATAGGTGTTGCCGCCAGACTGCAGAGTGAACGTGCCACCGGTCGGAGTGCCAGTGATCGTGATGGTCTGCAGAGAGTCGCCCGCGCGGACGTATCGGCCGGAGACACCGTTGTTGAAGGCAGCAGGGTATCCCACGAGGGAGTTGTTCAGCTCAGCGCCATTGGTGCTGGTGCTGTGCAGGTCAGTCAGCAGCGGACGACCGTTGGTGTCCGTGCCCAGCTGAGCATTGATGCGAACACGAGGGTCAGCGACCCAGCCATTCATCTCGTAGTTGCGGTCGACGACCATGCCAGCGGCCTTGACCAGGTCCGCGTAGATACCGCCGTTCGCCTGGGATGTGGCGCCCAGAGCGATGGTGTTCGGGGACTGAGCGATGTAGTCCGTGAAGGGACCAGCACCACCCGTGCGGAGCGAGATACCCGACACTGCAGCGGCATCGAAAGCGCGAGAGAGCGCGGTCGGAAGGTCCTGCTGCAGCTGGTCATACAGACCACCGGGGTTGCTGTCCGCGACCTCCTGAGAAACGGGCAGCATGAGCGCCAACTTCTTGGCCTGCATGGTCTTCACGCCGACACCAACCTGAGCGCCCGGCTTGACGCCAGCCTCGCCCACCCAGTCAGCCACCGGGATGTCCATCGGGACCGGAATGGCGGTGTTGGCCACGAGCGCCAGAGGGACCCGACGAGCCTGGCTCATCACGGCAGACCGCTCAGCAGTCTTGGCGAAGATCGGGCCGGTGATCTGCGGAGGCAGAAGAGTGGCCGCAGAATTCGAGACAGTGGTGGGATTGGCCATGTCGGCCACCTTTCAGCTATCAGACATTTTTGATGATCTGCGCGAACAGTTCACGCGGATCCTGGGAGCCTGCCCCACCCTTGTGCACTCCCTCAGAGGGGACGTATGCACCTCGACGCGGATCGGTCGGAGGCGGAATCAGAGCCTTGAGCTGAGCCGCGTGTTCACGCAGTTCCTCCTCAGTGCTTCCTCGAAGTGCCGAGGCAGGAACGCCTTCGAACTTCGATTCTGCCGCGATCTTCGTCTTCCAGTCTTCGATCTTCTGGGCCAGCTCTGCTCTCTCAAGGCGATCCTGCTCTGCCTTCTCGAGATCAGCGGCTCGCTTCTCAGCAGCTTCCGCACGAGCGAGGATCTTCTCCTGCTCGGTCTGCTGAGACGCTACAAGTTGATCGTGTGCTTCAGCCTTCTTCTTGAGGTCTCCGTAGTCCTTGTACTTCTCGCGCTCTCGTTCGAGTCGCTCAGAGACGATCTTGTTGATGTCGTCCTGTGTGAAGGTCTTGGTCTCGGATCCCTGAGAGGTGGACGTGGTCCCCTGGTTTTCGTTTCCGCCCTGGTTTTCGTTCGGCTGAGTCACTGAAAACTCCGATCACCGCAGATTGTCCGCTCTGCGTCCGCGTCTAATTCAGAGCAGAAGCCCTGATAACTGGGAAGGATACTACCAACGGAGTAGTGATTCCTAAGAGTTAGGAGTATGATTGACAGTATGACAGCAGAATACAGTGACCATTTCGAAGACTTTGCGCCCACACTCTGGTCTGCTCCACCGCCGACATATCCGGATGCACCCGCGCAAGGACCTGGCCGGTGGATCGTGACAGACGCTGGGATCCTCTGGACAAACGATCAGTCTCTGCTTGGTCTTGACACCAAAGACGCCAGCGATTGGAAGCTCGTCACAGACATCCGAGCCACGCTCGTCGAGCAGTTCGCTCTCGGCACCCCGGCCGCGGAAGTGTTTGGTCGAATCCAAGACGAGATCGACGTCGATGAGTACTTCGAGGGTGACCTCGAGATCGCGAATATCACAACCTGACCGGAGGAGGAACGACTTCCACAATCACGTTCCACGGGCCATACTGTCCTTCTCGAACAGCCTCAACGATCTTGAACTTGGTACCCCGGTCGAGCAGAAGCTCCTTCTCCGACGTGCCATACACAGACAGCGGATCACCCCGTTGCGAAACATAGATCGCCGGGTGGCCTTTCGGGATCTTCACAGTCATCTTGATGTTCCCACCAAAGCCTCCGCCTTCAACAGCGGTCGACATGTACCCGTGCTCGACGTACTCTGACCCGACAAGTTTAGACAAGTCTCCCGTGTCTGCGTTGAGACCGAGAGCCCTCGCAGAACTCACACCGCGATACGTCACAGTGTCATTGGGGACCCGTGAAGTCGGCCTCTTGAACGCCTGATCGAGACCCGCGTTCGCGCCTCTCCGACCACCAGTCGAGCGGAGAGTGTTGTTGGTTTCTCGATATCCAGATCCCGTGTAGGACGCGAAGCCTCGGACTTCAGCTGAAGTGTACGCAGAGGCTGGTGGCCAGCGATCACTGGCCCACCCATGACCGCCAGTTGACGAGCTAGTTTCGACCTTCGTCGGCTTGGGGCTAGCAATGAATGGAGTAGGAGGTTTCGTCGCTTTCTTAGCTCCGCTAATGAGAAGACTCTGGTGATAAGCGACCATCGTCTTACCAGACTTCACCCAAGCCTGGAGCTCTGGCTGCCCCCACCCGTACTCTGCGGCCTTCTGCTTCTGGTAGTCGTTCTTCAGGACGACAGGCGGGAGAACAGGATCTACCTTCTTCGCAGCCTCGCTCGCGATCTTCGCCTTGAGATCAGCTTCCTTCTTCGCTGCCTGAGCTGCCAGCTGCTTCTTCGTGGGAGGGTCCTTGTGGATCCGGACACCGTTCTCGTCGACCTTCTTCCAGGACACACCTTCCTTGCCCTGGATCTTGTACTTGTAGCCCTTCCAGATCGTGCCGTCTGTACCGACCCGGAAGTTGGGACCCAACTTGGCAACTATCTTCGCGTTGGCGACCTGAAGTGCCTCTTCCGCTGCTTTCTTCGCTGCCTCTGCAGCTGCCGCTGCGGCCTCTTCTGCAGCCTTCTGCGCTGCGAGAGCGGCCTCTGCAGCGGCTTTCTCCGCCTGCTCCTTGAGCTGCTTCTTCGTCGGCATCGTCTTGTTCTCAGGCAAGACAGAACCGTCAGGGTTGACCTTCTTCCAGGACACACCTTCCTTGCCGTGAACCTTGTACTTGTATCCCTTCCAGACCTGACCAGAGAAACTGACTCGGAAGCTTGGGCCAAGCGTCGGATGAGGAACCGGAGCCGTGTACTTGGGAGCAGGAGGCTTCGGAGAGTCAGAGAACTTCCCACTCTTCCTCATCTGGTCCAGGATGTTGGAAGTTGTTGGGGTCTTCCCGCTCGACGTCAAGATCTTGCGAGAATTGTTGTACGTATCGAGGTATTCCTGTTCCTTCTCCGTAGGAGTCCACGCGTCGTCGAAGATCTCCTCGACAGTACAACCACACTTCTTGTGCCAATGTCGACCAGCGCCAGCTGACTTCTCGCTCTTGTACGCAGGACCTCGAGAGACCAGCATCGCGCAGAACGCGCACGCGCTCCCAGATGAGACACGACGCCACCCGGACGACACAGGATTCGCCAGAGCCGACTGGTCGAGAACGCGACGCCCACCACCGAGGGTCAAACGCTGGGCAGCAGCCATCGCGATAGGAGCAACCTTCGCCATCGCAGCGGCAGGCGACATGCCCTGGTTGATAAGAGACTGGACCTTGTTAGACCCGTTGTAGGACATGGACTTCTTAGCCCACTCCTCGTCAAAGTCTTGCATTCCGACAATCGGACCACCAGGGAAGCCTTCAGCGATGCGGAACTTCTTAATGTAGTCTGCTGCAAGAGCCGCAGACTTCCCGTCAAACACACCTGAGAGCTCCACCTGCAGCTCGAGCCAGTGCTCCATTGCAGCTGCGCCCTTGGCTGGATCCATCGTCTGCCAGAGGAGCTTCGTTGCTGCCATTGATTGAGCGGACAGCTTCATCTGGAGAGACTTGTGGAGCGCGGTGAGCTGAGCTCCTTCAGGAGTCTCTGCCATTACTGCAGCTCCGGAACCTCAGGCGTGATGTTGCGTCCGAGAGCATCCGCGAGAAGCGCGCTTTCAGACGTGAGGGCTCTCACGTCTCGTTCAGCGAGAGCCCTCCGAATCTGACTGGGGCTCAATCCGAGAAGCTCGAGTCCAACTTCAGTGTCAGCCAACCAGGGCACGGCAGCGAGAGTCTTCTGCCCAGCATCTGCCTCCGCCGCTCGGCTCGTATACCGAGGGTTTCTGAACACAGGAGCGATCGACTTCCAAGACGACGGGATCACCCGCTCGTCATTCTGCATCGCGAGAGCTCGAATCTGAGCGCGCGCGATCGCGGGAGACCAGTCATCGATCGAACCCTCAACCTCAGAGATCAACTCATGCTGACTCGCGTCATACGACTCACCCGATGTCGGATTTGACACATCAGTGATCGCGATGGAAGTGTCAGGGAGGCTCGCTTCTCGAGCAAAGAGTTTCGCCAGTGCGTTCAGCTGAGCGAGATGAGGCTCCGGCGACGATGCGGGGAACTGCTTGACATCGGCTCGAGGCACAGCAGCAGTCTCGTCGTCCGGGATACCCTTGACGCGACCGAGCATGACCTGCCACTCAGCCTTCATCGACCCATCTTGATTCTTGAAGATACTCGCGTCCGCCCCCAGGAGAAACATCTCTGGCCACGAGTACACATCCATGTGACCCTCAAGACGAATCAGAGAGCGCACAGCTGAGTCGTGGATGGCCATGAGAGGACGCGAGATCCTCGAGGAGCCAAATGGACGACCCTCCTGTGGTTTGTACACCACAGCCTCAGCCGGTACTCCCCAGGGATGTGCGTAGCGCGTGACCGTCCACTCGCTGAGACCCATGCCCTGAATCTCGTCACGCTCTGCTGTGATAGTCAGATTGTTGAGATAGAGGGCTAGACCGAGAACAGCTCCGCCGCGATTCTCTGGGTTCGCTGGGTCAGCACTCCCCCAGCGAGTGATAGACAAGAGGCTGTCGAGACGATCACCCGCTCGAGAGTTCATGTCACCTGTCGCAGACATCGCATCTTTGACGTGGATGAGACCCTGCGGCTCTCCCCGTTCAGGATCTCCGAGAGTGTTGATCAGAAACGACGTTGAGTGAATCATGGACGACTTGATCGCAGAAGACACTCGAGACCGGGTGTTGTTTCCTGTCCAGGACTCCGTGATCCCAAGCGAATCTAGGTCACCATCGGGCCATACGAACTGATTGACAGTCGCGCGTCGAGAAGGAAGATCGACAGCCTTCGCGGCCCAGCCGAGGCAGAGCCCGAGATGGAAATACTGTGGAGGAACAAGGCTCTGGAGCCGATTGACGAGACGCTTGCCATCGTAGTAGCAGGACCGCAGAGCGTTCCTCGTCTGCTTCACAGAGAGCTGATTCATGAGACGGTTCAGAGTGCGCTGCTCATCGTCAGTCAGACCTGGAAGATCAAGTGTCATAGCATGGACCCTCCACGGTTCCCTGTCGAGCTCCGATCTCCAGCTTCTCGTCCCCCGCCACCTGGTCGCCGAACTTTACTGGCCTGAGCACCCCAGAGTGCAAACGTGCACGCCTCAAGAGCTGTGATGTCACTGGCGCTATTCTTCTGACTCCAAGCTGATCCCCCAGCGAGGTCTCGCCGTCCAGCCACGGCCAGAGCAGCGCTCAGCTGCGGCTGATCTGTGTGTCGGGCTGTCCCCTCCATAACCTCGTCGAAGAAGTTCCCGAATGACTCTGCCACCTGACTCGCATTCATCACTGTGGCCCGAATCTTCTTTGCCAGCAGGTCATCAACGACAGTCTTGGCTGGAGAGCTTCCGTTCACGACGATTGAGCGGATCTTGCCTGGGTTGTTCCGGAGCTTCTGCTGGATGTACCCGGCCACCCACGACACACCCTTGCGCTGCTCATCCATCTCAAAGTGCCACAGGCCGTCCTTGCGACGACCTGCTAAACCTACTGCAGCGGAGCGCCTTTCGGGATCAACACCGATGGCAAGAGCCATGCAGTCCACTGGAATGGAATCGACGTCAGCGCAGAGCTCCCAACTCTTGCTATCGATCACTCGATTGGTGACAGCCTCGTCCCACATCCCGAGACGTTCACGACCGAAGCCCGCGTCGGACATGGTGCCGCGCTCGCCATCAATGACGTCGGGGTGGAGCCGGATCCCGAGAGCAGGGTTCGCCATGGCGTGGCTTCTGGGATCATCAAGGTCGACATCAGATGGGCACGACCACTCATGCCAGGAGAGCGCCTTGTCCTGGCGGAGAATCCCTGCAGAACGGATGCGAGTAAAGATCTCCCCATTCATCTTGGGGCCAGGAGGCGTTCCAGTGAAGATCTGCTGAGGATTGCCGGAAGGGGAAGCTGAGATCGTGGGAAGAAGCGCCTCGATCGCTTCCTCAGAAGACTCCTGCGCCTCGTCCATCACCAGGACGTCAACAGTGAAGCCGCGAGCGCTGCTCTTGGACCGGGCGACAAACTCACACGATCCACCATTGCGGAGGATGATCGCTTCCTGGCCGTTGGTCTTTCGGATGTCGACAACAAGAGCCTCGAGCTCAGGGAACTTCGGATTCTCGAAGAACGAGCAGAGGCGGATGAACGCCTTGCGAGCAGTCTTGACTTCGTGAGCGGTGTGGAGGAACTTCTCGCCGAGGCTGACCATGCCGAACAGCTCACGAATCTCGAGAATCCCATTCTTGCCATTCTGGCGAGGGACTGAGAGACCACATCGACGAGAAGCCCACTGACCGTCGGGGCGAACACTGAGCCAGCCCTTGAGGACCAGATGCTGCCACTCATCTGCGACCAGACCGTAGGACGACGCAAGGAACGTCGCGTCGTCTGCATCATCGAGTCGAGCGCGCGGAACCAATCGCATTCGCGGCGTTTGGACGCCCAGCTGCAGCCCGGCGCTTAGCGAGCTCATCCAGTGCTGTCCCTCCGCCAGTGGCGCTGGCCACTCCCTCGAGCGCAGAGATGCGAGCGAGCGTGTCAGCGAAAACTCGGGCCATTGTGGAGTAGTTCTGGTCCGAGCTGCAGAGATCCATTCTAGCGGCGAGATCGTCCCTGAGCTCTTTTAGAGTCTCGAGCTCTTTTCCCTCAGGCGCGATGGAGGTCAAGCTCATCAGTCGACCTTCCCGAATCGAGTCTCGTATGTCAGCTGATCTTACCCGTTGTCTGTCCTCCTCGAGGATGAATGTGTTGAACTCCTCGAGCCCGCCTCCCGCCACTGCATGATCTGCTCGTCAGGCTCCGGGGCATATGGCGAGACGATGCAGTCGATGGAACTGATTGGTCCGTTCAATCCCGCGCGGGACGGGTGCGGATCCCAGACAATTTCGCCGGTTTCAATATCTACAACCACGGAGTGAGGCCAGGGCCCGCGCGGAGAGGGCCCACTGCCGATCGCGTATGCAATGTGGTTGCCCTCGTAGCGCACGGGGAACTCTGGTGCGACAGATACGACATCCAATCCAAGACTGCGGGCCCATTCCCGCAACATCCGCCACCATCGATAGTCGCCACCGGCGTCAGCGAAGTTGGGGACCGAAGTGGGATCCACGATATCCAGGATCGAAGCGACAGCGGCCCGCAGGCAGTCACCTGCGTTCCCATCTCGGTCGTGCCCGTCGTTGCGTTCAGGGTCTGCCAAGATCAGCTGCGTGTGCCGGATCATGATGACTGCAGCCAGGTCACTTCGACCCGCGAGGTCGTCTCCATCTCGGCTCTCCTCTCTTTGTCTGGATGAGATAATCCTTGAACGTGATCAGTGGCCGGTCACGGAGACGCTCCTCGATCTCTGTCTCGTAGCCACCGGTGCTCTCGATCAGATCCTCGTACTGGCGCATTCGCTCGTCCCGATAATCCTGCACCTTGGCCCGGTGCCCACAGAGCGCGTAGCAGCCATCTCTCATCCCCTTGGAACAGGGCATTTCTTCTGATCCACAATCGTGCCATGCTCATCGACGATGAGCTGGTACTGGTACACCTTGTCTTCGAATCTGAGCATCAGCAGCTTCCCTGGGTCAGCCTTGAAGTCCTCTTCCTGGACAAGATGGAGCGGGCTGAGATGAAGATCACGCTGAATGTCGTCCTGCTCTGTCCACTCGCAGTCAGGCCGTTCGCAGCGGCACGGCGTGGAGGTGTCGGTCCGAGCCACCAGACCGTCAGGTCGTGTGTAGTCCATGTCTCCTCAGATCAGAATCGATGATCGGGTGGGTGTGCCCAGTGAAGACCTCACACATCGTGTCGGTCCTCCCGTGGGATGTGCAGAACTCGGAGAGGTCCGAAATCGTGGACGAATTCTGAACCAGGTCGACGTCCTCCTGTGGGTCCCATGGACGCCAGACACCAGTAGACGCCGTCGAATTGCCACGCATATCCACTTGAGTCGAGAACGACAGTCCCGTCTGCAGGATGTGTCAGATCACTCATGCTTCCTCCTTCAGAATCTCGAGCGTTCCTGCGTCAACGAGACTCGCGGTCTCATTATCCCAGAGAACGCGCACCCTCTTGATTCGATCCACCGCATTGACGACCAATCCCTCCAGCCCGACACGGATGTTGACCTCATCGTCGACGAGGGAGCGCACTCGGTCGCCGATGCGGACCAGAGGAGCATTCGGTGGGTGGACTTCCTCGACGGTCATGCTGTGACTCGAGATCGGACAGCTGCGTCAGAATTCCGACCGTCAGAGCGAACCGCGTTGCAGAGGAAGTGAGCCAGCCGAAGATTGCTAGGCTCGTCACTTCCGCCGAACGACTGGGGGAGCTTGTGATCCAGACTCGGCCTCTGGAGTGACGTCGTCCCGATGAGACTCCGATCCACGGGGGTAAGACAGATCTGGCAGACCCATCCGTCGCGCTCGTAGATCGCCAGTCGGCGAGAGGGCTGGATGTTCACTGCAGTGGCACGGAGTTTCCTGCAGTCGTCACACCACTTCGGAGTCTGTCCTTTCGTGGGAAGCCGCGAGCAGAGAACTCCACAGCCCTCACACACCCAGGAAGTGACGGACTTAGGTCTACGAAGAGCTCTCCGCACTCTGCAGGAACGGCACACAGCCTCACCAATCGGTAGGCTCCGGGAATTCCTCGTCATAGGCTCAGCACACACGGAGCAGGGAGTCTTCCTCCTCTGTTCTCTGGCTCGATTCTCGCATCGGCGTGAGCAATATCTCCTGGACGACATGGCCCCACAGAAGCAGAGTCTGTCCACTTCTAGTCCTCTCGAAAACGGTTGTCCTGCAACTTGATCCACATCAATCCTACGCCTTGGGAGGGACCCCTTGGCGATCAGGAGAAGCCCTGGTCGAAGGTGGTGGGGTTCTCACGGGGGGTTCCCGTCTATGCCTCCGAGGGCGAGAGAGCCCTGGGTGGGGGTCACTCCCCCA
>ENA-UOWO01004629-UOWO01004629.1-activated-sludge-metagenome-genome-assembly--contig:-NODE-4629-length-15081-cov-7.207840_pt1 | contig 15081 bp, 10 predicted proteins | sample MGYA00238148_ERZ761564 | MGnify/ENA primary metagenome ERZ761564 (study PRJEB28885, sample SAMN05720194) | activated sludge metagenome | isolation source: Anaerobic digester | place: USA...
AGGATGGCGGTGGTGGCGCTCAGGGCCCAGGAGCAGCGCACGGCCACGTCCGGTCCGGGGTGGTTGGTGCTGGTGGCGAAGTGGTCGGTGGTGCTGCGGTTCACACCCTGTCCGCCCCCGATCCAGCCCACACCGTTGGGCCGAAGGTGCACACCCAGCCACTGCGCGTTGCCGCCAGTGACGTTGGTCCAGTGCCTCCCGCCATCGCTGGTGCGGATGACACCGTTCTCCAGACCGCCCATGGTGAGCCAGCCTGCCGCGGCTCCCTGAAGGTCGGTACCGAAGCTCACCTTGTTCAGCTTGCTGTGGTACGTACCGATCTGTACGGGTGCCCACGTGGCGCCGTGGTCGGTGGTGCGGTACACGCGCGCTTCGCCGGTGATGAGGCCGATGCCGCTGGGGTCGATGAACGCGCTGTACAGGTCTTGGAAGGGTTCGAGGATTTGCGCGCTCCAGGTGTCGCCACCATCGGTGCTGCGGATGACGGTGCCGCTGTTGCCCACGGCGATGAGCAGGTCGCCGCGCACGAAGAGGCTGAGCAGGCTGTTGGTGGTGGGGCTGCTCTGGAGCGTCCAGGTGAGGCCGCCGTCGGTGGTGCGGATGATCTCGCCGCCGAGGCCTACGGCGATGCCGTTCTGTGCATCGAAGAAATGGATGGCACGCATGCTGGCGCTGATAGGAGCGGGCACGGGTGTCCACGTGGTGCCACCGTCGGCCGTGCGCAGGAGCAAGGAGCCGGTGGCGGCCGCGAAGCCGAGCTGGTCGTTGGCGAAGTGCAGGGCCACAAAGGCGTTGGTGGTGCCGCTGGTCTGAAGGGTCCAGGTGGTGCCGCCGTCGGTGGTGCGCGCGATCTTGCCGCTCTCACTGGCGGCCCAGCCGAGCTGGTCGTCCACGAAGCTGAGACAGGCGGCGTGGCCGAAGCCGGAGAGGATCACGGTGGTGTAGCTGTTCCAGTTATCGGTGGTGCGGTAGAAGCGGCCGATGTCGGCGCCGATGATGCCGCGCTCATCATCGAACATCACCAGCGCACGCGGCACGTCGATCATGTTGTAGGGCATGCGCACCCAGCTGTCGCCGGCATCGGTGGTCTTGAGCACGTAGCCCAAGGTGCGGTCGATGGTGACGGCCTCCAAGGGGCTGCGCAGGTGCACGGCGGCCAGGTCGCTGCGGGTCTTCACGGGGGTGACGAGTTCCCAGGTCTGGGCGGCGGCGGGTGCGGCGAGGAGGACAAGGAGGAGGAGTAGGGACGGGCTGCGCATGTTGTTCAAAGGTCGGCAATGCGCGCACGAGACCGGTAGGCCTAGTACCCCGCTCGCACACGAGCTGGTTCACGCGCGGGATCCTCGGGTTCGCGGGGCGGAAGGGGTCGAGCGCTGACCTGGCGGATCCTGTATGTTCGCCGGTCAAGCAGCGTGCGTCCCGGTTGCAGGAAGAGCGCACGCTCCGGATGCTTGCCTTCGCAATTCACAACATCCGCAGGTGTGGAACCGGAACGAGCAATGATGTGCCTACGGGTACCACCAAGCAGAAGGCCCCTCCTCCGCCACCGTGTTGCCACGATCTTGGAAGAGAGGCCCCTGCACCACCTCGATCAATACCCCTTACTTACATTTTCGGCATCAGCACGGTGTCCACCACGTGGATCACACCGTTGCTCTGGTACACATCGGCAATGGTCACCGTGGCATAACCACCGTTGGCGTCCCATACCATCAGTTTGTCCCCTTTCATGCTGAAGCTGAGTTCGCCACCGGCAACCGTCTTCATGGTCGCCTTGCCGTTACCCTTCTTGACCGCTTCGGCCACGGCCTTGCTGTCGAACTTGCCGGCCAACACGTGGTAGGTAAGCACGCCTTGCAGCGCCTTCTTGCTCTCAGGCTTCAATAGGCCGTCCACCGTGCCAGCGGGCAGTGCCTCGAAGGCTGCGTTGGTCGGGGCGAACACCGTGAAGGGTCCAGCGCCGGAGAGGGTCTCCACCAGGTCGGCGGCCTTCACAGCGGCTACCAGCGTGGTGTGGTCCTTGGAGTTCACGGCATTCTCGATGATGTTCTTGGTAGGGTACATGGCTGCGCCGCCTACCATCTTCTCTTTCTGTGCCAACGCTGGTCCAGCAAGGACGGTAGCGAAAAGCGCGGTGATGATCAACTTGTTCATGGTTCTCTTGATTTGGTTGGTTCTTGGTGGATCTTGTGGTCCTGACATGAATTACGAGGGGCACCCCCCGATCGGATCGCTCCACCGAAGAAATTGTTGAGGGTCATGGGGCGGCAAGGCTGTGCGCTCCAGGTGGTGCCACCATCGGTGCTGCGGATCACGGCACGGCGATCAGCAGGTTGTCGCGCGCGAAGAGGCCGAGCAGGCTGTTGGTGGTGGGGCTGGGTTGTGCGGTCCAGGTGAGGCCGGGATCGCTGGTGCGGATGATCTCGCCGCCGAGGCCTACGGCGATGCCGTTCTGTGCATCGAAGAAATGGATGGCACGCATGCTGGCGCTGATAGGAGCGGGCACGGGTGTCCACGTGGTGCCACCGTCGGCCGTGCGCAGGAGCAAGGAGCCGGTGGCGGCCGCGAAGCCGAGCTGGTCGTTGGCGAAGTGCAGGGCCACAAAGGCGTTGGTGGTGCCGCTGGTCTGAAGGGTCCAGGTGGCGCCGCCGTCTGTGGTGCGCGCGATCCTGCCGCTCTCACTGGCGGCCCAGCCGAGCTGGTCGTCCACGAAGCTGGGACAAGCGGCGTGGCCGAAGCCGGAGAGGATCACGGTGGTGTAGCTGTTCCAGTTGTCGGTGGTGCGGTAGAAGCGGCCGAGGTTGGCCCCGATGATGCCGCGCTCATCATCGAACATCACCAGCGCACGCAGCACGTCGATCATGTTGTAGGGCAGGCGGTCCCAGCTGTCGCCCACGTCGGTGGTCTTCAGCACGTGGCCCAAGGTGCGGTCGATGGTGACGGCCTACAAGGGGCTGCGCAGGTACACGGCGGCCAGGTCGCTGCGGGTCATCACGGGGGTGACGAGCTCCCAGGTCTGGGCGTGGAGGGGGATGGACAGGAGCAGGGGCAGGAGCAGGCGGAATGCCAGAGGCAGGGGCAAGGACAAGGGCATGGAACAAAAATGGGGTTGCGTGGGCGCTGTGCGGCACACCGTTCCTACCGCTTCGCCTTAGCGCAAGCACATCACATGGCCGGTGACCTGCCGGGGCCTGGGGTCGCAGGCCAGTACGTATTCGGCACGCCAAGCATAGATGCCATTGGGCACGGGTCCGCCCTTGGACGTGCCATCCCAACCCGTGGCATCGCGCACTTCCTGCACCACGCGGCCCCAGCGGTCGAAGAGGGTCAGGTTGTAGTTGGTGAAGCCGTAGGCCGAACTGGGCAGGAAGCGTTCATTGATGCCATCACCATTGGGGCTGAATGCGTTGGGCAGGAAGTGCTCCGCCGTGGTGCCCTCGGCCGTCAGGGTGAGCACCTCCGCGGTGATGCTACAGGTGCCGGAGGGGTGTGTGAAGCGGTATGACCAGGACCCCAGTTGCTCCGGTGCAAGGGCGGGGATGAGCACGGTGTCGGAGGGCTGGTCCATCCCGCTCGGGCCTTGCCAGCTGCCGGTTCCGCAGGCGTCAGCGTTGCGGTCCACCAGCAGGCGCAAATCGTCCCCGCAGCGCACGGCTCCTTCGCTGCGCAAGGCGATGGCGGGCGGGGCAACGGTGACGGTGGCCAGGACGGTGGCGTTGGCAGGTGCAGGAGGGCAGTCCGGTGAGCATGCGTACACGGCCGCGACGGTCGCGGTGTAGGTGGTGGTGGTGCAGGGCGATGCCTTCACGCACACGCCCGTGGCGCTGGAGAGCCCGGTGGCAGGCGACCAGGTGATGCTGCTGCCATCCGGAAGTCCGCTGAGGCAAAGGGTGGCCGAGTCGCACCACGCGATGTTCGGCGGGTCCACGGAGATGCGCACGTCGGGCAGCGTGCCGTCCGGTGGGATCACGGTGACGGTGGCCGAGCGGGTGGCGGTGCTGGTGAAAGGGGGGCAGCTGTTGCCGCACGCGAGGGTGGAGGAGATGCTGGCGGTGTAGGTGGTGGTGGAACAGGGCGATGCCTTCACACACGTGCCGGAGGTGCTGTCGAGCCCGATGGCGGGTGACCAGACGATGCTGCTGCCGGTGGGCACACCGGTGAGACAGAGGGTGGCGGAGTCACAGGCTGCGATGGTCGCCGGGTCCACGGTGATGGTCACGTTCGTCAGTGGGTCGGCCGGTGACAGCACGGTGATGGTGGTGGTGAACGCCGCGGTGCTGGTGACGGGCGGGCAGGTGTTGCCGCAGGCGGTGGTGGTGGAGACCGTGGCGGTGTAGGTGGTGGTGGCGCAGGGTGTGGCGGTGACGCAGGTGCCGGTGGTGGCGCTGAGCCCCGTGGCGGGTGACCAGACGATGGTGCTGCCGACGGGCACACCGGCCAGGCAGAGGATGGAGGCGCCGCAGGCTGCGATGGTGGGCGGGTCTGCGGTGATGCTGGCTCCCGCGAGCGGATCCACCAGCGGTTGTACGGTGACGGTGGTGCTGAGGGTGGCGCTGGCATTGACCGGCGGGCAGGTGTTGCCGCAGCTGATGAGGGCCGTGACGGTGGCGGTGTAGGTGGTGGTGGCGCAGGGTGTGGCGGTGACGCAGGTGCCGGTGGTGGCGCTGAGCCCGGTGGCGGGCGCCCAGGTGATGGTGCTTCCCGCGGGCACACCGGAAAGGCACAAGGTGGAGGCGCCACAGGGAGCGATGGTGGGTGGGTCGGCCGCGATGGAAAGCCCCGCGATGGTGGTGGCCAGGGGTTGTACGGTGAGCGTGGTGGACACCGAAGCAGTGGTGACGGAGGGCGTACAAACGTTGTCGCAGGGCGGGGTGGTGGTGACGGTGGCGGTGTAGGTGGTGGTGGTGCAGGGTGTGGCGGTGACACAGGTGCCGGTGGTGGCGCTGAGCCCGGTGGCGGGCGCCCAGGTGATGGTGCTGCCGGCCGGTGCGCCGGTGACGCAGAGCGTGGAGGCACCACAGGCAGCGATGGCCGGTGGTTGGGCGGTGATGGCCAACCCGGCGGGAACGATGCCCACGGGGGAAACGCGGATATCGTCGATCTGAAGTTCGTGCTGCAGGTTGCCGATGGGTGGCCCGGCCATGTAGGGGAAGAGGAGGAGCTGGCTGTAGGTGCTGGTGGGGGTGACGGTGAAGGTGAGGGGTGTCCAGTCGGGGTCGTTCACCCAGGAGTCGTTGATGAGTTGACCGTCGCCGATGGTCGCAGGGCTTACCGTGCCGATGAACTCACCGATGCCGTTGGTCATCCACACTTGGAGGTTGCCCCCACCGGTGATGGCGTTGGTGTTGCGCACCCAGAGGCAGACCTCGTAGGTCTGCCCTTGTTGGAAGTTGTAGCAGGTGTAAACGCCTTCACCGGAACCGCTGTAGGACCACATCCAGATGGAACAACCGGTGGCGTTGGAAGGGCTGTCGTTGCCGAACAGGGTCGGCGTGCCGTGGGAGATGGACCAGCTGTTGAGGTTGTACGGTCCGCCGCTGTTCATGTCGCCACCGCCGAGCGCGGAGAGGGTGGGGTCGGCGATGCAGTTGGGTGGCGCGGCGCAAGGCACTTGGGCCGACGCGATCCCGTGGAAGAGACCGAGGGCGAAGGAAAGGAGCGGGATCCGTGACAGGTTCATCGGCAAGGTGAACACGCCTACCGATGTGCAGTTCACGAGGAGGTGACGGTAGGTTCGGTGGTGGGGTTGCTCACGCCCGCCGAAAGGCGTGTTGCGATCCGGGTAACGGTGGCTGGTGGATGGGGAGCGGCAATAGGCCGGTATTCCCGGTTCCTCCGCACGATCGCCCGGTTCATCGCCTTCCCTACTTCGCATCCCTACCGGCCCCGGCACCTTCGTCCCGCTGGCCAACACAGACCGGCACCAAACACGATCGGCCATGGAACGGACCAACGACCTCCCGAACAGGACCTTGATGCGCGGCAGTCTGCTGCTCTTCATCACATCGCTCGTCACCCTCGTCCTCCTGCTCAGCTCCTGCCAGCGCGATGAGCTGCTGTCGCCCATGGGCAGCAACCAGACGGACGACAACGGCGGCAGCAACGGCGGTAACGGCAGTGATGATCCTGCGGGTGATGACAACGGCGGTAATAGTGGCGGTAACGGCAGCGACGATCCTGCGGGTGATGACAACGGCGGCAGCAGCGGTGGCAACGGCAGTGATGATCCCGCTGGTGATGACAATGGTGGCAACGGTGGTGGAAATGGCAGCGATGATCCTCCCGGTGATGACAACGGTGGCGACAACGGCGGCAACGGTAGCGACGATCCTGCGGGTGATGACAATGGGGGCGACAACGGCGGCAATGGCAGTGATGATCCTCCCGGTGATGACCATGGAGGAGGGAACTGACCTTCGACAGACCTGATGACGCACGGCCCGGCATTCGTCGGGCCGTGTTGCGTTCTGGGCGATACGTCCGCGTCATGATCGCGTAAGTGTGTCGTGGTCCTTCGTTGCCGTGTCTCCTGATCGCGCTGGAAGTCGGACCTTGCAGGGGCATGTGCCACGGGTCCTTTCCGCTTCGTCCCATGAACTTGCTCGTGGGCCTGTTGGCGGCCATCGTGTCGGTCGCCCAGCACCGTCCCTACCGCCATTACGATGTGGAGCATGGCCTCGCCGGATCCACGGTCTATTGTGTGCAGCAGGACAGCGCGGGCTATCTGTGGTTCGGTACAGCCACCGGTCTTTCGCGCTTCGATGGCACGCAGTTCCGCCACTTCACCACAGCCGATGGACTTCCGGGCAACGAGGTGCTGGGTCTGGTGTTGGACCAGTTCGGCCGGCTGTGGGTGCAGACCTTCCAGGGCCCGCTCTGCTACCTGAAGGATGGCGTCTTCCACACCCCCGCGAACGATGGCAGCTTGACCCCGGTGGTGACCGCGGCCGCAGCGCTGGGGATCATACCCGATCCGGAGGCCGGCGATGTGAAGGTGGTCGGCACCGAAGGGGTCTTCGCATACAGCGGTGCAGCAGTGCGACCGATCCCCGTGGTGAAGAGCAATGGGGGTACGCTTTGGCTGCGCACTGTAAGCCGAACGCTATGGTACATGAACGCGGAGGGTCTGTACCGCCAACGCGCCGGCGGGTCATCCGAACTGGTGCTTCGTGCGGGATCGGAGGAACTCCCTGCGATCGACCGGGTCGCGGACCTGGGAACGGACGTGCTGGTCCACACCGGAAGTGAACTGCTGCGGATCGCGTGTTCCGGAACGGATGCGCGTGTCGCCCAACGCAGGCCCTTCGCCGAAGGGTTGAACCGGGCATACACCGATGCGGAAGGTGCGTTGTGGATCACCACGCCATCGAGTGGCGCGTACCGCTTCCGGACCAACACCATCACCACGGATGTTGCGGAGTCGTTCGCGCCCAGTTCAGCCATTCCGCAACTGATCATGGACCGGGAAGGGGTGCTCTGGTTCGCGTCGCACCGCGATGGGGTGTTCAAATTGTCGAGCACACAGGACCGCTGCTTCGACGTGCGGGACGGGCTATCCTCCCAGGACCTGCATGTGGTGGTGGATGCCGGGAACGGCGCTGTGCTGGTGGGGACGGGCGATGGTACGGTGGAACGCCTATCGGCGGCGGGTGGGGTGCGTAGTGCCAGTGGTCCACGACGGGCCGGAACCCGCGTGTTGCGTGGGGTGCGCACGAGCACAGGCACCTTCTTCATCGGTGACGACGGCGCCTTCCTGGTCCCCACCACCGGTGTTGCGTGCCATTGGCCTGTGTTCGGTGCATGCAAGGCCTTGGCCGAAGAGCCGGATGGGAATGTGCTGGTAGGAACCGCTGCGGGCCTCTTCCGCGTTTCGCCCAACAGCGGCAAGGTGCTGGACACACTGGCACTTGAGCGCTGCACCGCCGTATTGAACGATGGGGCCGGTCACCTCCTGGTGGGTGGCATGGACGGTCTTCGCGTCATGGGTCCGGACAGTTCGGGGCTTGGTGCGCTGGTGGCGGAACTGCGTGGTGTGCGCATCACCGACCTGTTGCTGATGGCATCGGGCACCCTTGCCGTGGCCACCCATGGCAGGGGATTGCTGATGCGCGATGCGGACGGATCGATGGAGTGGTTGACGGTGGAGCGGGCAGGACTTTCCGGCGCCATCTGTGGTCGATCGAAGCAGGATGAGCACGGTCGTTTGTGGGTGTGTACCGATCGGGGGCTGGATCGGCTGGTGCGTGATGGTGACCATTGGAAGGTGCGGAACTACGCCGTGGCGGACGGCCTTCCGGACAATGAGGTGCGCGATGTGCTGGTGCGGGGGGATAGTTTGTGGATCGCAACACACAAGGGCCTTGTGATGCTGGTCGGCGCAGGCGATGAAGAGCGCGGTGATCTCCACTTGCGCATCACGGGGGTGCGCTTCAACGGGCGCGATACCCTCATCGCCGACCGGTACCGCGTGCCCCACGACCGCAACGACATCAGCATCTCCTTCGTGGCCTTGCACATGCGGAGCGATGGCCGAATAACCTACCGTTACCGGCTGTTCGATGAGGGTGCTTGGCAGTACACCACAGCGAACACCATCACCCTTCCGCGTGCGACACCGGGTAGCTATGCGCTCGCGATCGAGGCGCGCACCTCGGGTGGCACCTGGGGTGGACCGCTCGTTCGCATCGGCATCGAGGTGGAAGCCCCGTGGTGGCAGCGTCCGTGGGTGCTCGCTGGTATCCTTGCGGCACTGCTGATCGGTGCGGGACTGGTCTTCCACCGGCGCCAGCGCAGGCTGATCAGGGCCAGCCGCGCACGCGAGCTCCATACGCGGGCCATGGCCGAGTTGGAGTTGCAGGCGCACCGCGCGCGGATCGATCCGCACTTCGTCTTCAACTGCCTCAACTCCATCCAGGGCTTCGTGATCAACGCGGACAACGAGAAGGCACACCGCTACATCGCTCAGTTCGCGAGCTACATCCGAAGGATGCTGCGGGTGGCCAAGCAGAACTTCATTCCCCTGCGCGAGGAGATCGAGTTGCTGCGGGAACAGACCGCCTTGGAGATGATGCGCACGCGGCAGGCCTTCAGCACACGGATCGAAGCAGATGCGGATGTTCCGCTGGATGCCGAGGTGCCCACCATGCTGTTGCAGACCTTCGTGGAGAACGCGATCAAACATGGGCTCAATCCCTTGCAGGGCCGCCAGGGAGAGTTGGAGGTCCGATTCAGCAAGACGACCGATGGTGTACTGTGCACCGTAGGCGACAACGGTGTCGGATTCGATCCTTCCCCCGCACCGGCAGCGCACCAGGGGAACCATGTATCGGAAGGGCTGGACCTGGTGCGCGAGCGCATCGCGTTGTTCAACACCCAGTTCGGCTTGGACATCCGCATGGAATTGGGGCCCGGTGCAGGTGGAATAGGGACCACGGTATCCGTGACCATCCCGATCGAACGGACCAACGAACGAGAGCCATGATCAACGCACTGGTGGTGGACGATGAGCCCGAGAGCCGCGAGAACATCCGTGGCCTGTTGCGGATGTACTGTCCGCAGGTGAACGTGGTGGCTGCTGTTGGCAGTATCGACCATGCAGAGGCCGCGATCGAGCTGCACCGGCCGGACCTGATCTTCCTGGACATCGAGATGCCGAACGGGAATGGCTTCGACCTGCTGGACCGCTTCGATGCACCCCCTGCGGATGTGGTGTTCGTAACGGCCTATGAGCAGTATGCGCTGAACGCGATCAAGCGCTATGCCTTGGATTACATCCTGAAGCCCATCAACGTTGACGAACTTGTGCGGGCCGTGGAACGGAAGCTCGCATTGGATGCACCGCAACGCGAGCGGATGGGGCTGATGCGCACGGAACAGCGGCAGGCGGACGACACCAAGCGCATCGCACTACCCTCGGCCAAAGGCCTGCAATTGGTGGCGATCGCCGACATCGTGCGATGCGAAGCGGACGACCATTACACCACCTTCCACCTGGTGGACAAGAAGCGTTACGTGGTCACCCGAAACCTGGGGGAGTACGAGGAGATGCTCGCTCCGCATGGCTTCTTCCGGGTCCACCATGCACATGTGGTGAACCTGGCCCGCGTGAAGCAATACGTGCGCGGGCGCGGCGGCTACGTGATCATGGACGATGGCGGACACGTGGATGTGAGCGCCCGGCGGCGGGATGCGTTCCTGGTGGCGCTGGCACGATGAGGGTGAATGATGCACACTTGCGTGATCGCTTGACACCCCTGCGCCTTGGTGCTGGTGATCGGCGGCTGTTCTCACTCAGTTCGTAGGGCGGAATTCACCGCACCAAAAACAACAGGGACCATGCAACTGAATAGGAAATGGGGGCCGGCCATCGCACTGAGCGCGGTGGTAGGCGGAACGATGTTCTTGGCGGCATGCCAAAAGGAGAACAACGAGGCGGTCGCACCGGCCAGCGATGCGATCGGGTTGGCAAAGTCAGGAGGGGGTACCTATGTCTATGCGCTCACTAGAACGGGAGGAGGGTCGGCCCTCACATTGGTGAACACGATCCTCTACAGATACGCCACCCCGGCACGTCCGATCATCGGTCCGGGTGGACTTGCTGTGGACCATTTTACGGGCATTGCGTGGGACGCATCGAGTGGGTGCACATGGTTGGTGACCGATAACAACACCAGCAATTCGGCATTCCGCAGCCTGTTATGGCGCATACCGGGTCCGCTCCCGACCCCGGGCAGTGGAGGCGGAGTGATCACGGCCAACATCGTTGCGCCACTGGTCGAAACCGGCTCCGGTGCCACCGTCACCGATGCATGGGACATCGAGCGTGATCCCACGTCAGGCACCATCTACCTCCTGCGCAACACCAAGGTAGGAGCCTCGCCGCGCATGGCCACCCTGTCCGTTACGGGCGTTACTGCGGGGGAGGTGACGAACTTGCCGGGAACGCCTCCGAACGTACAGGCCTTCACCTTCGACTGCGCGAGCAAATTGATGGCGTTGAAGTCCATTGCGGTGCCACCCCAACTGCTTGAGTTGAGCACGGTCACCGGCGCGTCCGTGGGTTCCAGCACAACGTGGAGTACGAGTGCCTTTACGGCAGCCGATGCAGGGATCGAGGCCGTGTGCACTCCCTCCCCCCGCATGATGGGTGTGAATGCCTTCGTACCCACGCCCAGCTATGGCCAGAACGTACCTGTGTTGTGGAGCACCCATGGGAGTTTGCTCAACACATTGGACATGACCTCCATGTAGATGGGCTCGATCCTAACACGAACGCCGGGTACAGCATACCCGGCGTTCGTGTTGACAGCGGTATCGCACACCTGCGCATCCACCCCGCACACTTACGCCGCGCAGCCATTCCTTGGCCCGCCGAGCAACGTCATTGCACCAGTAACCCTTGGATCACCTAACTCGCACCACCATGCGCTCGATCACTACGCTCCTGGCTGCCATCGCTTTCACTGCCGCACAGGCCATGAACGTGTATATGCAGACCACGTCCGATCCCTGCGGCAACAACACGGCCATCGCCTGGCCCATCGTGGTGGGCGGTGCGGCACCTTACACCTATGCGTGGAGTACGGGAGCCACCACCCAGACCATCACCGGTCTGTCGGTGGGAACCTATTCGGTCACCGTCACCGACGATCTCGGCACTGTGGCGAGTGCATCCGGGAATGTGGTATTGGGCGCTGGGTTGGATGTGGCACAGGTCGTGGTGCCCTTGTCTGCGGATTGCTTCGGACAAGGCGATGGGCGGGTGAGCGTGACCCTGGGTCATTTGGGTGGTCAAGCACCGTACACGCTGCTCTTGGATCCCTCGGGTGTGGTGATCAACAGCGACTACGCCACCTACGCGGAGATCGGTGGCCTCAACGATGCAGGGACCGAGCTGACCGTCACCGATGCCTTGGGCTGCACGGGCAGCGCGATGATCATGCCACCGCAGGGCTTTTATTCGTTCCCGCTTTCCACCACCACCACCCCGTCATGCCCGGGATATGCCAATGGAAGTGCCACCATCACCTTCAATGCGTTCGACCTTCCACCGGGTGCGATGGTGTTCGTCATGGGTCCGAGCGGTCCGGTAACGAGCGTGACCATCCTCAACGGCGTGGTGCAAGCGAGCGGGTTGGAGGTGGGCACCTATAACGTCCATGTCGATGCATTCATGCAATTCAGTTGTCCGGTCGACTTCTCCTTTGCCGTGCCTGCATTGCCGGGTGCTTGTGGTGAAGTGAATGGCACCGCCTTCGTGGACCTCGATGAGGATTGTGTGCAGGGCCCGAGCGATCCAGGCCTTCCCTTGCGACCGATCGTGATCCAGCCCGGCAACACCGTGCAACTTACCGATGCACAAGGACGGTTCAACATCGGCTTGGACTATGGCAACTACACGCTGGAACAAGGCGATCCAGGGCTTATGCAGATCTGTCCGAGCGCCGTACCCTATGCCTTCGACCTCAGCGCGGTGTCGCCCACGCACACGGTGGATCTCGCGGATACCACCATGGGCACCTTGGACCTGAGCGTATCCATGAGCAGTACGGGAACGGTTCCGGGTTTCGGTCAGCGCACCTGGATCACCATACGGAACAACTCGCCCTATCCCAGCGGGGTGGTCACCACCACCTTCGACCATGAGGCACTGTTCACGCTCATCGGTACCGATCAAGCGCCGGTTAGCACCACGGCCACCACCATCACCTGGCAGCTTAACGACTTGCTGCCGTACCAATGGCACATGTACCGCGTCGATCTGCAGGTCCCACCGGACCCCACGCTCATCGGTACGGCACACAGCGCATCGGCGAACGTATCCTCCGTGGTGCCCGATGGGGCGCCCGAGAACAACACCTTCGCACAGAACTTCATCGTCGTGGGCGCCTTCGACCCGAACGATAAGACCGGCTGGAGTACTTCGGGCAGCACCTCGCTCTACGATCTTGGCACGGATTCCGATATCCTGTACACCGTACGTTTCCAGAATACGGGCAACGCTCCGGCGCAGAACGTCTTCATCATCGACACCCTGTCCGCACTCCATGCGCTGAGCTCGTTGGAGATCCTGGGCGCTTCGCATCCCTTCACCGCCCAGTTCGGTGAGGACCGCACCTTGCGCTTCGACTTCCCGAACATCCAATTGCCCGACAGCACCAACGACGAGCCCAACAGCCATGGCTTCGTCACCTTCCGCATGAAACCGGTGGAGGGCCTCACCCCGGGAACGGTGATCACCAATGAGGCTGGCATCTACTTCGACTTCAACCCACCGGTGATCACCAATACCACGGGCTTGCTCGTCACCATCGGCACCGATGTGGCCGAAGCGGTACGATCCGAAGTTCGTGTGGTGCCCAATCCGGCGATGGATCGGATCCGCTTGGAAGGGATCACGGACCTCGGTGAACGTCCAGCCTTCCGGATGTACGGTGCCGATGGACGTTGCGTGAACGCAGGGACCATGGACCACGCTTTCGGGGTGGATGTCGCTGGACTGGCCACCGGTAGTTACGTCATCGAAGTGGTGGCGGGTGGTGCGGTGCAGGTGCGGACACGGTTCCAGAAGTGGTGAGGTTGGAGGCGCAGCATCGCAGGCTTCCTGCGTGAACGGGCCTTGGAGTGCGCTCGTCCTCAGCACGCGGCCCAGCCGTGGGTCAACGCATCGGCGTGCATGCGCTTCCTACCTTGCTGCCATGCGAGCCGTGATCGTGGACGATGAGCAGGAGGCGCGAGGGCTCTTGCGTGCGTTGCTGCACCGGCATGCCCCGCAGGTGCAGGTGGTGGCGGAAGCTTCGTCCGTGGTACAGGCCATTGACGTGTTGAAGGAACACCAGCCCCAACTCCTCTTCCTGGATGTACAGATGCCGGGTGGCGATGGCTTCGAACTCTTGAAGCTGCTTGGCACGTGGGACTTCGATGTGGTCTTCACGACCGGTTCCCAGCACCACGCCATCCAGGCCATCCGCTTCAGCGCATTGGACTACCTGATGAAGCCGGTGCTGGGCGATGAATTGCGCGCAGCGATCGAGCGGCACCGTGCCAAACAGGGGGTGGCTATGGTAGCTCAACAGCAATTGCTGCACAACATCGCGCAGCCCGATGAGCGCAGTATGAAGCTCACCCTCACCAGCGGCGACCGCAGCTACTTCGTGGATCCGGCCGATGTGGTTTGGTGTGAGGCGGATGTGAATTACACCAACCTGCACCTGGCGGACGAGCGCCGCTTCGTCTCGGCGCGTACGTTGAAGGACTATGAGGACATGTTGACGCCGCTCGGTTTCCTACGCACGCACCGCAGTTACCTGGTGAACCGCACGCACATCGACCACCTTGACCGTGGCGGCTTCGTGGTATTGCGCAACGGTATGCGTGTGGAGGTGGCATCGCGGCGTCGCGAGGAGGTGGCGCGGGCGTTGGCGGGTTGATCGCCGCGCTGCGCAAGGGCCGCTCACAAGCCGCCGATCCCCGAACTTCACCGCATGACGCGATGGCTCGTTCTGCTGGTAATGCTTGTTCCGTGCTGGTCGCGTGCGCAGGATCCTTCACTCGCACCCGACCTGCTCACCGCGTTGCGCGGCCCACAAGCTGATACCGCGCGGGTGCAGTCACTGGTCAAACTGTGCTTCAACCTCACCAACGCTTCACCGGACAGTGCCCAACGGTTCGGCGAGGAGGCGCGCACCATTGCCAAACGCATCGGCGATACCAAGGGCTTGGCCGATGCCCACAACAATCTGGGCTACCTCGCCCTCAACCAGGGCCACTTGGAGGAGGCCAGCGCCCAGCTCGATACAGCTCTGCAGCTGTTCACCACCATCGGAAAACCCGCTTACTTGGCCGTGGTGCGATCCAATATGGGCTGGCTCGCCGAGCGGAAGGGCGACCGTGTGGGCATGCTCCGCGAGTTCCAGGAAGCGCTGAAGCATGCTGAAGTGGCGAAGGACTCCAGCAGCGTGGCCGTGATCCTCTACAACATCGGCACCACCTACAACAAGATGGAGGACTACGACCGTGCGCGTGAGCTATTGTTGCGCGCACTGCGGATGGAGGAGGCCATGGACCGTCCGGACAAGCGGG
>ENA-UOWO01004630-UOWO01004630.1-activated-sludge-metagenome-genome-assembly--contig:-NODE-4630-length-15078-cov-13.176729_pt1 | contig 15078 bp, 12 predicted proteins | sample MGYA00238148_ERZ761564 | MGnify/ENA primary metagenome ERZ761564 (study PRJEB28885, sample SAMN05720194) | activated sludge metagenome | isolation source: Anaerobic digester | place: USA...
AAAGCAAAAAAGCCATCCACAAAAGTGGAAAGCTTTTCATTGGTCTAACTACTAAACCTGCTGCGAGTTACAAAGTCGCAGCGAAAACAACACAACTGCTTTGACTACTTTTCTATTAAAAGAACCGTAGCTGAGGATACTTTCTTTGGGCAAAAAAGCACTTTGTTTCCAAAGTGCTTCTCCCAATTTAGCGGTCTGGACGGGACTCGAACCCGCGACCCCATGCGTGACAGGCATGTATTCTAACCAACTGAACTACCAAACCTCTGCTTTATTGCGGTTGCAAATATACTACAGATTTTCAAACCTGCAAGCGTTTGTTGCAAAAATATTTTCATTATTATTTGGCAATCAACCAAACGATTGTTTCTCAACCAGGTAAGTGGTCAGGATTTTTTCAAAACTCGCACCCACACTTACCGGAACGTATTTAATCCGGTTCTGCATGCACGTCAACTCAAGCCTCTTGAAATAGGCCTGCACCTGTTTTTCATACGCTTCCTTTACATTCTCGGCAAAAATATTCACCTCATCACCGGTTTCCATATCGATGAACTTGCGCGGCGCATTGTCAAAATCAAAAGCAACCTCGGTTTTATCATCAATGACATGAAACAAAACCACCTTGTGCTTATCGTGTTTGAGATGCTGTAAGGCATTAAAGAGCGCTTCCTCGCCGGTTTGGGTCTGGAACATATCGGTAAAAATGATGATCATCGAGCGGCGGTGCATCTTCTCGGCAATCTGGTGCAGCAATTTTACAGTGTCGGTTCCCTTGGCCACTTTGGGTTGGTGCAGCAACTGCTCTAAATGATTGAGCAACATCCGGTGGTGCCGGTCGCTGCCTTTCTCGGGCGCATAATATTCATAAGCATCCGAGAAAATACTCAAACCCACAGCATCGCGCTGTTTTTTTAGCAAATTCATCAACACCGCCGAGGCCAATACCGAAAAACCAATCTTACTTTCATAAAACGGTTGCCCCGATTGCAGCTTCGGGTAATGCATAGACGACGAATTGTCTACAATCAAATGGCAGCGCAAATTGGTTTCTTCCTCGTAACGCTTGGTGTACAAACGATCGGTTTTGGCAAACAATTTCCAGTCGATGTGTTTGGTACTTTCTCCGGAGTTGTAAACCTTATGCTCGGCAAACTCGGCCGAAAACCCATGAAACGGGCTCTTGTGCATGCCCGATATAAAACCCTCCACCACTTGGTTGGCGAGCAATTCCAGATGCTGGAAACTCGATATTTTTTCTAATTGCGATTCAATCTCCATGTCCCAAATATAATCCACAATCCCATAATTAAGATGCATTATTTGTTAATTATTGGTTGATTTTTTGGGCGTTGCCGCGATTGTGGTTTTGGTCTTCAATCCAGACCAGTTCGCGGCCGGGCTTTCCGCTTGTATCTTTTGCGCTCGCGCGCTCGCGACAAAAGGATACCGCTTCAATCCCTAACGCGGTGAAGCATCCGGCCCCGAAAATTCCGTTTTAAGCTCTGGTCTTCACGAAGATCGTAAAAAAAGACGGCTGTCGATCGCTGCAATGAGCGCTAAAAACTACTCCTCATACGTCACCAAAACCCGAATCGGTTTCGATAAAATATTCGCCGAATTCCCTGCCTTCGTCCAAACCAAAACCGCAAAGTCAACAAAAACTCAACCGCATGAACGAAAGCCTGGAAAAGGCCAACCGGGTCAAGACACGGTTGCTGGGCATATTGAACCACGATTTGCGCGGACCGGTCAATAGTTTTATCCACTTCATCCAACTGCAAAAGGAAAGTCCCGAATTGCTTGATGCCGTCACCAAAAGGCGTATTGAGGACGCGACGATTGCCTCGGCAAAAGACCTTTTGGGTTCTATGGAAGACATCTTGTTGTGGACCAAAAACCAAATGGAAAATTTTGAGCCGCAACCCAAGGAAATCAACGTAACCTCACTTTTTGACTATATGCAGCATCACTTTTCTACGGTGCAGGACGTACAATTCAGCTTTGATTGCGCGCACGAAAACCTGATGCTCCACACCGATGAGGACTACCTAAAGACCATCTTGCGCAACCTTACGGCCAATGCAATTGCCGCTGTGTCAGAAATGCCCGAACCCAAAATCAACTGGAAAGCCTGGTGCGAGAACGGTTTGGTGCAACTGTCGGTTACAGACAACGGCGCGGGCAGCAACGAAGAACAATTCAAAGCCTTGTTTGACCCGGGCGAGGTGGGCAATATTCGGTCGGGACTTGGGTTGCATTTAATCAGGGATCTGGCGCAGGCCATCGGTTGCGTCATTGCGGTAGCAAGCGTTCCCGGAAAAGGCACCACTTTCACCCTGTCTTTTTCATAAAAAAAGCCCGACGACAAGCCGGGCTTTAAAAGCAAAAAAGTAGGAGCAATTAAAATGTTCTCAAAAAGGTAAAGTTCACGTCGCCCGAGTAAATATCGGTGGCTGTTGTGCCAGGGAATTCCTGCAACAACCCGCTGGCATACGCGTAACCGGTAATTTGAATGTTCCCCACAGAAACCGGATACACGGCACTCGATCCGTTGTTTCTTTCGTGCACATAGTAGTCTGCGGTATTGATCGAGATCAAATACTCCTTGTCTTTCTGGAGTGGCAATGGTGCGATAGATTTTACTACAGCGACGCCCGATGAAGTAATATTAAAGGTTTCTGTCTTGATTGGCTCTTGTGTAGCCACATCCCAAATGGTTACCCTAAGGTTGTTGTTCACATCAGGAATCCTTACAGAAAGGGTGGTGATGGCTCCTGTCACGGTTGGCCTGAAACGGTATCCGTATTCTGAACTGCTGCCATCGATAACGGCTTCTTCGCTTTCGCTAAACCCAGTAGCGGTCAGGTAGCCTTGCAACGGGCTTTCGGCTTGATACACCGGAACGGTTGGATTGTCATCGTCTTTATCGCACGAAAACGCTACGGCAGCCACACATAAAACAAGTACTAATTTTAATTTCAAAGTTTTCATAATTACTCTTTTTAATAGGTTAATTTTATTTGGTCATATCCTTCCTGGATACCGGACAAAGAAACAAAAGAGGTTTTTAGAAATTTGAAGTTAATGTTATGGCTTTCACAGAAACGCAGCATTTATAAGGGCTTATGCCTTTTATTAACATAAAAAAACAGTAAAAATTGCGGGTCGGATTGCAAACAGAAAAGGTTTGCCTTGCGACAAACCCCTTCGACCAAAAAAACTAAAACGGTACTAATTCATTGTAACCTAATAAGTATACGTGAAAACGGTCCCGCTGGCATCGGTCATAGTAACCGGATAGCCAAGCGCATCATAAGTATATAGGTAATTTCCCGATGATACTTCTGTATCGAATTGGTTTCTCAATGAAAAGTGCTCGGGATTGTTGGCGTTGTAAAAAGGTTTTGGCATATCCGAATACGGCGCAACCTTATCCAATCCGATTTTGCTGTCATAAGTGTAAGTGGTCAGCGAAAACTGTACTCCAGTTTCGCCGTAATTCCTAAGTACGCGATCGATGTTTTTCTTATCAGCGGTGTAATAATGGATATAATCCCAAACATTAGCGCCGTCAATATTGTAATATTTTTCAACGATGCGGTCGATATAATAATTGTACGTTCTCCTTTCCTCGACTGTACTGCCTGCCTTTTTTTGCATTTCCGAAATCCTGCCCGAAGCGTCGTAAGTATAGGTGACGATACGGTCGGTACCCGAATTTACAATGACCGCCTGAATGATTTTACCCACCGAATTCCTCGAATACGTAATGGCCTCATCGGTTGTGGTTTTAGTAAGCAGTCGACCAAACGCGTCGTAACCGAAAGTCGTTGTGCTGGTGGCGCCACCGCTTTGCACGCTGACTTCTTTTTTGACCATTTTGGCTTGTGGCAATGTTGGTTTGTCTTCATCGTCGCTGCTGCACGAAAAGGTGAGTAGTGCGATGATTGCTATTGCAGATAATCTAATGGATTTCATAATCTTTGATTTTTTAGGATTTAGTTTTTGTAGAATGTCATCTCGCCCGATGCTATGCCCACGCTATTGTTTTCGCCTTTATTATACACCGCGCTGGGCTCTAGTTTAATGCCCGAGAATTTGCACTTGATTTCATTTCCGTTGGTTGTGAATTGCAGCGTTCCCGAAGCGTCGTCAGAGCTCCAGTCGGCTTGTTCTTTTTCTGTAATCTGCGAGAAGGCCACGTAAATGTCGGTTTCAGGCTTTTTGCCCTCCGACATATAATCGCTCTTTTTTATGGTGTAGGCCTTCCCGGCTTGCGGATAGTTGAGCGTGTTGAAGCTGACCGTAAAGACTTTCGCTGCGATGTCCTTGTCCTGGACCGCAACGATTAATGCGCCGGTATTGGTGACACTACCGCATTTTCCGTCTACAGTCCAGGTTTTTGATCCGGCTTTAAGGGTAATCTTACCGTGTCCTTCCTTGGCCGCTTGGTGGTCAGCGACAACTGTGTTGGCAGCAGCCACAGCAATAGCTTGCGGCGCGTTGGCTTTTTGTTGGCACGAAGTGAAAGCCACTACGAGTCCCACTAATATCAGGCGCGCTTTCATTATTTGTAGAAGGTAAGGGTTCCAGAGAGCATACCGTCCTGAGTGTAGGGTGATGGGTTGCTTTCATCGGCAACGAGTTCAATCCCTGAAAGATCGGCCGTTACTTTATTGCCCGCTACTACCAGGGTGAGTGTGCCCGAACCCACGAATCCGTCAAACGATGTGAAGCTGCTGCCTCCATTGAACTTCACCAAGTGCATGGTGATTTTGTTGGGCGCTTCGTCTAGCACATCATCGGTAATGGTATAAGTGGTAGTCGTAGTAGGCAAAGCCGTGAGATTGGTATCTACCGAGAAGGTCTTGAGGTTGTCATTTTGCTGATTAGCCCCAATGTAGCCCACTCCGGCGGCATAAGCCCAACCACAAGGCCCATTGAGTTTAAACTCCTCGCCATCTGTGGTGGTAAGTGTAATGTTTGCCACGCCTTGCGGTGCCACATAAGGCGACGGGTTGTTGTTGTCGTCGTCTTTGCTGCAGCCGGTAAACATCCCGATTATCAAAGCTGCCAAAATAAGTTTTCTTGTCATTTTTAGTTTTTTTTTAATTTGATGTGCCAAAGTTTGCCCGGAAAAACTTCCTAAAAAACCACCAATAGACCAACAACATTTTAAATAGACCAACGCATTGTTTTGGTAATTTTTAATACATTTGGGAAAGCCTCGAAAACAATATGGGACCTTTCAACTGTATCATTATTGACGACGACGAAATAGACCGGCTTACCGTAGTTTCGTTTGCCAAGAAATTTCCAATCCTGAACATTCTCGGTGTTTTTACCGACGCATTAGAGGCGCTTCCGATTCTCGAAAAAGAGCATGTCCAGGTTTTGTTTCTAGACATTGACATGCCGCAGATCAATGGCATCGAATTCAGGAAAATGGCCGCGAAAGTTCCGGTTTGCATCTTCATTTCTGCGCATCCCGAGCATGCCGCCGAGACCTTCGCGCTAGATACCCTTGACTTCATCGTCAAACCCCTAAAACTCGACCGCTTTTCTCAAGCCCTTACCCGCATAGAAGACTATATGGATTTGAGGCGTAAGGCCGAATTGTTTGAGGCCACCATTGGCGGTGACACCATCTACATCAAAGAAGGACACGAACAAACCAAAGTCAAATTGCACGACATCCTGTATTTGGAGGCGTTGAAAGACTATACCAAAATTGTGACTTCGCACAAAAGACATTGCGTGTTATCGAGTCTTGGTTTGTTGCTCAAGGAAAGCAATTTCAATTCATTTGTCCGCGTGCACCGCAGTTACGCCGTCCAGAAGCAATTCATCAAAAAAATACTGACCCACGAAGTATTGCTCCATAACGATGTCACCATTCCCGTGGGCCGCAGTTACAAGACCAACCTCAACGCCTTGCTTTAAACCAATCTCAAGATATGCGCCGATTGTATTGCTTGCTGCTTTTGTTGTTTGCTTTTTCGGCCACCGCCCAAATTCGGCCCGCACCCGATCTTTCAAAATACAAATCAACCACCCAAAAACTACAGGCCTGGGCCAAATACTGCGATGAATACCTATATGTTGAAGACTATAAAGGACTCCGAAAAGTAGCACGCAAAGGGCTTCGGATGGTGCCCAAAAGCGAACCCGGTTACCTGTCGGTATACAATTTCTACATCGGTATTACCTTTGATTACGGCACCCAAACCGACAGCGCAGTCTTTTACTTGGAACGCGCTGAGAAATGGGCGCGGCTCTCTAAAAACAACCGCCGGATCGAACAGGCTTTGCTGCAACTCATCAACGCTTACAACACCTTCGGCAACAGCCAGAAAAAAGAAAAAGTACTGCTCGAGCTACAACGACGCGCCGATACAATCAAGGATGAGCGCCGCAAAGGCCAAATCAACGACGACATTTCTACATACTATACCAATAAGGGTGAGTATGAGAAAGGGCTGCAGTACCAACTGGCGTCAATCCGGGTGCGACGCATGAACCTGCCAAGTGGCGACCATAACGATTCTATCAACTTTGGAGTTTCCTTGATCAATGTGGCCGAATTGTACCTCGAGTTAAAGAATCCGCAGAAAAGCCTCGAATACCTCAACGAAAGCAACCACTACATCATGGATTATCAGGACGGAATCGCTACGATTTACCGCGATTTTACCGCGACTTTCCTGTTACTTGAAAAACCCGAAAAAGCCAAAGAATACTACAACCGATTGCTTGCTTTTCTCAACAAGGGCGCCCAAAGCAGCTCTTGGTCTGTATTTGTGGTGAGCGACCTGGACTTTGCCCATTATTATCTCAAACGCAACGACTTTGCCAAGGCGCTGGACTACACGAATCACGCGGCAAAGCTTTCCAGATATAGCGACCAATTTCAGCTGGCCAAGACCAACCACAGTTACGCAAAAATTTACTTAGGTCAAAAACAATATGCCAAAGCCCTCGATTATTTGAAGAAAGCCGAACCCATCATGCGCGAAGATTCGCCCAAAGATTACAGCGAACTGCAAAAATCCATGTCTGAAGCCTACGCAGCGATCGGCAACTGGCAGCTCGCCTACCAGCATTTCAACACCTACTCGAATTTGCAGGACAACCTGCTCACAGAAAAAGCCAAGGACAACCTCGCCAAAATGGAGGCACAATTCCAGAATAAGAGAAAACAAGCCGAGATTGATATGCTTTCGGCAGAAAATACCATCAAGAACCTTGAGATCGAGAATGCCGCAAGGCAACGAATTTTCTTGATCATCGGACTGGTCCTTTTGATTTTGGTGGTCGCCTCGCTGGTGGTCATCTACTGCAACAAGCAAAAAAGCAGCCTTGTCCTTGAGCAAAAAAACCTTGAGATGGGTCTGCTCAACGCCAAACTCGAAAATGCCAATAACACCAAATCGAAACTGTTTAGCATCATCAGCCACGATCTGCGCAGCCCAATCAGCCACATTTACCAGTTTTTGGATTTGCAGAAAACCCAACCCGAAATCTTTAGCGAGGCCGACAAACAAAGGCACAACGAGCGGATCAGCATCGCGGCAAACTCAGTTCTGGAAACTATGGAAGATTTGCTGGTCTGGTCGAAATCGCAAATGCAGCAATTTTCTGTTACGCCCGAAAAGGTCTATATCAGGCAATGTCTGGAAAGCATTATCGAACTCATGCAAACGCAACTCGACCGGCAACCCTTGTCAATTTCACTAGAAGTCAATCGCGAAATCACGGTGAAAACAGACCGGAATATCCTTACCATTATCCTTCGGAATTTATTGCAGAATGCGATCAAATATGCACCAAAAAACACCTCAATCGCCATTTCGGGCGTTGCCTCAAACAATGCGGTATCAATTTCGATTGCCGACCAGGGTGATGGTTTGCCCGAACCTTTAAAAGCGATTTTTGAATCCGACTTGGCGAGCATCAACAGCTCACAATCGGGACTTGGGCTAACACTTATCAAAGAAATGGCCGCACTGCTCGGCGCCAATGTGACCGTCGAAGCGAACAATCCAAAGGGGTGCATTTTTATTATTTTAATCGGCAATCTGTCTGATTAACTGAAATTTGTATATTAGGCTATCCAAACTGCAACTATGTTTTTTAGAAAAACCCTCCTGATTGCCGCGCTGCTGTTGGTTATTTGCGCTAATGCCCAACAAGAAGACAAGAGACTCAGAAGCATCGATTCGCTCTTGCGTGTGCTGCCCACACTGCCCGACACCGCTAAAGTGTTGCGACTCAATACGGTTTCTTACCGCTACCAACCCGTAGATCCAAAACTGGGCATGAAGTACGCCAATCGGGCGCTCGAATTGTCTAAAAAAATCAAATACAGCGAAGGGATTGCCGAATCCTATCGGATGATTGGCTACAATTACAGCGTTGACTCGAATGAAAAGGCGCTCGAATACTACGACAAGGCACTCAGGATTGCCAAAACGCCGAGACTCAGGACCAACCTTTACATGGGTATGGGATTGGTCTATACCTATAAAGGCGACTACAAAAACGCCATGAAATATGACTTGATGGCGCTGAAACTGGCCGAGGATTCGCATAACGATTTACTCGCTGTGGGTATTGCCATGAACATCGGGATCATTTATTACGACATGGCCAATTATCCCAAAGCGCTCGAATATTATTTCAAGTCATTACAATGGAATAAAAAACTGGGGAGAAAAACCGGAGAAGCTTATTGTTACGGCAACATCGGCAACGTGTATTCGTCTATGGGAAAACTTCCCGAAGCGATTGAGAATTACGAAAAGGCGGCAAAAATCAGCATCGAACTGGGCGATGTGGCGAGCGAGGCAATGAGCTACACTGCTATTGGCGAGATTTATTTCCAGCAAAAAAAATACGATGATGCCATTACTTATATCGAGGAATCGTTGGTGTTGAGCAGGAAAGCCAATGACTTGCGCAATATTGCCTATGCCTCGGCGGTGCTGGGAGATACGCAGCTTGCCATGGCGAAACTACCGCAATACGCCAACCGTAAAAAGTTGTTGCTTGAACGTGCGATTGCCAATTTCAATACGTCGAGCGACATCCAGAAAGGACAGCAAAGCCTCAAGGATATTTACGCCAATTATGAGCAACTTGCCCTTGCCTATGAGTTGCTTGGCAACTACAAACAGGCGTTCGAGCTGGGCCAACTTTCAATCAAATACAAAGACTCGATTTACAACGAGGACACTAAGGAAACGGTTAAGAATCTCGAGGACAAGCGCGAAATTGAACTCCGCGACAAGCAAATCAAACTCAACAAGATTACTTTAGAATCTAACGAGAGACAACGGTGGTTATACATCACGGGCATCGGATTTTTGCTCATCATTGCCGGACTGGTATTGTTGCAAAGCCGCAGCCGAAAGAAAGCCAACCAAAAACTACAGCTCTTAAATGACGAACTCGACCAGGCCAATAAGGTAAAATTGCGTTTCTTCTCGATTCTCAATCACGATTTGCGCAGTCCGGTTTCCCGCCTGATCAGCTTTTTGCATCTGCAGAAAGAAAGCCCCGAACTGCTCGACGAAGAGGGTAAAAAACGCATGGAAACCAAAACCATCACCTCGGCCGAAAACCTGCTCGACACCATGGAGGATTTACTGCTGTGGAGCAAAGGACAGATGGAGAACTTTAAGCCGCAACCCGCAAAGATTCCTGTATCGGGTGTCTTTAACGACCTGGAAAAACATTTTGCCTCTGCCGACGTTGCGCTTGACTTTGAGAACCATGAAGCGATCATTTTATTTACCGATGAGCATTTCCTAAAGACAATCCTTAGAAACCTTATTGGCAATGCCGTAAAAGCACTGCGCGACACGCAAAACCCTACTGTGGAGGTGAAAGCTTTTTCTAAAAATGGTATTTCTTACATTTCGGTCGCAGACAACGGTCCAGGCGGAACGCAGGAAAAATTCAGGGCTTTGTATGACGAAAAAGAAGTTGTCGGCATACAGACAGGGCTTGGCTTGCATTTGATCCGCGACCTGGCCAAAGCAATCGGCTGCCAAATTGCTGTAGATACGCAACCTGAAAGAGGCACCATTTTCACTTTGTCGTTCGCATAAAAAAAAGCCCAACTTTCGTTGGGCTTTCTCCTATTTACAGTAAACTTTCGATTACAACAATGCGTCCAGACTATCTGCATAAGTCTTTTTGGGCGCAACGCCTACTTGTCTACCTACTACTTCGCCGTTTTTGAAAACGAGCACTGTAGGGATGTTCCTTACACCATATTTGGCGGCGAATTCCTGGTTGGCGTCTACATCGACTTTACCAACGACTGCTTTTCCTTCATATTCGTTGCTGATTTCGTCGATGATTGGACCTACCATTCTACAAGGTCCGCACCATGCTGCCCAAAAATCTACCATTACCGGTTTGTCTGATTTCAATACGAGCTCTTCAAAAGTCGCATCTGTTATTGCTTGTGCCATATCAATATTTTCTTTTGGTTTTAAGAGACAAAATTAGGCAATAAAATTTAAAATAGCTGTTAATTAAAAATCACTTTTGGCTATATGAGTATAAGAGTTGGCAAAAATTTAAGGATTATTGAAAACAACCGTTTCCGATTGGATGCTGCGGTCACCGCGATCGGTAATCTCTACATAATATTCATAGATATTTCCGGGTTCTGAAGTTTCATCAATCGTTGGCTGCGCACTAAATTGGTAAGGCAAGACCTTGAACCCCGTATCGCCGTCCTTGCGGAACAAACGCGCAAGCTGTACCTCATCAGGCATCACGCCGAGCAGTTCGACTTGTACCTTTTTGGTCTTTGCGTCTTGTGTAAGCGCCAACTTTACAAACTGAATTTCCTTGTCCTGAGAGGTGTTCACGTACAATTTGTTTGAGGGTCTTGACTCGAGCTTAGCCGAATCAATGGCCTGCACATAGTATTCGTAAAGTCCTTTTTGCGTGAGGGTCTTGTCGGTAAAGGTATTTGCTATCGTTGGAATCTGGGTGAGTTTTTCCCTTTTTTCGCCAAAGACACGGTACACATCGTAACCCAAAATGGCATCCGAAACTACCTCGCCCCATTGGAGCTCCACCTCACTACCTTTGATTGTCGCAACATTCAAAACAGGCGCAACAGGTGGGACAATATCGGGTAAAGAAAGCCAGGATACGGCTTTAGGACTTTCGTTGAACGCCTTATCTAAAGCCGAAACCTTATAAATGAATTTGGTTTTTGCGTGTTTAGGGAATGTATCCACATAAGTCGTAGCGGTTTGCGGCGTCACGTTCAAAAGCAGCATGTTGTTTTCGTCATCGTCGACGAGCCCACGATAGATACGATATCCGGCCAGGTCTTTCTCTGTATTTGCGATCCATGCAAGGGAAATGCGTCCGCTTTCGGTTGTGCCTTTTACATTTTTGGGCATTTCGGGCGCGCTGTGGTCCGGTACGTAAACCGTGGTTTTTATGGAGGGTACTTTGTTTCCCGAACCATCCTGCGTTTCTACCCAATACTGGATATTCCCGGTCGTATCTTCTTTTAGTTTGTCGGTAAATTGCGTCACATTGGCACCCAACAACGCATCGTTGAGTTTGCGAAAAGTCTTGCCTTTGTCATCGCTTCGCATAATAAAATATCCTTTGGCTTCCTTGTCTTTAGATGCTGTCCAGGCAAGTTGTATCTCGCTGCCCTTGCGGGTCACTTTAAACCCTAAAACTCCCGTTGGCGGCGTCATGTCCTTGACGTCTATTGCAAGTTCAGCAGACGGTTTGCCCTCGGTGCCCAAATAAGTAAGGCCTTTCACCACATACTTGTAGCTACCCGGATTGAGGTTCGTGTCGGCAAAACCAACGATAGCACCCTTGGCATCAAATTCGGGAAGGATAGCGTCCTCATTGACTTTTTGCCCGTTGCGGTACAAATTGTAGCCCACAAACTCTTCGTTGACTTTCCAGGAAAACTGCAGGTCTTGTTTGTCCTGTATGCCTTTGATTTCGGTCGGGGCCGATGCCAGATCGCCCAAACGGATGGCTTGCGAAACCGAGATTTCCTGTTGCCCGCCCGATTTTACAAGTTTGTACCGGTACTCTTTTCCTACCGAAACCTGAAGATCCTCAAAGTAAATCCCCATGTGAAAGGCCAGCTTGTTGTCAAAAATGGCGGCCATCGCAAGGGTATAATCAGAGAATGCCTGTTTGTTTGGCGTAGTTTCGGTCTGGCTGCGTTGCATTACGTATTGCTCGTAAGCCTCGTCGTTTGGAAACAAATTTTTTGCTGTCTTGAGTTCGGATTCCTTGATTACGGCCGACGGCACGATGGGTTTGTCATTGATTTTTGTCCAGTTGCCGCCGTTTTCCTGACGCAGGATATCAAACGAGCTGTTCGGGTCTGTTTTCTTCGACATCCATTTGAGCTCGATTTTCTGGCCCGATGCCGCGCTGAATATTTTATAGTCCTGCGCCGAAATCGTAACGGCAAACATCAGGAATAAAAAAGTTACTTTGATTTTCATTTTGCTGATTGTTAGAGTGAAATACTGAATCCGTCTTTAGAAGACCATTGGGCATAGAGCGTGAAATCGGGGATCCAACGGCTTACGTCGCAACGCACCGAGCCTTTGAACAATACCGGATCGGGCATAGAAACGGTCAGGTTGGCCGATGCACCACAGCTTCCGCCGATACAACCGATATATTTGACACAGCCTTTGCCATAAGCACGACCGCTGAAATTTGCGTTGCCGGTAGCCTGAAACGGGGAATAAGTCACATCAAGCGATGCCGACAAATCGGTGACCAGCTTACCTTTTGCCGACGCCACACCCAGGTTGAGTCCTTTCCAGCCCGAATCGTAGTGTTTGGCCAGCCCAAGCCCAAGGCTGTTCGTGTCAAGGTTGAACCACACGCCCGTCGACCAGCCGTTACCGCACAAAATCTCGGCGGTTATGGGCGCTTCGGGACGACCTACGTTGATGGAAAAATCGTCGGCACCAAAATGAAAATTGATGGCATCCTCATTGGCCTGTCCTTCGTTGAGGCAAACCAGATTCTTGACATTGCCCCAGATTTGTCCGTGTCCGTCGATGTATTTGTCTACCCAGTTCATCTGCCCGTTCATGCGCGCTTGCAGCAAACCGCTACTCTTGTCATTTTCGGCAATCGCATCGCCTTTGATGTAGTAGCTGATTCCGTCAAGGCTCCAGCCCTCAAATTGCGTGACGAGCGTTACTTTCCCATGGATGGTGCGGCCTTGGTCATACATCGTGCGTACATCAGCAACCGCTGCAATGCCCAAGCCTTTGTACTTGTCTGGCGTCATGCCCGTCATATTGCCCTGGTTGTCGTAATTTACGGCCATGTGGTAGTAGGCTTTGCCTCCGAATCCGCTGATCTCTACAAGTCCCGGAATTACAGGCACGCTCACGTAACCATTTTGGTAAAAATTGAAATACCAATAAGAAAAATGCCCGCCAATCTTAGGCTTCTTACCCAATATGAAAGACATCTCGAGCTTTTTGGCAGCCGGCTCCTTGGTTTCGTAGTAACCGCCAAGCTCAAAATAATCGCCCCAGGTCGGGTCGTTCTGCACGAGCTTGAATCCACCGCCGAATTTTTGCCCGCCGTCTTCATAAGCGCCTTGAATGGCTACCTTGTCGTCTGTAATTTCAACGCTGTTTTCTTCGAGTGCCACTTCTTGTTCTAAATCTTCGGGAGCCGGACCGCCGCCGAAATTCTTGGGAAGCTTAGGACTATTTGGTACAGATGGCACGTTGTTTCCGGGATTAACCGGCGAATACTCCTGCAACAACGGATTAGACGAAGTGGCACCTGGATCGGGTTTGGGTCCTTTAAAAATAAATCCCGCTTCTTTTTTACTCTTGGCTACGATTCCCGGTGCCATGGTAAGGTCTCCCGAGAATTTGATTTCGGTGTCGGTGACGATATTCTTACGGCTCAACGTGATCTTGTCGATATTGAAATCGAATTTGTAATAGGTGCTCAGGTATTTCGTGCCGGTACAAACCGAGGTTGCGTTGGGGTTTGAATTGCCATCGAAGGAAACCGCCCCACTCGATGAAATATGGATATCGCACATTGGCAACGATTTGGTCTCGACGCCTTTGCGGTCATTGTTAGAAATTTTGATGGTTGGAGCAATCACGATGGAAGTACTTTCAAGCCTGCCCGAAGAAAGCTTGAGGTAAATCTCACCGCCGGTTTTGCTCAGGTAATACTTTTTATCGTAATCGAATTCAACATAAACGTTCTGTATTTTTTCCTTGTCGATGTCAATGCCTACCGGTCGCCAATCGTTGATGAACGGTACATAAATGGCGCCTTTTACATACATCCAGATCATTTTGTTTTTGTTGAGATAGACATCACTTTTGTTGAGTTTTGCGGTAAAACCAGAAATGGTCGCGGTTGTTTTTGAATCGACCTCATTCTTGAGCAGCGTACAATATCCTTCTCCTTTATTGTAAACATTGGATAGGTTCACGTCTACCGTGCCGTTACCCGACGCACCTCCTTTTTGCGGCAGGATCAGCGAGACGCCAAACTTCTCAAAGTTGATTCCTTTGGGATATTTCTTGTATTTTTCATCCAAGGCGCCCGATCCCGACAAATGCACATACATTTCGCTTGCATTCGCCCAAACCGAACCGTCGGTATTGAGCCTGAATTTGACCGGCGATTCAAGTTTATGCGAAAAATTAAGATTGTGCTGGTTCTTAAAATTCAGGTAGAGATTGCCTTTTCCTTCGTAACCCAACGCCGCGCCATTGGGAACCGTCACCACGCCCGAAAGCAGCAAGTCAGATTTTAATCCCTTAAGGGTCATTTGCATGTCGCTTGGGCCTTTGCCAAACTCGACTTCGATGGTTCCGTTGCCTTGTTTGTACATCTTTTTGTCGGACGTAAGGTTCACCGTTCCGTCGAATTTATCGGCATAAGTCATCTTGATTTTTGTTTCGGCCGATTCGAATTCATACAAATTGTTCGAGCCGCCTTGCGCGTTGGGGATGAAGAAATTCGTAAACCATTTGCCTTTGACAAATCCTTCGGTGA
>ENA-UOWO01004644-UOWO01004644.1-activated-sludge-metagenome-genome-assembly--contig:-NODE-4644-length-15040-cov-17.726727_pt1 | contig 15040 bp, 12 predicted proteins | sample MGYA00238148_ERZ761564 | MGnify/ENA primary metagenome ERZ761564 (study PRJEB28885, sample SAMN05720194) | activated sludge metagenome | isolation source: Anaerobic digester | place: USA...
GCCAGTTATCATTGCCTGTTTTTACCAATGCATTGATGATGGCTTGCGTTTTTGTGTCTTGTTGAAGTAAATATTTTTTATAGTTGAAATAATCAGGAAGGTATTTTAATTGTTTACCAAACTTACTAATCTCAGTATTAACAACTTCAATTTTAGGTAGTACACTGCTGATTTTTTCATTCATCTCATGCACAGATAAATCGGATGAAACGATATTTTCTTTCAACAAATAAGCAACTAAATCGGAGAGTTGTTTTTTTGTTTCTTCTTTTAATTGGATGATATTTTTATACTTACTACTAAAAATAGAAAAGAAAGAAACCTTAAATGATGTAAAACCGGTTTGTTCATCGTAATCATTTCCATATAGTTTTAAGTGTTGTTCAATGTTTGAAAATACTGTTGAACTTTTATTTTCTATCTGCTGAATATCTGTACTGATGTCCACTGCGCTTTGTTTTGTTGAGAGATAGCTATCATGAATTTCATCAAAAATAAATGCTTCTTTATCTAGCTTTAAAAATAACTCATTTATAGTTTTTATTTTTTCTGCCAGTGAAATAAACTCTTCATAAGTAAACGCATAATCACTGTTTCTAACTGTTTTGTTAATGGAATTGGCATTTTCAAGAATTGTTTCATCCTGATTTAGCAAATAACTTCTGCTAAGTAATTCCATCCAGTTGTCATCGCCAAAAATTTCGGAATTGGTAAAATTAATTCGGTGATTAATTTCTTCCTGTAAGGATAAAAATTTAGAACGTGTAAGTTCATATTCATTTGCCCTGAAACGTGTAGGTGTTTGTTCCGTCTGTTCAATGATAGTTCTTACATGTTCTACAATATTTTTTCTATCGCTGTACACATCATCAACCAACACACATAAATGCTGTAGATTTTGTTTTTTTAAATTATTATAAAGTACTTCCATTGCCGTGCGTTTTTCGCAAACCACCAGCACTTTCTTTTTGTTTAGTAAAGCTTGTGTGATAATGGCTGTCAGCGATTGACTTTTGCCTGTTCCGGGTGGTCCCTGAATGATTAATGTATTATGCTGTTTTAGTTGTTGCAATACATTTTCCTGACTCGGATCTAATGCTACCGGCGACAAAACTTCGCCATCAAAATAGGTGTTTCCACTTTCATTTTCAATAGCACTTTCATCTTCACTCTTTAATAAATTTTCTACATCTTTTATGATACTTTGCTTTTGCATTTTATACAATCCAAATACACCGCTCCATCTTATCCACGCGCTTTCTTTAGTTATGGTTTCAATGGTTTCTTTATTCGTACACGGCAATATAGTTGCAATGTTGGTGGCTGCATCAAATGGAATATTTAATTTATCCAGTATTTTTTTGCAAAATTCATTTAATTCTTTTTCGTCTACGAAATCATCTTCCAGCAAAATATCTAAATCATCTGTTTTTATTTTTTCATTACTTTCAAAATGAGCTTGCAGTAATTCATTAAAAATTAAAGGATGTTCTTCATCTCTGGAAATTGTCCAGGTATTGTTTTTTCTTGAATCTTTTTCAATAGTCAGATACCAGATAAGCAAAGGTGCTTTTAAGATTCTATCCGAATTGTTCGGATCTCTTTTTATCAATAACGGATAGCCAAATCCAAACGAGTGATATCCATGTTCGGCAAATTCTTCTTTCTCCTGATAGTCTAAATGGTTAAGTCGTTTAATAATTTTCTGCACTATTTTTTTTTCGTCTGCAGTTTTAGAATTTAATAATGCAGGTTCTATGGTAACAGAGAATTTGAATTCTTTTTTAGTGAGCAGGTTTTCTAAAAATTTTAAATGAAGACTGGGTTCAATATTTATTAAATCATAAATATCTAAACGTGCAAAATTTCCCGGCAGAGCATTTAAGTGTATGCTTCTGGCATCACCGCTTTTTAAACGAACTAAAAGTTTTTCTATAAAGGAAGTAGAAGGCATGATTGAATTTCAGAATTAAGATTTATGGTTTGCAATTTACGATGTACAATTTGTTTTTTAGCTGTCTGTAATAATAAAAAAGCCTTCGATTTCTCGAAGGCTTTGTATCTGTTGAAAGGATAAGATTAATATCTTTTTTTGTAACCGCTGTCACCGCCACCGCCGTAGCCACCTTTGTTGTAGCCGCCGCCGCCGCCGCTGCCACCTTTGTAGCCGCCACCGCCGCCACCTTTGTAGCCACCGCCGCCACCGCCGGATTTTTTGTATTCCGTTTTAGGACGAGCTTCGTTTACCGCTAATGCTCTTCCTTCTAAGTCGAATTCGTTTAAAGCGTCAATCGCTTTTTGTGCTTCATCATCATTAGCCATTTCTACAAACGCATAGCCTTTGCTAACGCCAGTGTCTCTGTCTCTGATTAATTTTAAAGAAGCGATTTCTCCGTACTGTTGGAATAACTCTTGAAGTTGCTCGTCAGTAACTTTTCTTTCAATGTTTGCTACAAAAATGTTCATTTTTTTTATTTATAAAATTAAAAATAGGCTACAAACTTTTTAAAACTCAAATCAAATGAACATTTACAACATTAGACAAGAAAACTTAAAAAGAACTATAGTTATAACAAAAATAACAATAAAATCGGAATTATCTACATTATCCAATTAAATTATTACACCATTTGAGCATATTTTGCAATACTTCTGCTTTTTCCGGCTCATTGTGACATTCATGATAAAGTCCTTTGTATTCAATAAAAGTCAGGTTTTTACCTGCACTGTCTGCAAACTTTTTACTTTCGTCAAAAGAGGTAAGTTGATCAGCTGTGCCATGAAACAATAATGTTGGTAAGGTAAGTTTGGCTGCATTTTGTACTGCTTCTTGTCCAAATTCTATTAATTCAATACCCATTTTAGAAGAAATACTATCAAAAACCATTGGATCTTTCGAGTATTTATTAACGACTTCTTTGTCTCTGGAAATAGCATTTACATCTAAGCCTGATGGCAAAGAAAAACTTGGAATCAGATTTCGCATCAGTCTGCCTGCTGCTAATTTGATTGCCGGTGGAGCAAAGCCTGGTTGGAAGAACGGTGAAGACAGAATAATTCCGGCAACTTTCGGATTTCGTTTGATGGCATAATTTGCAACCACATTGCCACCCATACTATGTCCATAAATTATTTTTGGAAGGTCTGGGAAATTGGATGCAGCTTGCTTAACCAGATTTTCTACATCATTCATAAATTCGTCATAACTCAAAAAGTGCCCTCTTTTTCCACCAGAGCGACCATGGCCGCGATGGTCATAAGCAATTACAGCATAGTTATTATCGGTAAAAAACTGAGCTACATGTTCATATCGCGAACTATGTTCGCCAAAACCGTGTACTAAGCAAATCACTGCTTTAGCCGGTTTATCTTCACTTTCCCATTTTTGTCCGAAAATATCCAGACCATCATTCGATTTCCAGCTTAGGATGGTGTTTTTCATATCGTTTTCATTATTTATGTTAGAAAATAAACCTAAATTTAACTTTCTTGAATTCATTTACAAAGTAATAAGATGAAAAAGACAATGATACTGATAATAAAATTGCTTCTTGGCGCAGGATTGCTCTTTGGTTTATATGTAATCGGAGCTATTTTATATGCTCAGCTAACCGATTATAAACCTGCACCTGAAGAAACTGCAGAAGTGCTGGTGCCTGAAGTGAAATTACCCGAATTAAATAAAGACACACTCGTGTTTTATGATTGGAATATTGGTTACTGCGGATTAGGTAAAGAATCTGATTTCTTTTACGATGGCGGTAAAATGGTGCGACCAACTAAAGAACTTTCAGAAAAGAATTTTAAGGGATTTATAGAGACCATCAGTAAATGGAAAGCAGATGCAGATTTTATTCATCTTCAGGAAATAGACAGAAATTCTAAACGAAGTTATGGCAAAGAACAATTCCAGGAAGCATTCAACACGCTTGGAAATTTTAAAGCTGTATTTGGTAAAAATTACGATGTAAAGTATGTACCGATTCCATTTCTGGAACCTATGGGAAAAACGCTCGGAGGAATTGGTACATTTTACAAATATCAGGATGCCGGAACGCCAATTAAATATGCATTTCCGTCAAATTTTTCATGGCCGAAAGGATTGTTTTTTCTCGACAGATGTTTTGTTAAACATCATTTTAATTTAAGCAATGGCAAACAACTTGTCGTTATAAACACGCATAATTCCGCGTATGATGGCGGCACTTTGAAAAAACAGGAAATGGCCTACTTCAAAAAATATATCGTGGATGAGTATGCAAAAGGAAATTATGTGGTAGTAGGTGGCGACTGGAACCAGATTCCACCAGGATACACACCTTTAAAAGAAAAAAGTGATTACGAAGAAATGCCGATTCCTAAGGATTTTGTAGATGCATCCTGGGTTTTTGCTTTTGATGGAACGACACCGACCAACAGAAAAGTGGATTTCCCTTATGAAGAAGGTAAAACGTATACCACAGTAATAGATTTCTTTTTACTGTCGCCAAATATTGAATTACTGGAAGTGAAAGGTCAGCCAATGGGTTTTGAGTTTTCCGATCATCAGCCAATTAGAATGGTATGTAAGTTGAAAATGTAAGTGCTTAAACAAGTCATGTTTTTCTGTTTGACCTTTCTTTTTTGTACTTTTACAAAGCAATAAACTTATTATTTACTACTTATCACTTACAACTTTTATATGACGATTAATTCCGAAATACAAACCTTAACCAAAGTAATTGTACACGAACCAGATAATGGTATCGATCATGTTTCACCGGAAATTGCAGAAGAATTATTATATGATGATATTGTTTTTTTGCCGAGAATGATAGAAGAGCATTATACGTTTACACAAACCTTGCGCATGTTATTGGGTAATGACAATGTATGCGATATACAACAATTATTGCAGGATATTTTAAAAGACGAAGCGGTAAGAAATGAGCTGTTGCAATACATTTATGACACGGAAGATTTAAGTTTGGGAAAATATGAAATGCTGAAACAAATTCAGCCGGAATATCTGGCAGCAACGTTGATTTCCGGTGTGCATCCGGAAACAGATGAAAGCGTCATAAAACCGTTGCCTAATCTTGTTTTTACCAGAGATATTGGTTGCGTAATTAACGACCATTTGGTAGTTTGCAAAGCCAATAAAAATGCAAGAAGGCGCGAAAATTTTCTGACCAAATTCATTGTAAAATATCATCCGATATTTGCCTCTTTTAAAGATAAAACAATTGATTTTTGTATAGAAGAAAATCTGGAAGCAGATTCCGGAATTTCTATTGAAGGCGGTGATATAATGCTGATTCATCCAAGGCATTTATTGGTAGGAGAGAGTGAGCGCACTTCTTTGGATGCGATCTTTGAACTGAAAAACTATTTATTCGAAAATGACGTGGTTGATTTTGTCACCATCGTGGAAATACCAAATGAACGCTATTGCATGCACCTTGATACTATTTTCACCATCATTGATGAAGAAACCTGCGTTGGTTTTGCACCATTAATGTTTGAGAAAAATGATAAGGTAGATATTATCACCTATTCCAAAAATAATCAGCGTGCCATTTTACATCCAACGCTAAAAGACTTAATTAAAGAGATTTATCCGAATATGAAATTTATTTCTTGCGGAAACGGAATTTCTCCGTTTGCACAAAGAGAACAATGGACAGACGGATGCAATTTTGTAGCTATAAAACCTGGTGTTGCTTATTGTTATGAACGCAATTTAAAAACATTGAACGCATTTAAAGAAAATGGTTTTACGGTTATTTCAGCAAAGCGAATTCTGTCAGAAGAATATACGTTAGATGAATTGAATAAAACGATTATTACCATTCCATCTGCAGAATTATCTCGTGCACGCGGTGGTCCGCATTGCATGACGTTTCCAATCGGCAGAAAATAAATATTATTTATCGATTTCTTTTTTCAGTCTGCTTAATGTTTCTGCTTTTATTCCCATGTAATTAGAAATATCCTGCATGGTAAATTTTTCAAAAACATCCGGATATTGACTCAGCATTAATTCATATCGACCTTTCGCATCCATAGATTGAAAAGATGTTAAACGGTCGCGAATATTTTGGTTAGCCTTGTCGTTTATCAAATTTAAAAGTTGCTCAAAAGCCGGACGAGCTCTGATGAGACTGTGGTAATTTTTGTAAGATATTTTTAATCCGTAAGTTCGCTTTGTACAAACAAAGCCGTCCACAGCTTTAGTTTTTCCTAAAAAACTTCTGACACCGGCACTGAAATCACAATCGGTTGCAAATTCAATGATATATTGACTTTTAGTTCCACCGGTAAAATGTTTTACAGCACCTTTACAGATAAACACAATATTTTCGCAAATTTCTCCGGGCAAAACAATTGCGTCGTTTTTTTGCATTACACAATATTCCCAGTATTTATCTAAATCAACTAAATCTTTTGGTTTAAAAAATGAAAAATTGCTTAAAAATTGAATAAAATAATCAAAGCATTCCTCACAGGTAGGCTTCTTCGTATTTAAAAAAGTTACATTAGGTGTATAATCTTTATAAAAGACATTAGCCATTTATGGGTATATAATTGGGTTTAAAATTAGTTTCATTCGTAATATACTAACAATATTATGATGTAAATCAAAAAAATCAGTAGAATAGGCATATATTAACGTTTATTGACATGTGTCAAGTAGCATATTGGATGAAGATTCTATTTTTGCAACAGTTGTTTACAATATAGAAACATAAAAGCCCAGACAACTTTACCCATCTAAGTCCTGATTCTATCAGGACTTTTTTTTAGAATTTCATATCACGAATTTTTTTGTGCAATTCTAGTTTGTGTAAGTCTAACAGAAAGGAAATGCGCTGTCCAAATTTTGGCGCGTTGGATTTATAGTAGGTTCTAAATTCTTTATTATAAAATAATGGAAAATAGATTTCAAATCCTTCGTCAAAAAAGCTGAACATAAAGCCACCTTCATAGGCAAATTGTTTCAGCGCCGGTGGTGTGTTAGCATTTACAATATTGTCTTGTGTAAAACCAATATCAAAAAATAATTTTAACGGCACGTATTTAATTGGAAAATCTATTGTAGTATTTAAAGCAAAAATAAAGTTACCGGTTTGTCCGATTGCCGGCGATTGCAATGGTGCAACAGTTTTAAAAAAGCCATCATTTCGTGTTATTTGGTTTGCAATAAAACCTTCGTTTTCATTTCTGCCAAAATAGAATTCATCGTATTTGTAATTGTTTTCACCAGTAGTTCCGGTAAGGTTGTAATTAAAGCCTGGAAGTGAATAACCCGGATTTGGTTTTTTTATTTTTCGCCATAAAAAACCGCCAACAAACATTCGAAAATGTACACCAGTATTGTAGTCTTTTAATTGATAACGAATAAACGCATTTGCTTCAAAAGAGGTTTTAACAAAATTGCTCGCCTGTTCAATACTTAATGAAGCAGCCAAAGGAAAGTTTTTATCTTTTCGTTTAAAAGTATACGTTAGTTCATTTACGTAATAATATTTCAGCGTATCTTTTACCGCAAAATCTTCATCACCTAAAATCACATAATTGAGATCTTTCTTCAGTATCACATGTGAAATAAAAGATAAGTGGTGTTCCAGTTTTTCCAGCTTTTCTGTTCTATGGTTCAGGTCAATACTGATTTCAGGATGTATCGCATAATATTTCAATGGCTTTACAAAATCGTAGTAAGTAAATGACTGAAATTTTACACCAGGTTTAATTTGCGAAACCACACTTTTCTTCGGTTTAATGTAATAATCCAGATTTGCCGTTCCGTTTACTTTCTTTGATTTGATACCGTATAATAATGTTGCGGTAAAGTCGACATTTTTTACCGGTTGTTTTAAATTTATTAGAGATGCTCCAACTTGAACGCCGTCATATTGATTGTAAGCAATAGCCGGAACTGCAAACGGAAATTCTCTGTTTTTTTTGTCAATCCAATGCAAATATTTCTGTTGTACCTTATTTAATCGCTTAAAGTGAACTTCCTCAGTGGAATTATTGTTTACAATAACAGAATCTTGTCCGAAGGCGGAAAAATATGTTAGTAATACCAAAATGTTAATAACTATTGAAGTATGTTTCATCTTTAACAATTAATTTTTGTCTTAAATTGTATTACAATATTAAGTATTAACTTTGAAATAGAATAGCCTATGAGTAATTTCGATTTTGATAACGACAATAATATAAATGTTGCTGAATTAATTGCACAGTTTGAACAATCGGTAAAAAACGATCATACGCCTTTTTTCGATCAGGATGACTTTGAAGCTATCGTTGAATATTATGAAGAAAAAGGACAATTTGAACAAGCTATGCTTGCGGTAGAAAAATCACTACAACAATATCCATACTCTTCCATATTACTCATAAAAAAAGCACAGGTTTATTTTGAATTGAAACAATTAAATCTTGCCTTGGAAATTCTGGAAAAAGCTGAGATTTACGACAGTTCAGAAATAGGTATTTATTTATTAAGAGCAGAAATATTTACATTTCAATCTCGGTATAAAGACGCCATAGATATTTTAGAAAAATTACTGGAAACTTCTGAACGTGATGATTTAGCAGATATTTATCTTCAAATGTGCGATGTGTATGAAGATTGGGAAAAATATTTTGAAGTGTATGATTGCCTGGTTGCTTGTTTAAAAATTGAACCCAATAATGAAGAAGCATTAAATCGCTTTAATTATTGCATTGAAATTACAGATAAGTATGAAGAAAGCATTCCGTTTCATAAGAAATTAATCGACATCAATCCTTACAATGAATTTGCATGGTATAACCTGGCATGTTCTTATCGCGGTGTAGATGAATATGAAAATGCGATTGAAGCTTTTGAATATGTATTGGCCATCAACGATGATGCCGATTTTGTTTATCAGGATATTGCAGAACTTCATTTTAAAAAAGGAGAATTTGTAAAAGCGCTAGAAGTCATCAAAGACATGTGCAACACCTTTGAAGCCGACGATGAAATTTATTTCTTACAAGGAAAATGTCATGAAGCTTTAGGTGATATGAAAATGGCGCGTTATTGCTACAGAAAAGCCGTACACGATAATCCTTCATTGTCTGACGCTTATTTTAGAATTGGCGAATCATACAAGCATGAAGGTCTTTGGGAACAAGCCTATAAATCTTTTCAGAAAGCAAACGAGCTGGAGAAAGAACAATACGAGTTTTGTCTGGCAATGGCAGAAGCCGCTATGGAAATCAGCGAAACAGAAGTAGCCATTGATGCCTGCGAAACAGCCATTGATATTTTTGTAAAACGTTATGAAGCCTATTTTATTCTGGCAAAATTAATGGCATTAAACAGTGATACAGAAACAGCCAGAGAAATTTTAATCAAAGGCGCTGAAGTTTGTAAAACAACCATAGAACTTAATTATGCCATATGTGCCATAGCATTTATGGAAAATAAACCAAAAGAAGGCGAAGTATTATTACGAATGTTACTGGAAGAAAATTTTGGAGCACATCAAACATTATTTGATTTCAGTGAAGAATTAAGAGAAAATGTCACCATTGGAAATATCCTGGCAGAATATAATTAATGGAGAATTTACAAAACAGCTAAGAGTCATTCCCGCGAAAGCGGGAATCTCAATTTAAAAATCAACTGCAAATGCAACAATTTGGTTTAATAGGTTTTCCTTTGTCTCATTCTTTTTCTAAAGGATATTTTACAGAGAAATTTCAAAAAGAAAAAATTACAGATTGCCAATACGATGTTTTTCCATTAGAAAAAATAGAAGACTTTACGGAATTATGTGAACAGCATAAAAATCTAACTGGTTTAAATGTCACCATTCCGTATAAAGAAAAAATTATTCCGTTTTTAGATGAATTAAATGAAGATGCAAAAGAAATTGGAGCTGTCAATACCATTAAATTTATCGATGGAAAGAAAATTGGCTATAACACAGATTGTTACGGTTTTGAAATGAGCTTGAAACCATTACTGAAAGCACACCACACATCTGCATTAATTCTTGGAACTGGCGGCGCATCCAAAGCTGTGGAATATGTATTGAAAAAGCTTGGAATTTCTTTTCAATATGTTTCCAGAAATAAGAGTGATCAATCAATTTCTTATGATGAATTGAATGAAAACACCACCAGTAGTTCTTCCGTAATCGTTAATTGCACTCCATTAGGTATGTACCCAAACGTTGAGATTGCGCCGAAAATTCCTTACAACTTTATTACGAATAATCATTTGCTTTACGATTTGATTTACAATCCGGAAGAAACTCTTTTTCTTAAAGAAGGAAAACTGCGTGGTGCGCAAACAAAAAACGGATTGGAAATGTTATACCTGCAAGCAGAAAAAAGCTGGGAAATATGGAATAGTCGATAGTTAGTAGTCGATTGTCCATAGTATAGAATTTTTAGTAGTTTTGTATAATTAAATAATACCATTGTCCATCGACTATTGACCAATGACAACATTAAATTTCGATAATACACAAAATGCTTTCGCATATAAGCCGAATTATGAGTTGATTCGAGATTACCAGATTTTCCGATTAATTAATCAGGGTTGGTTGGTGAAATTCGGTACACGCGCCGCTTCTAAAATGATGGATGCAGGATTTAAAATTCCGGTGGCGATTGGTATGCGTCCAACTATCTATGCTGTTTTTTGCGGTGGTGATACACTTCCATTGGCCACTAAAAAAATAAACCAGTTGTATCAATATAAAGTGCAAAGTATTTTAGATTATGGTGTAGAAGGCAAAGAAAGCGAAGAAGATTTTCAACGAACAGAAAATGCGATAAAAGAAGCCATATTGTTTGCAAAAGACAATGATGCGGTTGATATAGTGTGCTCTAAATTTACCGGATTAATTCCGTTTTCTATCTTAGAAAAATTGCATGCTAATGAAGTATTAACGAACAAAGAAAATGAAATCTATCAGGCAGCTAAAGATAGAATCTATTCCATTTCTAAACTGGCATTTGAAAATAATGTAAGTCTGTTTGTAGATGCGGAAGAAAGCTGGATACAGCAACCGTTGGATGATTTGACGTTTGAGCTGATGCGTGAATTCAATAAGGAAAAGCCGATTATTTACAACACCGTTCAGCTATACCGAAAAGACAGATTGCAGTTTTTAAAAGATACGGTAGAAAAAGCAAAGCAAGCAGGTTTCATCTATGCTGCAAAATTAGTGCGCGGCGCATACATGGAAAAAGAAGAAGTTAGAGCAAAGCAACTTGGTTATGAAAATCCTATTCAGACTTCCAAAGAAAATACAGATAAAGATTATGATGAAGCGCTCAGGTTCGCAATTGGCAACATTGAACAAGTAGCGGTCTGTGTGGCGACTCACAATGAAAAAAGCACTTTATTGGCCACACAATTAATGCATCAAAAAAAATTACCCAATAATCATCCGCATGTGCATTTCTCACAGCTTTTAGGCATGAGCGACCACATCAGTTTTAATATTGCGAAAGAAAACTACAATTCAAGTAAATACATGCCATATGGACCGGTGAAAGATGTAATACCTTATTTGATTCGTCGTGCGCAGGAAAATACCAGCGTTGCAGGACAAATGGGACGAGAGTTAAAGTTGTTAAAAGACGAAGTAAGACGACGAAAACTGTTTGTGTGGTAAGCCTGAATTAATAATCTAAAAATTAATCGTAATTCCAAAAGGTCGCTCACCTTTCCATTGCAACGGATTGTTCTTCATGTCTATATACAGTAGCTTTTTATTTTTCGTTAAAAAATCCGGAAAATCAACAATGTTATTATCGTTGAGGTATAGTTTTTCCAGGTTTTTTAAACTATTTATACTTTTAGGGATAATTCCAAGACCATCGTTTTCAAGGTGTAGTATTTTTAAATTTGGTAATTTACTTAAGAGACCAACTTCCTGATTGATGTCAGCATTCGGTTCGTTGTTTAAATAGATTTCTTCTAATTTTTTAAGTTTTTTGATTTCAGTTGGTAAAAATTTAAAATCATTTCCACTTAAATCCAGCACTCTCAGGTTTGTCAATTCTGAAATACTTTTAGGTACTTCTTTCAGGTGGTCATTTTTTAAACTCAAAAATCTAAGATTTTTGAATTTTGTAAGTGCCTCAAGTTGAGTGTTGTTGAGTAGCTGATTACTTAAATCTAAACGAAAAACTTCATTAGGGTTTTTCAGTGCTTCTTCCAGATTGGTAAAATTTTTTATATAAATAGCAGTGTCCGAATTTTGAGCGGTGCTAGTAAATGCAATCAAAGAAAACAGAATGCTTAAAAAAGTGGTTATGCTTATATTTTTTTTCATAATACAACAACAAGGCTATTTATAAAATGTTCAATAATCAAATAAAATTATTTAACTGCATACAAACCATCTACTTTCAACGCAATTTTTTTACGCAATTCTGCATTGATAGGCATCAATGGCAAACGAACAGGATCGTCGCAAACACCTAAATGTTTCATAGCAGCTTTCACACCAGCCGGATTTCCCTGTTCAAATAAATACGTAATTAACTCGTCCAGTTCATAAACCGTTTTTCTTGCAGAAGCAAAATCGCCATTCAGCGCCTGATGCACCATCGTAGAAAAGTGTTTCGGCGTAGCATTCGCAATAACAGAAATTACACCATCGTAACCAATAGAAATTTGAGGTACAATTAAATCATCGTTTCCACTAATCAATAAAAAATCCTGTGGCTTTTCGCGTGCCAGCCAGAATATCTGTTGCCAGTCGTTGCTGGCTTCTTTAATGGCGATGATATTTTTGAATTCGTGTGCCAAAGTTAATGTTGTTGTAGCACGAATATTAGACGCGGTTCTTCCCGGTACGTTGTATAAGATAATCGGCAAATCTGTATTGGTTGCAATCGCTTTATAATGCTCGTAAATGCCTTCTTGTGTTGGCTTATTATAATAAGGTGAAACGGATAAAATGCCATCCACACCGGTTAAGTCAGCATGATTAATATCGTAGATGATACTTCTGGTGTCATTGCCGCCAAAACCAGCAATGACAGGAACGCGCTTATCGGTTGCAGCCACACAAGCTTTTATTAGATCTTGTTTTTCCTGTTTGTTTAAAGTCACAGATTCACCGGTAGTTCCCAGCACGACAACATAGTCTACGCCACCTTCAATCACATAGTTGACAACATTCTCAAACTCTGTAAAATTGATTTCTTTTTGTTCGTTAAATGGTGTAACCAATGCAACACCAACACCTTTTAAATTCAACATACTTTCTTTTTTTTGTCAATGGAAGTAACAAGTTTTAATGAAACTAATGTCTATTGACCAATGACTATTGACTAATTTACTTCAAATATTTCTCTAAGTTCTGAATTAAGTTAGAAATATTCTTATTTTCTTTAGGAATTAATATTAAATCATAGTTAGCATTCTCAGGTTCCTTATTAAAGCCAACCCTAAATTTTGCCGCAGAAACAGCCGACATATATTCAAGTGGTAAACATTCTTCCGGATGAAAGTTTATCATAATATCAAATGGCGTTCTTGTAAAATAACCGGATGTTCCGCCACCGGGTTTGCCATACCAATTGGTGTCTTTCTCTGTTATAAATGGGAAAGGATACACAAATCCAAATTCACGTTTAGGCATAAATCCTAATAGTTGAACATCTTTTTGTTGTAATTTTAATTGTTGTATGAAAGCCAGTAAAACGTCATTTTTAGACACATCATCTGCATAAAATAAAATGCCAATTGTTTTTGCCAGAGCAAGTGAAACAGGCTGACGTACGATTTCTTTTTTGGTGCGTAGTCGCAGAAAAAGATAAAAGATAAAGTGTTTTATGTTGTTCAGCATCAGACTGTAAATTTACAATAAAACCATGAATGCTGGTAATGACCGATAATAATATGTTCTGATTTTGCAGGAAGAGTTTATTTGATTTTTTTAATATCTTTATTGCTTTCTGCATAAAACTCAATGCTGAATCAGTATGGCTGAAGATATAACTATCAAAGAATTAGAATTAAAATTAAATACTACAATTGCACCATGTATAGAACGGTTTGATTTACTGAATCAGTTAGTAGTATATTATTTAAATGTTGACCTGGATAAAACGAAATTACTAATAGAAGAAGCATTAACAATAGCAGAAGCATTACACTATCAGGAAGGAATTGGGATTTCTATTCAGCAGTATGGCGTTTATTATTATCTATTGGCAGATTTTGAGAATGCATTAAAGTGTTATTTAAAAGCTGATATTATTTTGTCAGAAAACAGCAACTGGAAAAACAGAATTAAACCCAAAGCAAATATTGCCATGGTCTACATGCACACACACCAATATGAAGAAGCGTTGCGTATTTATAAAGAAATTGAAGTTCAACTAAATTCTGTTCCTGTTGATCTCATCCATGCGCAAATGTATATTAATATAGATGCTGCTTATTGTTTCTTAAATGATCCGGAAAACGGAATACGATATTCAAAGAACGCACTGGCTATTTCTGAGCAACTAAACAACAGATATGGAATGGCTATAAGCGAATCTAATTTAGCCGGTCATTTAATTTTATTAAATAAACCAGATGATGCACTTGATCATTTAGCTGTTTCAGAGCAGCTATGCTTAGAAGATGGCTACAATGCTATACTTATCGGAAATATGGTAAAGTACACAGATTGCTATTTGCGCCTTAAACAATATGATGTAGCATTGGCATATGCAGAAAAAGGTATGGAACTGGCAAAAAAAAATACTGATATAGAAAAAGAAGTACTAATCACCAAACTCAAAATTGATATCTATGAGCAACAAGAGGATTTTAAAAATGCCTTTTATGCTTCTAAAAAGTATACGGAGCTGAAAGAAAAAATGCTCGATAACGAAAAAATTAAATCGTTTAATGCGTTGCAATTAAAATATGAAACAGATAAAAAAGAAGCAGACTTAAACCGACTCAAATTATTGCAAACAGAAACAGAGTTAACAGCACTAAAATCACAAATGAATCCGCATTTTATTTTTAATGCATTAAATTCCATACAAG
>ENA-UOWO01004645-UOWO01004645.1-activated-sludge-metagenome-genome-assembly--contig:-NODE-4645-length-15032-cov-7.061361_pt1 | contig 15032 bp, 6 predicted proteins | sample MGYA00238148_ERZ761564 | MGnify/ENA primary metagenome ERZ761564 (study PRJEB28885, sample SAMN05720194) | activated sludge metagenome | isolation source: Anaerobic digester | place: USA...
ACACCATTGTTGTTCCAGCGCCTTGTGTGAACGTGAGTAGCACGGTCACAGTCTCCTCCATCGCACCTCCGGATGCTGGCACTGATGGGAGTATAGCGCTGTGTGCAAGCGGCTCAAGTGTTGGACTGGCTAGCGGATTAGGTGGGACACCGGATGCAGGAGGCGTTTGGGATGGTCCAAGCATCGTTGTAGGCGACGCCTTCGATCCGGCAACCATGACGGCTGGTACCTACACGTACACCGTTCCAGGTACGCCTCCCTGTCCAGCAGCGATCGCCTCGGTGCTGGTCACCGTATCCGCTGAACCGTTTCCAGGAGGACCTGGCTTCCTATCCATCTGTAGTACGGATGGCTTGACGGACCTCTTCGATCGCTTGGAAGGAACACCCGATGCCGGTGGTTCGTGGACCACACCGACAGGTGCGCCATTCTCCGGATCGTTCGACCCGACAACAATGGGTTCAGGGATCTACACTTACACCATCACTGTTCCACCGCCGTGTACGAGCGTGTCAAGTACGGTCACCGTGGAGGTGATCGAACCGCCATCCGCTGGTATGGATGCGACTTTCAACGTGTGCCTGACGGACGGCCCAACCGATCTGTTCGATCTGTTGGGTGGTACTCCGGATGAGGACGGTACATGGACCTCACCAAGCGGGAATACTTGGTCAGGTACGTTCGACCCAGCCAATGACGAACCAGGAGCTTATGTATACACAGTGTCCGGTGTCACTCCCTGTCCGGCTGAGGCGGCAGCAGTGACAGTGAGCATCACTGAGCCCGCTTTCCCAGGGGAGGACGACCTGCTCAACCTATGTATCAGCGGGGATCCTGTCGACCTGTTCCCATTACTCGGAGGAGCTGAGGGTGGGGGTGGCTGGACGGGCCCGACGGGTGCGCCATTCAGCGGGATCTTCATTCCGGGGACCGATGTGGACGGGGACTACACCTACACGCTAGCCGGCCCAAGCCCTTGTCCAGCGTCATCCGCCATGATCTCGGTCAGTGTGCTCACCAACGCGGACGCAGGTATCGATGGTATCGCCACCTACTGTGCACAACCGGACACCATCGACCTCTTCACGCTACTCAGTGGCACTCCGGACGCAGGAGGAGAATGGTATGGAACGGATGGTACCGTGATCGGTGGTTCCTTGGATCCAAGCACTGCGAATGCAGGCAGCTACACGTACATAGTTGCTGTTCCCAGCCCTTGTGTGAACGACACCTCCGTGGTCGTCATCGATCTGATCACTCCAGCAAGTGCTGGTGCACCTGGCCAGTTGACCTTCTGTTCGAACAATTCAAGTGCGTCACTTTTCGATGGATTGACCGGTGATCCTGATGCGGGTGGTTCTTGGAGTTTGGAAGGCACACCTACAGCGGGCACCTTCACCCCGGGTACCGACCCGGCAGGCGTTTATGTCTATTCCGTGAACGGTACCGCCCCTTGTCCTAATGCGACGGCTATGGTGACCGTGACGGTACACCCATTGCCACAGGCGGGTACGAACGGTGCGATCACGTTGTGTCCCGAGGCCGATGCCATCGATCTCATGGACCTGCTCGGAGGAACGCCTGATGGTGGCGGTACCTGGACCGGGCCCGGAGGAGTCCCATCCGAGGGCACATTCGACCCCTCAACGGATACGCCAGGGACCTACATCTACACGGTGACCGGGATCATGCCTTGCCCCGATGCTTTGGCCAGCGCTTCCGTGGCGATCCACGTTGTTCCCCAGCCCAACGCGGGCCCGAACACGATCAGTTGTACACTGGCACAAGACCTACAAGCAAGCGGTGTATGGAGCACAGGTTCCTGGTCCGGTCCGGCAGGGATCACCTTCGCGAACGCCAACGATCCCGCATCGGGAGTGATCGCGGCCCAAGGTGGTACGTACACCTTGTTCTGGTCCACAGTATCAGCGGAGGGCTGTGCTGCTTCCGATTCAGTGCAGGTCACCTTGACCGATGCGATCGTTCCAGTGATCAACGGGACGGATGCCATCTGCAACGGCGCTTGCGATGGTACCGCTACGGTTGTCACCACTGGAGGCAACACCGTGGATGGGCTCTTTGATCACCTCTGGGATACGGGAGCATCAAGTGCATCCATTTCAGGCTTATGTGCGGGCAGTTATACCGTCACGGTAACTGACATGAATGGATGTACCGCTCAGGCCATGGTGATCATCGACGAGCCGGAAGCACTGGCGATCGATCTGGTATTCGATGTGGATGAGACCTGCCCGGGCACGTGTGATGGGCGGATCGTGGTCATGGATGCCGCCGGCGTGAGCTTCAGCTTGGACGGGGGCACCACCGTACAGAACAGCAACACGTTCAGCGGTCTTTGCCCCGGAGCATTCACGGTTTGGATGCAGGATGCGAACGGATGCACCGCATCCGCACCCGCTACGATCGGCACCCCATTGCCGGTCACCGCGGGGTTCTTCTTCGATCCGGACACCTTGTTCATCGATGAGCCTATTGCCACGTTCATCAACACGTCGAGCAGCAATGCAACAAGCTTCATCTGGGACTTCGGCACGGGCGCATCCTCTACTGAGGAATTCCCGACCTATTCCTTCCCCGGTGGGCTTGGTGCAACGTACACGGTCTGTCTTACCGCCATGGATGCCAACGGATGCGCAGATTCCATTTGTGCGCCGATCCAGGTTTTCGATCTACTCCTGGTCCACGTGCCGAATGCGTTCACCCCCAATGGGGATGGCTTCAACGATGGCTTTGCTCCGGTCTTCAACCAACCTTGGGTGGATGATTACGAGTTACTCATTTTCGACCGATGGGGGGAGCGCATCTTCCGAAGCCAGGTAGTCGACGAGAAATGGGACGGGCGCTTGGCCAACGAGGTCGTTGAAACTGAAGTCTATGTGTGGAAACTGACATGCACCGATCGCCTTACCGGTGAACTCATTGAACGGATCGGGCATGTGACCCTGTTGAAGTGAAAGGCTGCGACCTTTGTGTGACCCTCCGTTCATGGCCCCCGAAGTGCAGCTTGCCGATCCGAAAAGGATCAACCATCCAGGAGGTTGGTTACGATCACTGCTGACCCTTGCCATCTGTGGGTGGTTCGGTCATGTGCATGGACAGTTCTTCGCCATGAGCAATGGTAGTGTGTCCACCTGTAGTGGTGCGTTCCTGGACAGCGGCGGACAAGGTGCTTCGGGATATGGTGACAGTGAGGACCTGACCTACACCATCTGCCCGGACAACCCGGGTGATGCGATCTCCTTGAACTTCATCACGTTCACCTTGGATGTGAGCGGCGTGGGCCCGATCGATGCGATGACGATCCACGATGGCAATTCCACGGCAGCTCCGATGCTGGGCACCTGGACCGGCACAGCACTACAAGGCAGCGTGATCACGGCAAGCCTCACGAACACCACAGGCTGCCTGACGGTGGTCTTCAACTCCAATGAAACAGGAACCGGGGTATTCGCGGCAAGCATCACCTGTTTCGAGCCTTGCGCTCGCCCTACCGCACTCGCGACCCATGGTTTGAGCGGCCCACTGCGGATATGCCCGGGTGAGAATGTCACGTTCAACAGTAGCGCCTCCTTTGCCGAACCGGGCTTCGCGATCGCAAGTCGACGTTGGGAGTTCGGAGACGGGAGCTTCCAGAACAATGCTCCCGTCAATGCATCACATACCTATGCGCAGGAAGGGGCATACATCGCTCAACTCTTCGTGACCGATGACAATGGGTGCACCAGTGCGAACCGGGTGGACCTGGTGGTGATGGTGGGGACCGAGCCGAATTTCATAGGCACGACTGGGGATCTGGTCGGCTGTGTGGGTGAGGAATTGTGCCTCGATGGTATCGCGAACCCCAGGACCTGGGTCCAACAACCCGATCCGAACCTGGGTGGAGGCGTGTTCCTGCCGGACAACGTCGGAGAATGCTTCACGTCCGAATTGACCTTCAATCAGTTCGCGCCAGGCCAGACGATGACGAGCGTGAACAATATCCAAGGCATCTGCCTGGACATGGAACATTCCTTCATAGGCGACCTGGTCATCAGCATCATCAGCCCTACTGGCGAGACCGTGATCATGCACCAACAGGGTGGCGCAGGGACTTATCTGGGCGTTCCGGTCGACATCGACAGTCAGCCATTGGACCAGGGCACGTGTTGGAACTACTGCTGGAGCCCAACCTCGAACAATGGCACCTGGGCCGACAATGCAAGTGCCACCCTGCCCAGCGGCACCTACGAGAGCCTGAACCCGTTGAACGGTCTGATCGGATCACAATTGAATGGCACCTGGACCATTCGCGTGTGCGACCTCTGGGCGTCCGACAACGGCTTCATCTGCAACTGGGGGATCGACTTCGACCCTGCCTTGTTCGATGATCTGCTCGTCTTCACACCCGTTATCGGTGCCGACTGTGATAGCAGTTCGTGGAGTGGTCCGAACATCAGCAGCACGTCCGCCGATTGCAACTCGGTGTGCCTGACGCCCACTGCTGCCGGCATCTTCAACTATGTGTACACGGTGACCGACAACCATGGGTGCACGTATGACACCACCTTGACCGTGACCGTTGTTGCGCCTCGGAACGCAGGGCTTGATGGTTCATTGGTACTGTGTGCCACCGCACCGAATTCCAACCTGTTCAACGCACTGACCGGAGCGCCCCAAGGCGGTGGCACGTGGACCGGGCCCACCGGGGCAAGTAGTGCTACGTTCAACCCGGGCACAAGCCCTCCCGGCATCTATACCTACACCGTTACCGGTACGGAAGCATGTCAAACACGTTCCGCAGTAGTGGAAGTTACCGTGGTCGAGCCTGAAGACCCCGGCGCGGACACTACCCTCACGCTCTGTTCCACCGGACCGAACCTGAACCTCTTCAACCGCTTGGGTGGCGACCCGGATCCTGGTGGCTCTTGGACCGGACCGGACGGTCTGAACGTCAGCAACATGATCGATCCTTCCTTGGCCTCGGCAGGCACTTACACCTACACCTTGGGCGACAATGCCCCTTGTCCAGCCGTAGCGGCCACCATCGAAGTGGACATACTTGAGCCACCGGATGCAGGCTTGGGAGATACCCTTACCGTGTGCAGCATCGACGCGCCATTGGACCTCTTCGACCTGCTCGGGGGCTCTCCGGATGTCGGTGGAAGTTGGATCGGCCCGAGCACCGTGATGAACGACCAGTTCGATCCTGCGACCATGAACGCGGGCAACTATCGCTATCGGGTCACCGGGACAACACCATGTCCTGATCACACGAGCATCATACGCATACTCGTGAACGACCCTCCAGATCCAGGGACCAACGGAGCACTCACACTATGCACCAACGGTGCTCCTCAACCCCTGATGGATGAACTCGGGGGAAGTCCGGAGATGACCGGCACCTGGAGTGGGCCCAGCGTCGTGACCGCGGGTGTTTACGATCCGCTGACGATGAACGCAGGTGACTACACCTACACGGTCTCCGGCCCGGAAGCCTGCCCCGACCGGAGTGCAGTGGTGAATGTGGTGGAGGTGAGCGCGCCGAACGCAGGGTTGGACGGCATCCTGCAGGTGTGCCCGGAGAACAGCGGAGCGGCGCTATTCCCGGAATTGGAGGGCACACCCCAATCCGGAGGCACATGGTCCGCCCCGGATGGTTCGCTTACTGATGACACGTTCGAAGCGCAGAGTGAAGCGATCGGCATGTACCGCTACGTCGTTTGGGGTCAAGCGCCTTGTGCTCCGGATACCGCAGAGGTCGCGGTATCGCTCCATCCCCTTCCGTTGGTCGATGCCGGATACGATGGGTTGACCTGTACGTTGGGGTCGGAAGTACACGCATCAGGCAACTTTGCAAGCGGTATTTGGACAGGTCCGGCATCGGTCACCTTCAGCGATGCCACCTCCCCTAGCACCCAAGTGTTCGCAACCGTTGGCGGCGATGTGGACTTACAGTGGTCGGCTACCAGTGTGGATGGCTGTGCGGGAGCGGATTCGGTGCGCATGACCTTCACCGAAGAGCTTGTTCCCGTGACGAACGTCAGTGACCCCATCTGCTTCGGGGGATGCAGCGGCGTGGCCAACCTGAGCGCAAGCGGGGGGAACAGTGCGGACGGCACCTATGGCTACCAATGGACCTCCGGTCTTACAGGACAGCTACCGGAAATGATAGGCTTGTGTGCTGGCGAATACACCTTCGAGGTCACCGATGACAATGGATGTTCCGCGGTGGCCTCATTCACGCTGAACGATCCGGAACCGGCGGATATCGATGCCTTGTTGGTTGTGGATGAGACCTGCCCGGGTACCTGCGATGGGCGCATCATGGTGGTGGATCCAGCAGGAGCGCGATACAGCTTGGACCAAGGCAGCACGTATCAAGCGCAGCCCGTGTTCGGCCCATTGTGCCCCGGAGAATATGTCGTGTGGATGGAGGACGAGGATGGATGCCTCGCGGTGGATCCCGCGACCATTGTTAGCCCGCCTCCGGTCCTTGCTGGCTTCACCATGAGCACTGATACCGTGTTCCTTTCGGCCCCGATGGTGGAATTCTACAACACCTCGAGCACCAATGCCACACGCTTCGTATGGGACATGGGCGATGGGCGCACGGAGGAAGGACCCGATCCCGTGCACAGCTTCCCCGCAGCCCTAGGCGACCGCTACACGGTCTGCCTCACCGCGTATGACGCCAACAACTGCCCTGACTCGGTCTGTGCTCCGATCGAGGTGCTGGATGTGTTGCTCGCCTTCGTGCCCAACGCGTTCAGTCCGAACGGAGATGGCAACAACGAAGGCTTCGGTCCGGTGTTCAATATCCCTTGGGTGAAGGACTACACCTTCCTGGTGTTCGATCGTTGGGGCGAGGAGTTGTTCGCGAGCACCGTGGTGGGCGGTCAGTGGGATGGCACCTATGGCGGACAGCCTGCCAAGCCCGATGTCTACGTATGGAAGTTGGCCTGCACGGATGCATTGACCGGGGAGCCCGTGGACCGGATGGGGCATGTGACGCTACTGCGCTGAACGTACCACCAGGTAACAATGAGGAAGCCCGGCTCATCACCGGGCTTCCTCATTGTCGTGGTGATCACTGTCGCTAAACGTCCAACTTCGCGTAGATCGCGTTCTTCTCGATGAACTCGCGGCGGGGTGGCACTTCATCGCCCATCAGCATGCTGAAGACGCGATCGGCCTCGGCGCCGCTTTCGATGGTGATCTGGCGAAGGGTCCGACGGCTGGGATCCATGGTGGTCTCCCACAACTGCTCGGCGTTCATCTCACCCAGGCCCTTATAGCGCTGGATACCGATGCTGGCTTCCTTGCTCGCACCCTTCATGCGTTCAACGGTGGCATCACGCTCAGCCTCTGTCCAGCAATACACCTGCTCCTTGCCCTTCTTCACCATGTACAGCGGCGGCGTGGCGATGTAGAGGTATCCATGCTCGATCAGCGGTTGCATGTGGCGGAAGAAGAAGGTCATGATCAACGTCTGGATGTGGCTGCCGTCCACGTCAGCGTCGCACATGATGACGATCTTGTGGTAGCGCAGCTTCTCCATGTTGAGCGCCTTGCTATCCTCCTCGGTGCCGATGTGCACACCCAGCGCAGTGTAGATGTTGCGGATCTCCTCGTTGTCCAGGATCTTGTGCTGCATGGCCTTCTCCACGTTGAGGATCTTGCCTCGCAGGGGAAGGATGGCCTGGAACTCGCGGTTACGGCCTTGCTTTGCCGTTCCTCCCGCGGAATCTCCTTCGACGAGGAAAAGCTCGCTGGCACTGGCATCCTTGCTTTGACAGTCGGCCAATTTACCAGGCAATCCACCGCCGGAGAAGGCGCCCTTGCGCTGCACCATTTCGCGGGCTTTACGCGCGGCATGGCGTGCCGTGGCGGCGAGGATCACCTTGTCCACGATCTGCCGGGCATCGCGTGGGTGCTCCTCCAGGTAGTTCTCGAGCATCTCGGCCACGGCGATGTTCACCGCACCACTCACTTCGTTGTTGCCCAGCTTGGTCTTGGTCTGCCCTTCGAACTGGGGCTCCTGCACCTTCACGCTGATAACTGCTGTGAGGCCCTCACGGAAGTCATCGCCGGATATCTCGAACTTCAACTTCTGCGTGGCTCCGCTGGCATCTGCATACTTCTTCAGCGTACGCGTGAGGCCCATGCGGAAGCCGGCCAAGTGCGTACCTCCCTCGTGGGTGTTGATGTTGTTGACGTAGGAGTGGATGTTCTCGGAATACGAATCGTTGTACACCATGGCGATCTCCACGGGGATCCCTTGCTTCTCCCCTTCCATGTAGATCACGTCCTCGATGATGGGAACGCGCGTGCCATCGAGGTAGCGTACGAACTCCACCAGACCCTTCTCGCTATGGAAGCTCTCCATGATGAAGCTTCCATCATCGTTGGTGCGGCGCTCATCCGTCAGGGTCAACTTGATACCCTTGTTCAGGTAGGCCAATTCGCGCAAGCGGGTGGCCAGGGTATCGAAGTTGTATTCGCTGGCTTGGAAGATGCTCAGGTCGGGTTGGAACGTGACGATGGTACCGCGATAGTCGGTGGTACCCACTTCCTTCACAGCATACTTCGGCTTTCCTTCGCTGTATTCCTGCTGGTACATCCTACCGCCTCGATGGACCTCGGCCAACAGCATGGTGCTCAGTGCGTTCACACAGCTCACACCCACCCCGTGCAGGCCGCCGGAGACCTTGTAGCTGTCCTTGTCGAACTTGCCACCGGCATGAAGTACGGTCATGACCACTTCCAAGGCGCTCTTCCCCTCCTTCGCATGCATATCGACCGGGATACCCCGACCGTTGTCCTTCACACGGATCCCGTTGGTGGGCAGGATGGTCACCTCCACCGTATCGCAATGACCCGCCAAGGCTTCGTCGATGGAGTTATCGACCACCTCGTACACCAGGTGATGCAGGCCTTTCACGCCCACATCGCCGATGTACATGGCGGGGCGTTTGCGCACGGCCTCAAGGCCTTCCAGTACCTGGATACTATCCGCCGAATAGCTGGCGGCATCCTTCTTCTTCTCGCTCATTTCAAGTACGGTCTCAGACATGGTTCCGATCGATCAATGCCCTCTTACAGGGAAAGGCTCGCGAAGATACCTCATCCGCAGGGCCGGAAGAAGGCATTTTCCCAACAAAGACGCGGGTTCTGTTGATAATTAACACTGTGCCGGAGCTTGCATTTCCGACCGGATCCATTATGCATGGGAATACTGGACACGCTCTGCCCGGAACGGGCCCTTCGGGGCCACTGGTAACCAGCGCTTTAGAATGCGTAGGTCACACCCCCCAGCAGCAGCCCACGTTGCACCGGGTACCGGTACCAACGCTCGTACTTGCTCGCGCTCAGGTTGCTCATGTCCACGAAGATGCTCAATCGCTTCGTATACCGATACTCCAAGCCCAGGTAGAGGTCCAGGTAACCGTCGAGGTCCACGCTCGAACTGGGAACCAGCACGGTCAACCCGCCTTGCGTGATGGTATCCCCCAGACGGAATGCCGGACGTTTGCCCAAGAACTGGGCCTCTGCCTTCACGATGAGCTTGCCGCGCATGTCATAGCGCCCGCCGAAGGTGAGCTGGTACGGAGGCAGGTTCCACGCTTCCAATTGCACCTTGGTCTTATAGGTGAACACGTCGACCCGAGCGGAGAACGAGATGGCCTCCTTCCTGCGGTAGTTGACCTCACCGCTCAGGTCCAACACATCCACGCGGTCGTATACCACATCCATGCGATCGCCGAAGGGCGCGTTGCTCACGTTCACATACAACGGCATCGCGTCCAGCCTGCTCTTGCTCACGCGCACGTCGAAGCCCAGATCGCTGCTGAAGCTGCCACGCAATCCGCCGTAGAGGTCGTACATGAGGCTTGTGTTGGCCAAGGCAGGAGCCCCGATCAACCAGGGGTTGGCCTGCGTGAGGCTGCGAAAGCTGTTGCGTCGGCGTTCGCCGTGAAGTCCCGCGTAGGGGATCAGGATGTTGTTGAACAGGCTGTAATGGGCATAGGCCTGGGGATAGAAGTGGAAGGTGGTGGAACCCAACGCATCCACGAACAAGCCCACGCCCACCCGTACGAGGTAGGCATCACCCTTGGTGCTCACATGCGGCTGCAGACCGACCAATGTCCCGTTCTGACGGAATTCGGCCAGGTCCTTCACCACCCCCTTGTACGCGTTGTTGTCGATCAGCAAGGAACCGCCATAGGTCTCAGCTCCTACCGTCATTTGGCCGGTGGCGTTCACACGCATGTTCGTCTCACGGCTCTCACTCAGGTTGCTGTAGCTATGGACCTCCAAGCCCACATCGTGCGTGAACTTGGTGCTATCCGTGTACAGACTGCGCAGGCGCCCAGCGAACCCGATGTCGTTGTAGAACTGCTTGCGGGCATCCTCTGGCTCATCCAAGGCATCCAACGCGTCATTGATACTGTCATTGGCGGCATAGCCGTAGTAGCTCACCCGGCGTCGGTCATACATCAATCGTCCTGTGGCCTCGTGGTCGGGTAGGAAGTGTTTGTAGTAGCCATCCACACTGTTGAAACTGTAGACGCTGGGCCCCACATCGTCCAGTCCACCATTGCTGCTGAAGTGCTTGGCATGGATGCCGTATCCGTTCTTGCGCGACCGCGCTTGATCGAAGTAGAGCTCGCCCAACGGGGTGGTGTAGAGTCCGAAGCCGGCCTTCACAAAGCCCTTGTACAACTGGGGTTGCGGAGCGAGCACACTGAGCTTGGCCGCGGCGATGCTGTCCACCTTGGCCGGGATCTCGGCCTTCACGGGCAACAGGTCGTAACGGACCGGCAACGTGGGCAGGATGGTATCGATGGGCTCGGGCCGCAGGTCGATCTTCTGAGCGTCCATGAGCGTGGGACTGTAAACCCCTTGGATGATGTACTCACCGCCGGGATTGGTGACCTGTGCGAGCGCCGGGACCACCAACAGGCCAAGGATCGGGATAAGGAGCAGGTTCTTCATGGCGATCACTGGCCGTCGGTGTTAGCGGGAAGGGGCAGTTCCAGTTCGTCCTGCGCGGGTGGCGCCAGCTGCTGGACCTCACTGGCATTGATGGCATCCAATCGTTGCTGGGCCTGGGCCACCAGCTCGGGCTCCTGCACGTGGTCGATCACGCTCTGCAGGGTGGCCTTGGCTTGGAAGCGGTCGTTGAGTTGCACATACACATCGCCCAACAGGATGAATGCACGCGCCTTCCAGTGGTCGTAGCTGGGATAGCGCTTCACCAGATCGAAGACCTCCGTCTCGGCCTTGCGGAACTGGCCCTGCAAGTGGCGCACGTAGGCCATGTGGTACTTCGCCTCGGCACCCAGGTGATTGGTGCTGGCGGTGCTCACCGCCTTGAACTTGGTGTAGGCCGCATCGTTGTCGCCCTTGGCCAGTAGGCCATGCGCCACCGTCAAACCCGCATCGGCCTTCAGGTCGGCGGTGGCGTTGCTGTTCGCCGCTACACGTTCAGCGGCCGTGGCCGCTTCGGCCATCCGACCCAATTCCTTCAGGCAGCGCATCTGCCCCACCTGGGCGGCCAGCGTGTTCCCTGGGAAGCTCGCCACCGGCTCCAACTTGCGGTAGTATTCCAAGGCACCCTCCCAACGCTTGTCGCGGAAGAGGATGTCGCTGGCACCATAGAGCGCGCTCTCCATGAAGTCCGTGCCGTTGCGCGCGATCACCGCTTCCAGGTCGGGCAGGGCCGCCTCGTAATTGGCCGCGCGGTAGTTGCAATCACCCCGATAGAACAAGGCATTGAGCGAGTAGGCGCCATTGGGGTACTTGTTCAGGTAGTCGCCGAACGCACCGATGGCCTGGGGGCACTTCTCATCGAAGTAGAGCTTCTCCGCACTGCGGAAGTACTTCTCATCCAGATCGAGCGTGCTGGGGTCCACGAATTGAAGGGAGCGCACATACGCCTCATACTCGCTCACCTGGCCCTTCTCCACGTAAATGCTCTCCAGTCCTGCCAAGGCATCACGCGAACCGTCCATGGTGGGGTACTGGGCCACAATGGCCTTGAAGCCGGCGATCGCTTGGTCCACCCGGCCCTGCCGCTTGTGGATCAGCGCGCTCTGCAACATGCTTTGGCGCACGTGCGGACTGTTGGGATGCTGCTCCACTACTTGGGCATAGTAATTCATGGCCTCCGTATCGTTGTCCAGGTTGATGTAGGTCTCTCCCAACTGGAACTTGGCATCGGCGGCATAGCGGGAATCCGGCTTCTCCGTCAGTAGGCCCTTGAGGGTGGTGATCTTCTCGTTGAACTGGCGCTGGAGACCCTGGCAAACCCCCTTCTGGTACTGGGCGTAGTCCCGATCAGGTGAGCCGGTCCGCATGGCATCATCGTACCACTTCACAGCCTGCACATTGTCCTTCATCACGAAATAGCAATCGCCGGTCCGCAGCATGGCATCGGCGCGTTGGCGGCTCTCACCGGTGCGTGCGCCCACATATCGGCGGAAGGCAGTGGAGGCCTCGTCCCATTGCTTCAGTTTGAAGAAGGTGTAGCCCATGCCATAACCAGCCTGTTCGTAGAGCTCGGTGCTGTAGGCCCCGGGTGCGTTGCGCAGGTCGTCGTACTTCCGCAATGCCGCGGGCAGATCGCCTTGGCCGTAGTAGCTCTCGGCCATCCAGTAGTGGGCCTTGGCGTTCACCTGCTGGCTCACGGGATACTTCAAGGCACGTTCGAAGAAGAGCGCGGCATCCGCATACTTGCGGCCTTCGTAGAGCTCCACGCCACGGTCATACGCCAGCTTCTGATAGGCCTCTTTCAAGCGTAGGTCCTTGTTCTGGATCTCGTCCAATGCGGCCAGGGCGTCCTCGTAGTTCTTGGTCTTCAGGTACACGTTCAGCAGGAACTCATAAGCCTCGTCCTTGCGCGGCGTATCGGGATAGGTGCGCAGGTAGTTGCGCAGGGCGCTGATGGCCTCGTGGTAGGGGTCGAAGCTCAGCTCATAGCTCAGCTTGGCGTAGTTGAAGAGCGCGTCCTCCTTCACCTTCACATCGCTGCCGATCTCGTAAGCCTTCTTGAAGGCCGTGCGGGCATAGTTCTTCTCGTTCAGCTTCAGGTAACAGTCGGCCATGTGGTAGGTGGCCAGCTGCGCGATGCTGTCGGTGCCATTGGCCACCAGGTTGAACTCGGCCAGGGCTTTCTGACAATCCCCGGTGCGGTAATAGGCGTAGCCGAGGATGTATCGATCACCACGTTCCACACTGGCTCGCTGGGCGCTCTTCTGCAGGTAAGGCAATGCCTCCGCGTAATTCCCGCGCCGGTAGTTCGCCTCGCCCGCCAAGCGGTTGATCTCGTTGATGCGTTTGGTGCCCTCGGGGTCCTCCAACAAGGGCTTCACATAGGTGTTCAGCTCGTCGTACTTGCCTTGCAGGAAGAGGATCTCGGCGATGTAGAAGGGCACCACCTTGCGGAAGTTCTCATCGCTCTCCAAGCTTCGGAACCCGGTGAGGGCCGTCTCGTAGTTGCCCCGCTCGTATTGGATATGGGCCGCATAATAGCGGCTGGGAATGGCATAGAGACCCGTGCCGTTCTGCACCTCGGCGAATTCCCCCAAGGCCTTGTCCTTGTCCCCTTCCTGGAAGTAAGCATAGCCGCGCTTGAAGCGATACTCCTCGAGTTCCTCCGGCTCCAAGGCGAAACGGTCCACCTGATCGCTCCAGGCCAGGGCCTGCTTCCACTTCTTCTCCGCGAAGGTGTGTTTGAAGAGCTCGAACCGGACGGCGCCCACGTGCAGGTCCTCAGGGTGCTCGGCCATGAAGGTGGTCAGTCGGTGACCGGCATCATCATTGAAGAGCCGCACCGCGCAGAGGGCGCTGTAGAACTCGGCCTCCACACGGGTGGCGTCGTGCTTGTCGCCGATACGTGCCACCACCTGCCCCAATTCATACTGCGCCGCACCGTACTTGGCCTTGCTGAACAGGTCCATGGCATTGGCCAGGTCGGCGTTGGCATGCGCGTAGTGGGCGGGTCGTTGCGCCACCGCATCGGACAGGAGCATCAAGGCCAGTGGAATGGCCAGCAGCACGCGTCGGTTCACCATCGGGGGAAGGGGCTTCATCAAGTGGTCAAAGTTCTCGGGGCTGTAGGGCCTTGGCAGGTAAAGCGGAACGTACTTATCCACGCGGAGGTGTTCACCTGGATGTGTATCCGCTCGGTGGGCAATTCCCGGGCCGATCGCCATGGATGCCATCGCCAACGCACACACCACCCGGCTGACAACTGCCTGGAGGAACAACGCAGGAAATGAGCTGGAATTTTGACCTTTGAACCCGAAGCCTGCCTCACGGCAGCTACAACCATGAGCGACTCCCCTATCATCCTGCTGCACGGCGTGCGCATCTTCCAGCGCGAGAACCTGGTGTTGAACAACGTGGACCTCAGTGTGCAGAAGGGCGAGTTCCTGTACCTCATCGGCCGCACGGGTAGCGGCAAGAGCAGCCTCATGCGCACCCTTTATGGCGATCTACCGCTGAAGGAGGGTGAAGGGCACGTGTGCGGCTTCGATCTGTCCAAGCTGAAGCGCTCCCAAGTGCCTTACCTCCGCCGGAAGATCGGCATCGTGTTCCAGGACTTCCAGCTGCTCACCGACCGCACGGTGAACGACAACCTCCTCTTTGTGCTTCGGGCCACGGGCTGGAACGAGGCCAAACGGATGGATGAGCGTGTACAACAGGTATTGGAAAAGGTGGGGCTGTCCAACAAAGGATATAAGATGCCGCATGAGCTGAGCGGCGGTGAGCAACAACGCGTGAGCATCGCACGGGCCCTGCTCAACGACCCTGAGCTGATCCTGGCCGACGAGCCCACCGGCAACCTGGATCCCGATACCACCGGCGAGATCCTGGACCTCTTGATCCAGATCAGCCACAGCGGCCGCAGCGTGATCATGGCCACGCACGACTACACCCACATGAAGAAGTTCAATACCCGGGTGGTGCGCTGCGAGAATGCCCAATTGCTGGAGCTGAGCGCGGCCGGCGCGGTGTAGTAAAGAGGG
>ENA-UOWO01004646-UOWO01004646.1-activated-sludge-metagenome-genome-assembly--contig:-NODE-4646-length-15031-cov-7.681557_pt1 | contig 15031 bp, 5 predicted proteins | sample MGYA00238148_ERZ761564 | MGnify/ENA primary metagenome ERZ761564 (study PRJEB28885, sample SAMN05720194) | activated sludge metagenome | isolation source: Anaerobic digester | place: USA...
CTGTCGGCCCGGCACCAAAACCGCGCCGGAACAGACTCTCGAAAAAGTCGCTGTGGTCGGCTGCCTCCTGTTCGCTGAATCCCCGACCGGCACCCTCGAAGCCGGCATTCCAGTCTGGCGGCGGACGAAAGTCCTGCCCGGCCTTCCAGTTGGCGCCGAGTTGGTCATAGGCACTGCGCTTCTCCGGGTCCTTGAGGACTTCATAGGCCTCGCCGATCTCCTTGAAGCGCGCCTCGGCACCCGCCTCCTTGCTCACGTCCGGATGGTATTTGCGGGCCAGCTGGCGATAGGCCCGCTTGATCTCGTCCTGGGACGCGTCGCGCGCCACCCCCATGATGGTGTAGTAGTCCTTGAATTCCATGTTGGCAGCCGGAAGAAGATAGAGCCCTTGCCGGGTGACCGATGGAGCGGGCCATCCCTCAAGCAAGCAGGGCCACCGACTCTAGAACACACCGGGGATCGCTTCCGTTCGGTAGCGAACACTGTGCTCCGCCCTTCCCCCAGGCTGCTTTGCGTGCTGGCGCACAGAGACCCCAGGTTCTTCTCGCTAGCCTTGCTTCCGGGGACACCCGACGGCGTCTAGTACCGCCGGTGCCCATGTGATCCGGGCACGGCCGTCACCGGCTCGCTCCCGCCGGGCGGTCTGGTCCGCTTACAGCATCTTCATCGCCCCTCTCCCATGGTGACAAGCCATGCCCCTCACGCCCGGCTGCCAACGGAAGAAACGCCCATGACCACACTCAGCCCCGACCTTCTCCGCCGGATGCACGCCTGGTGGCGGGCCGCCAACTACCTCTCAGTCGGGCAGATCTACCTGCGCGCAAACCCGCTCCTCGAAGCACCGCTCAGCCTTGATCACATCAAGCCGCGCCTGCTCGGACACTGGGGCACCACCCCTGGGCTGACCTTCATCTACGTGCACCTGAACCGCCTGATCCGGAACCACGACCTGAACATGATCAATGTCATCGGCCCCGGACACGGCGGCCCCGGCCTGGTTGCCAGCACCTACCTGGAAGGCAGCTACAGCGAGATCTATCCCCACATCAGCCAGGACCGGGACGGCATGCAAGCCTTGTTCCGGCAGTTCTCGTGGCCCTATGGAATCCCCAGTCACGTGGCACCGGAAACCCCAGGTTCGATACACGAAGGCGGTGAGCTGGGCTATTCCCTCGCCCACGCCTACGGTGCCGCCTTCGACAACCCCCACCTGATCGTTGCCTGCGTCATCGGCGATGGTGAAGCCGAGACCGGCGCACTGGCCGCCAGTTGGCATTCCAACAAGTTTCTCAACCCTGCGCGGGATGGCGCAGTGCTCCCCATCCTCCACCTCAACGGCTACAAGATCGCCAATCCCGCCGTGCTGGCGCGCATCGATCAGATCGAACTGGCCGAACTCCTGCGCGGCTACGGCTACGAGCCCTACTTCGTCACAGGCGAAGAGCCGATGGCCATGCACGAGCGGCTTGCCACCACCCTCGACACCGTCCTCGCCCGCATCCGGCGCATCCAGACCACCGCCCGCGCCCCCGACGCCCCCCGGCCGTTGCCGCGCCCTTCGTGGCCGATGATCGTGCTGCAGACACCCAAGGGCTGGACCGGACCGAAGACGGTGGACGGCCTGCAGGTGGAAGGCACTTGGCGTGCCCACCAGGTGCCCATTGCAGACTTCAGGAGCACCGGACACCTGCGCCAGCTGGAAGACTGGATGCGCAGCTACGGGCCGGGCGAACTGTTCGATACCACCGGCCGCCTCCGTGCGGAATTTGCCAGCCTCGCCCCCGCCGGAGACCGCCGCATGGGCGCCAATCCCCATGCCAATGGCGGGACACTGCAGGTGCCGCTGGTGATGCCCGCGTTTCGCCACTTCGCAGTCCCGGTGCCCGCACCCGGGAGCGTTCGCGCGGAAGCCACCCGCTGCACGGGCAACTTTCTGGCCGCGGTGATGCAGGGCAACCGCAGCAATTTTCGCCTCTTCGGCCCTGACGAAACCGCCTCCAATCGATTGGACGCAGTCGTGAACGTGGCCGGCAAGGCCTGGATGGCCGCCATCAAGGCAGGTGAAGACGACCTGTCGGCCGACGGCCGGGTGATGGAAGTGCTCAGCGAACATCTTTGCGAGGGCTGGCTCGAAGGCTATCTGCTGACCGGTCGCCACGGCCTGTTCTCCTGCTATGAGGCCTTCATCCATATCATCGACTCGATGTTCAACCAGCACGCCAAGTGGCTCAAGGTGTCCCGCAAGATTCCCTGGAGGGAGCCAATCGCCTCACTCAACTACCTCCTCACCTCCCACGTCTGGCGCCAGGATCACAACGGCTTCTCCCATCAGGACCCGGGCTTCATCGATCATGTGGCCAACAAGAGCCCCGAGGTGGTGCGCATCTACCTGGCACCGGACGCCAATTGCCTGCTGGCGGTGACCGACCGTTGCCTGAAGAGCCGCAATTACGTCAACCTGATCATCGCGGGCAAGCAATCGGAATGGCAGTGGCTCGATATCGATTCGGCGATCCGGCATTGCACGGCCGGGGTCGGCATCTGGGACTGGGCCAGCAACGACGACGGCAACCCCGATGTCGTGATGGCCTGCGCCGGCGACGTTCCCACCCTGGAAACCCTGGCCGCCGTCACCCTCCTTCACGACTATGTGCCGGATATCCGAATCCGCCTGGTGAACGTCGTGGATCTGATGACCCTGCAGCCCGCCGCCGAACACCCTCACGGCCTCGACGACGAGGCCTTCGACGCCTTATTCACCCGCGACAGGCCCATTGTCTTCGCTTTCCACGGCTACCCCTGGCTGATCCATCGCCTCACCTACCGCCGCCACAACCACGCCAACCTCCACGTGCGCGGCTACAAGGAAGAAGGCTCGACCACGACGCCGTTTGACATGGTGGTTCTCAACAACATGGACCGTTACCAGCTCGCCCTCGATGCCATCCGCCGTATCCCGCGCCTGCGCGAGCTTGGGGCTGAAGCCGACGAGCGCTACCGCCAGACCATTGCCCGCCACAAAGCCTACGTGATCGAGCATGGCGAGGACATGCCCGAAGTGCGCAACTGGCGCTGGATCACGGCAAAGTCGTGAACACGCCTTGGAGCAATGGCGGGCCGAACCGTCGGATACCCGGACGCCACTTTCCGCTTCAAGTGCAGAGGTCGACCGGGGCCCCACCCCGGCACTGACACGGACGGAATCGTCCGCCTGCCCCATCCCGTATCTGTTTGCTGGCGCACAGACGCGGGATGGGGCTCAAGTACGATCAAAGCAGCAATCCGCCCCCCTCAAGGAGACACCATGTCCATCGGAACCATTCTGCTCATCGTACTGATACTGCTGCTCATCGGAGCAATCCCGAGCTGGCCCCATAGCCGGAGTTGGGGTTATGGCCCCAGCGGCGGGCTCGGGCTGCTGTTGGTGATCGTGATCGTGCTGGTCCTGCTGGGCAGGATCTAAGCGCAACCCGCCCCGGCCCCCTCAGGGCGGCCGGGGCGGAGGCTTCTACAGCCATACGGCAACCTGGTGGGGCTGGCGGTCGTCCACCAGCGGAATGACACCATCACTCCGCCCCAGGCCATCCACGCGGAGGCCGGGCATCTGCCCCCCGGCGGCCCGGGATACGACGATGTGGAACATCGTTTCCCCGAAGCGGTAGCGGATCGTACAGCCTGGCCACGCCGCGGGCAGGCGCGGCCTGATGCGCAACACCGTGCCCTCACGCTGCAGGCCCAGCAAGGATTCGACAATCAGCCGATACATCCAGCCCGCGGCACCCGTATGCCAGGTCCAGCCGCCACGACCGACATGGGGATGGCAGGCGTATACATCCCCCGCCATGACGTAGGGCTCCACCTTGTAGCGGGCCACCTCATCGGCCGTGCGGGCATGATTCTGCGGGTTGATCAGTGTCAGCAGTGCCCAGGCCCGTTCCGCATCACCCAACTCGGCGAAGGCCATCGCAGCCCACACCGCCGCGTGGGTGTATTGCCCACCGTTCTCCCGCACACCCGGCACATAACCCCGGATGTAGCCGGGAGCCAGGTTTGACGTATCAAAGGGCGGGGCAAGGAGCTGGATCAGCCCGTCGGTCTCGCGAACAAGATGGGTATCGACCGCCTCCATCGCGGCCCGTGCCCGCAAGGCATCGGCGGCACCCGACAGCACCGCCCAGCTCTGGGACACCGAGTCGATCCGGCACTCCGGGTTTTCTCCGGCGCCCAGCGGCGTACCGTCATCAAAATACGCGCGGCGGTACCAGGCGCCCAGCGCACTGCCGGCAGTCCCATCGCCGCCGTCCCAACCATGGGTCTCCAGATCGATGCGCAAGCGCGCCCCGTGATCGCGGCATTCGGTGGCGAAGTCCCCATCGCCCCGGGCTTCCGCAAGCCGGGCAAACTGGTCGAGCACCGCGTAGAGAAAGAAGCCCAGCCACACGCTCTCCCCCTGGCCACCGATGCCAACCCGGCTCATGCCGTCATTCCAGTCGCCGGACCCCATCAGAGGCAGGCCATGCTCACCGAAGCGCAGGCCATGGCGGATGGCCCGCACACAATGCACGTAGAGCACCGCCACCTCGCCGGACACCCCGGGCAGATCGTAGTAGGAGTCGTCGCCCGGACTCACCGGACGGCCTTCGAGAAAGCGCACCGGTTCATCCAGCACACCGGTGTCGCCGCTTGCGGTGACGTAGCGGCACACGGCCAGAGGCAGCCACAGAAAGTCATCCGAACAGCGGGTGCGCACCCCACGGCCCGTTGGGGGGTGCCACCAATGCTGCACATCGCCTTCCACGAACTGCCGGCTCGCCGCAAGCAACAGATGGGCGCGCACCTTCTCCGGCTCCGCATGAACCAGTGCCATCACGTCCTGCAGTTGATCGCGAAAGCCGAAGGCACCCCCCGACTGATAGTAGCCGCCCCGCGCCCACAGCCGGCAGGCCAGGGTCTGGTAGATCAGCCAGCCGTTGGCAAGCACATCCACCGACGGATCGGGGGTTTCGATCTGCACCGCGCCGAGGGTATGGCGCCAGTATGCCTGCACCGTGCCAAGCGCCTTGCGGGCCTCACCGATGCCCCGGAAGCGCTCGGCCAGGCGCCCCGCCTCCTCGCTACCGGGCGCGACGCCGAGCCGAAAGACGACCTCCCGGGTCTGCCCCGTCGCCAACTCGAAGGTGGCCAGGATTGCGGCGCAGGGGTCCAGCCCACCGCCGACCCGCCCTGACAGGCGCTCGCGCCGCAGGGCGGCCGGGCTGCGCAGGGAGCCATTGCGGCCGATGAACTCGCAGCGGTCGCCCGTGAGGCTGCGCACGGGCTCGTCACTGTCGAAAAAGGCCACCTGCCCGGGAAAGTCGATGCTGTAAGCGTTGCGCGCGCACAAGACGCCGCTCTGCGGGTCGATCTCGGTCACCACGTGCATGGCCGACTTGTCCCGCAGATCGCCCAGCACCCATTCCACATAGCCGGTGGCCGACAGGCGCCGGGGCGTTCCCGACTCGTTCCTCAGCCTGAGTATCGAGAACTTGACCGCTGCATCCAGGGCCACGAAGACCGTGAGTTCCGAGTAAATGCCATCCACCCGCATCTCGAATACGCTGTACCCGAAACCATGGCGAACGACACACGCGGCCCCAAGCCCCGTGGGCAAGGCCGTGGGCGACCAGAAATGGCCGGTCTCTTCATCACGCAGATAGATCGCCTCGCCGCCGGGGTCACCGAGGGGGTCGTTGTGCCAGGGGGTCAGGCGGAACTCATGGGCATTTTCACCCCAGGTGTAGGCGCTGCCGCTCTCGGAGACCAGGGTGCCGAAGTGGGGATTGGCCAGCACGTTGCACCACGGCGCAGGCGTTGGCCGGCCGGGGAGCAGCTTGATGTGGTATTCGCGCCCATCCGCCGTGAAACCACCGAGTCCGTTGGGATGCCCCGAATCCTGGCCCGCCACCCCATTTGCGCCGTAGACGTCCGGCCTGGGTGCGGGCCGGAACCGGGTCGGCACCAACATGGGCGTGCGAAGCTCCGCCAGCACCCGGTGGTTGAGCTGCTCGGCCAGCGTACCCCGACAATCGGAGATGACAGCGCGGGCAATGGCCTGGAAAAGCAGCCTGTCCTCGGCGGAGATGTGCTCCACCGGCCGCACGAAGATGTTCCCGGCCTGCCCACCCGGACCGGGGCTGCTGCCCGATGCGACCAGGTCGATGATCTGCTCCTGCAGGCGTTGCCGGTAGCCGGCGTGATCCTCGTTCCAGATCACCAGGTCCACCGCCAGACCCTTCATGCGCCAGTAGGCATGCGCCTGGACGAGCTGACGCACCAGCTCGATGTTGGCCACATCGCCGATCTGTAGCAGCACCACCGGCAGATCGCCGGAAATGCTGTAACCCCACAGGCCGGACTGGCCGCGGCGATTGCGGACGAGGAGCGAGGCTTCGGCGCGCAAGGCCGGGCTGGCGTAAAGCACGGCGCCGGCAAGCCGGGCGTAGAGCTGGGCATCCGCCTCTACGGCGTTGATCTGTTGCAGCTCCACCTGACAGTGCGTCCACGCCAGATCGAAGACCCGATCGGCGAGATGGCGATCGCGATACTTGCCCACCAGGCACCGGGCGAGGTCGCGGCTATCGGCCATTCCGGTAACGATATCGACGACGGCGGACTGCTCGGGCTCCAGGAAGAAGCACTGGCGGATCGCAACGATCGGATCGAGTACCGGCCCATCGCTGCCCGAAAGCGCACCGGCGGGATCCATGGCCCGGGGTGCGGCAGTACTTCGGGTGCGGCCGATGAAACGATCCCGGTCCGTCTCCCAGGACACCGCATCCACATCGACCCCATGCACGGTCATCAAGTGCAGCATCCACGGTATCGGCTCCTCCGGGGTACGCGGCCGGCGCATGCACAGGATGGCCTGTTGCTCCGGCAGGATCTCCGATTGCACGAACAGCTTGCTGAAAGCCGGGTGCAGCGCATCCGCGGCCTGTGGCGCAATCACCACCTCGGCATAGCTGGTCACCTCGATCCGACGACGCCTGGACGATCGGTTGGTCAAGCGGACGCGGCGCAACTCGATATCGTCCTCCGGTGACACCACGATCTCCGTGCAGGTCTCTATCTCTCCCCCCTCCTCCAGCGCATCACGGCGACGGAATTCGGCCCGGCCTTCGGAGAGGATGGCCTCGTAGACCGTGGGCCGGCGACGCGTCGGCTGGAAGGCGGTGCTCCAGAAAGCACCGCTGTCCACGTCACGGACATAGCAGAAGGCGCCCTGCTCGTCGCAGGTGGCATCCTCCTGCCAACGGGTGACGGCCAGATCCCGCCAGCGGCTGTAGCCGCCACCGGCATGGGTCAGCATCACGTGGTAACGACCGTTGGACAGTAGCTGTACTTCGGGTACCGGCGTATCCGGCGTGTCGAAGATCCGCTGCGGCGTCGCCAGGGGCGTGGCCCGGGAATGCAGCTCGGACAGCTCCGCCGCGTGGGAGAAATAGCCCGAGGCGCGGGGAATGCGCTCCTGGAGCAGGGGCATCACGGCCTGGAACAGGCGCTCCGATTCAAAGCGGCGCTGCATCGGGCGATCCAGCACCAGCCAGGCCAGGGCCAGCAGGCTCATGCCCTGGTGGTGGGCCATGAAGGCGCGCACGATGACCCTTTGCTGCCCCCGGCGTTGACGCGTCGGGGTGTAGTCAATGGCCTCGAAGAAGCCGAAACCGCCGATGAAGCCTTCGGCCGCCAGGCGCTGCAGGTTGGCACAGGCGGCCAGCGGCTCCACCATCAAGGCCATCACCGAGGCGTAGGGGGCCACCACCAGGTCTTCACCGAGCCCCCGCTTGAGCCCCAACCCCGGCACACCGAAGGCACGATACTGGTAGTTGAGCTGGGTATCGACCATGTTGTAGGCCGATTCGGACATACCCCAGGGCACGCCACGCTGTCGGCCGTATTCGATCTGCCGCGCAACGGCCGCCTTGGCCGTCTGGTCAAGCAGCGTGCGCTCATAGGTGGGCATCACCAGCTGCGGCATCAGGTACTCGAACATCGACCCGCTCCACGACAACAGTACCGGCTCGCCCCCCGCGCGGGTAAGCAGGCGGCCCAGTGCAAACCAGCTCTCCTTGGGCAGCGCCCCCTGGGCAATGCCGACAAAGCTGGCCAGCCGTGCCTCCGAGGCCAGAAGGTCGTAGCAGCTCGCATCCACGCGCCGATCCTGCACGTTGTAGCCGATGGCGAGGAGGTGACGGGAGGTGTCGAACAGGAAGTCATAGTCCATGACCGTCAGTTCGCCGGACCGGAATGCCAGGGCCTCGATGGTGGCCAGACGCTCGCGGGCTCGGGTGCTACCCTCCACCAGCGCTTCAATGACTCCCTCAAGCCAGCCTCGCCGCTCCGCACCGGGCTCGTCGTCAAGGCGACTGCGGATCAGAGGGCACAGTCGGGTATCAAGGGTGGCGAGTCCGCGCAGACTCGGCAGCCCCGCCTCCGCTGCGATCAGGGCTGGCAGCGTGTCGAGACCACGGGGTGGCTCGGCCAGCAGAAGCCATGGCGCAAGCCAGGTGATTTCGTCCTGTGCCAAACGAAGTTGCCGATGCAGCGCCAGCGACCAGCGTCGGGCTTCCGATGCGCTGTCGGTGGCAGCCTCCGGCACAGGCTCAATGCCTGCCAGCATGTCGGCAGCGCAAGCCGCCACACCACAAAGCACGGAATGCTGCGATGCCAGGGTCGTCGGCGGTGCCACAAGCGCCGCCGCGAGGGCCGCCCGGCAGGCCGACAGCTGCCTATCCCCGTCACGCCCCAGGACGCCATCCAGAATGCCCAGGACGTCGCCCAGGCCTTCAAAGGTACACGATGGGGCAACCGGTGCATCCGCCAGGGCAAGCAGACCCGCCCGCAGCGTCAGCAGATGGCCGGCGAGATTGCCGCTATCCACGGTGGAGACGTAAAGCGGTGGCAGGGGCTGCAGCGTCCGGGTGTCGTACCAGTTGTAGAAATGACCCCGATAGCGGGCCAGTCCGCCCATGCTCTGCAAGGTGTTCGCCGTGCGCTCCAGCAGCGAGCCACACGGGATGTAGCCGAAATCATAGGCTGCCAGATTGGCCAGCAAGGCCAGGCCCATGTTGGTCGGTGACGTGCGGTGGGCGATCGCCGCAACCCGATATTCCTGGAAGTTGTCGGGCGGAAGCCAGTTGTCGGGCGGGCCGACGAAGGCATCGAAATACGACCAGGTCTGCCGCGCCACCCTGCGCAGGAAGCGTGTCTGCTCCGTGCTCAGAACCGCCTTGCGGCCTGCCAGCGGCAGGCTGACCCACCAGGCGAGCGCCGGGGAGAGACACCACAGCAACAGTACCGGCGCCGCTGCGGGCAGCCCGGCCGGAACGTACACGGCAAGGCCCAGCGCGATGGTCACGGCCAAACCCGGCCCGGCCCTCATCTGCATGTAGGCGGCAGGGAGCCCGCCCCGGGCGCCGGCTGCGAACTTTCGCTCCACCTCGCTCGAGGGACACCATTCGAGCAATCCCCGGTGGCTGACCCCCATCCGCCACCAGGTACGGACGATGGCATCCAGGCTGAAAGCGGCCTCATGGGGCAGGCAGGCAAACTCGAAGCCGAGTTGCGCCACACGGCGAACCGCCGAGTCCAGAACCACTGCCAGATGCTGCCCGAAGAGAACCTCCTCGGGCTTGCGCAGCAGATCAAGGGCCGCCGCGCAGACGGCGGGTACAAGGAGCATGCCGATCAGCATGGCGGTCCAGGGCCACGAGGGCGCCAGGATGGCCCAGCCCAGCACCAGCAGCAGGACCAGCGCCGCCGGCACGAGGCTGCGCCGCAGGTTATCCGCGAGCTTCCACTGGGACAGGGCGGACAGCGGATTGCCCTGTCGATGCCCTACCCCGCCGGGGGATCCGGCAACGCAGGCGCATGGCACCTTGCGCAGCAGCCAGCCGGCAAGCTGCCAGTCGCCGCGGATCCAGCGATAGCGTCTGCTCACGTCGACGCTGTAACGGGATGGCGGATCTTCGTACAGCAAGCCATCGCTGAGCAGGCCCGCACGGGCGTAGCAACCTTCAAGCAGGTCGTGGCTGAGCACCCGGTTGTCGGGCAGACGGCCCCCGAGCGCTTGCTCAAAGGCATCCACGTCGTAGATGCCCTTGCCGATGAAGGAGCCTTCACCGAAAACATCCTGATAAACATCCGAGACGGCGCGGGTGTACGGATCGATGCCCGGCTCGCCGCCATAGAGCTGCGCATAGCGTGATCGGTTCGCGCCCGGCAGGCTGACGCCGACCCGCGGCTGCAGGATGCCGTACCCGGCCACGATCCGCCCCGCCTGATTGTCGTAGACCGGCCGATTGAGCGGATGGGCCATGGTGCCCACAAACTGCCGTGCCGCATCCCGCGGCAGTTGTGTATCGGTGTCGAGGGTGATGACGTACTTCACATCCGCCAGAAGGGCAATGTCGCCCACGATGGTGACAAAACCCTCCCCCAGGCCGCCGCGCAACAACAGGTTCAGGTCGGCGAGCTTGCCGCGCTTTCGCTCGGCCCCCATCCAGCAGCGCTCCCGGGGGTTCCAGCTACGCGGGCGATGGAAGAGGAAGAAGATGTCGCCGCCCTTGACGGCATAAGTCCTGTTGAGCGCCTCGATACCGTGCCGCGCCAGGTCCACGAGGGCGCCATCGGTGGGCAATGACGCCTGCGGCGCGTCGAGAAAATCGGTGAGCAAGCCGAAACGTACCCGCTCGTCCCGATTGGCCAGAAAACGCACCTCCAGGGCCTCAAGCAGGCTGTCGACGCCCGACTGACTGCTGAGCATGCTGGGCACCACCACCAGGGTGCTTGACCCCGCCGGGATACCCTCCGAAAAGTCCATCCGGGGCAAGGGCCGCGGCGTCACCAGCAGCGTCGCCAGCCAGTTCGTCAGGGCCACCGCAAGCTGGCTCGCCACCGGGATCAGCACCACCACCAGGGGCAACAAGGCCCAGCGGGGCCATGCGCTCTCCAGCGCCTCCAGCATCAGCAGCCACACAACCAGTACCGTGGCAAGGACAATGGCGCCCAGATAGAGCAACAGGGGCACGCGCCGCGCCGCCCGGCGCAAGCCGTCCCGGAAACCGGTGCGCACGCCGGCCTCGCGCTCCAGCACCACGCGCCCTGCATCGATCAGGTAGTAACCGACGTGGCTCTCCCGCGCGCCCGTGCCCGGTGGCGCTGCCCTGGCCAGGTCCACGGCCTTGCGGGCAACCTCCCGCTCACTCAAGGAACCCTTCCGGGCAATCTCCTCGGTGGCATGGCGATAACGGTCACGGGTCGCAAAATCCATCCGTACGTAGATGCCGCCCGGGTCGCCGCGCAGGGTCTGCTCCACCAGGCTCAGGCTCTCCACGAAATCCTGCCAGTCCATCGCGCCGAGCACGCGCAGACTGCCAATGCTGTTGCTGATGGACATCTGATCGGCGGCCTGCTGTTGGTTCTCCGCCTGGACCAGATGGGTTATGGTCAGGCCCGACTGGGCCAGGCGCTGCTCGACCCAGGTCAGCGGCAAGGCCAGCGCCGGGCCGCGGCCCTGCAGGCGGCGGGCCAGTTCGGCAACAAAGCCGCCCCCCAAAGGGGGCCCCGAGCGCACCATGTCGGCGACCACCAGGATCAGGCTCTCCGGATCGGTCTCCACCGCAATTGTCATGCGGTCGGCCCACGAATCGGCAAGCCCCCGCTCAGCCCATCCCGCAGCAACCCCCACCCCCACCCGCCGCAGGTTCTCGATGACCGCCAGCCGCAGCATGATCGGAATGGCCCACAGCTCGCCAAGCTTGAGGGGGGCAACCGTCTGGTAGGCGGCCACGAAACGGCCCAGGCTGTCCGCATCGACCCGACCATCTCCGTGGGCCACAGCCTCCAGGGCAATGTCATACACCCGTGGCCGGCCGGAGGCCGACACGTCGCCCCCCAGGCGCGGTAGCTCGCGGCTATAGCCTTCCGGCAGCAGCCGTCGGGCCATGCGGATCTGTTCCTCGATCAAATAGAAGTTGTCGAGCAGCCACTCGCCCGCCGGGGCAATGCGGCGATTTCCCGCCACTGCTCCGGTCAGCAGCTTGCAGACCTCGATGAGGGTGCGTTCGTTGTCATCCAGCCGGGCCAGCAGACCATCGGGCACGGCGCGACCCGGGGCCGGGGAGTGCGCCTCGGCAAGCACCTTGCCGTGCCCGGCCATCTGATCGGCACCGAACAACTCGGCGCGCAAGGGAGGCTCCGGCGCCGCGGCTTCCCGCCGCCATACACCCTGCAGCCTGCCAAGGAAGCGGGATCTGAACTCGCGAAAGCCCTCCGCAACGGCCCTCACGAAAGCGCCCCCCCAAGCGCGCTTTGCTCCGGGGGAAGAGGCACGCGATCAATGACAGGGAGCTGAACTTCGGGGGAACGAACGACCATGGGGCACTTTCCGCAGTATCGCCATGCAACGGCTGGCGACGGACCGGGGCCTCTGCCGACAGCACTCCCCGGTGGACTTGCAGCCATCCTCGGCGGACGCGCGGCCCACCGGAAAGCGTGGCTCCGGCAAACAAACCTCGCGCTCAGCGTAGTGGGCGGGTGGCAACAGGGTCGGTACGCTGACGCACATAGGGCCGGGGCAACGCGAATTCGAGGCCCCATGTGCGCCAACGCACCGACCGCCCGGCCGACTCCGCCCACCCTCATGCCATCAGCTTTGATGCGGCGCTCCAACTGCGCCGAGGGCGCCGGCGCCCCGACACCTCGGGAACGACCTGACCGGCATCCACAAAGCCAAAACCGAGGAGAACACCATGACCCATCCGCTCACGCCGGCCGCCACGCGCCGGTTCAAGGCCGTACCGGGCAGCCCGAAGTCCTTTCCCGCCAGCCTGCTCCTCCTTCCGGCGGTGGCCCTGCTGAGCATCCTCAGCGGCTGCGCCGGAACACCCGCACCCACCGAACAGATGGCCGTGTCGTCTGCGGCCGTCGGGCGGGCCAGCGGCGCCGGCGCCACCGAAATGGCCCCTGCCGAAATGCAGATGGCCCGGGAGAAGCTCGACAAGGCAAAGCAGGCCATGACCCGGGAAGACTTCGACGAAGCCCGTCAGCTCGCCCAGCAGGCCCAGGTCGATGCCCAGCTCGCCGAGGCCAAGTCCCGCTCGGGCACGGCCCGCAAGGCGGCCGGCGAACTCCGGGAGGGCGTTCGCGTATTGAGCGAAGAGCTCGAACGCAAGAACAAGTGACCGCCCCGACACCACTTACCGAAAAAGGAATGACCATGACCAGAAACCGGATCTTCGCGATGAGCATCATCGCGCTCGCCACCCTAGCCGGCTGCAGTTCGCAGCCCGAAAAGAACGCCTTGCTGGACGAGGCACGCAGCAACTATCGGGTCGCCCAGAACGACCCCCAGGCCCGCGATCTTGCAGGTGCCGAGATGAGGCAGGCCGATGAGGCCATGAAGCTGGCCAACGCCGCATCGGAACGCGGCGACAAGGCCGCCGACGTGGACCATCTGGCCTATCTGGCCAAGCAGCGGGTTGCCATCGCCCAGGAGACCGGGCGCCAGAAGGCCGCCGAGAAGTCCGTCGACAGCGCCGAGGCCGGCCGCGACAAGGTACGCCTCGCCGCCCGCACAACCGAGGCAGACATGGCCCACCGCAGCGCCGACAGCGCCCGCCGGACCAGCGACGACGCCCAGGCCCGGAACCGTGACCTGGAAGCCCAGTTGAAGGCCCTCAACGCACGGCAGACACCCCGCGGCATGGTGATCACCATCGGCGATGTCCTCTTCGATGTGGACCGGGCCGAGATCAAGCCCGGCGGCACCCGCAACCTGGAGCAGTTGGTCGCCTTCCTCAAGACCTACCCCCAGCGCAGAGCCGCCATTGAGGGATTCACCGACAGCACCGGTAGCGACAGTCACAACCAGGCGCTTTCCGGCCGACGTGCCGAGGCGGTGCTCGCAGCCCTTGCGGGCATGGGCATCTCCAGTGATCGCCTCACCGCCCATGGCTACGGCGAGGCCTATCCGGTGGCCGGCAACGGCAACGCCGCGGGTCGTCAGATGAATCGCCGGGTGGAAATACTTCTGTCCGACGAGAGCGGGAAGATCTCCAGCCGCTGAGCGCGGGAGAGCAAATCCGGGGCCGGGTCGGCGGTAGCTGACCCGGCCCTTTGTTGCGTTCCGTGTCGCTCAATGGGCCACCCGCAGGTGCACGAAGGCCTCCGGAGACATCGGACGGTTCAAGTATGTGCGCAGACCTGGGTCGCATTGCGCGTGATGCAGAACATCAGCCTGGATTCCCGTCTCGATGCCCGCGGCGCCGGTCCGCACACCAGCGACCCCTTCAATCAGCAGCGGGCACTGGAGCCCCGGAACTCACCCTGCGCCGACGCTCGGCGGCTTACTGCTGTCGACGGGCAGCGACCGGACGGCGCCGGTACTCATCCCGGCCCGGAAGAACTGATAGTTGTTGCGACCGCGGGCCTTGGCGCAGTACATGGCCGTATCGGCATTCCGCAGCACTGTTTCGGCGCAATCTCCGTCATCGGGATAGACGCTGATGCCGATGCTGAGCGTCACGTGCAGCGCGTGCCCTCCGATACACTGGGGTTGGGAGAAAACCTGCAGAAGCTTGTCGGCGACACGGGCGGCATCCTCGATCTGCTCGATCTCGGACAACAGGATGACGAACTCATCGCCCCCCCTCCGGCACACCGTATCGGTCGTCCGCACACAGGCCACGAGCCGCTCAGCCACGACCTGCAACACAAGGTCGCCGATGGCATGCCCAAGCGAATCATTGATGTACTTGAAGTAGTCCAGGTCGAGAAAGAGCAATGCCACCTGCTTGCCGCGACGACGGGCCATGCCGATGGCCTGGGTAAGACGCTCGCTGAGCAAGGCCCGGTTGGGCAAACCGGTCAGGAAGTCATGGTGGGCCAAGCGCTCCATGCGCGCAGCCATCGCCCGGGATTCACTCACGTCGTGAAAGACAATCACCGCGCCCGTCACCCGCCCTTCCCGGTTGTGGATTGGCGCAGCGGA
>ENA-UOWO01004647-UOWO01004647.1-activated-sludge-metagenome-genome-assembly--contig:-NODE-4647-length-15030-cov-13.034257_pt1 | contig 15030 bp, 12 predicted proteins | sample MGYA00238148_ERZ761564 | MGnify/ENA primary metagenome ERZ761564 (study PRJEB28885, sample SAMN05720194) | activated sludge metagenome | isolation source: Anaerobic digester | place: USA...
TATAAAACCTTCAACCTATGTCAGATTTTGATGCCATCGTCATTGGTTCAGGAATAAGTGGCGGCTGGGCCGCCAAGGAGTTGTGTGAGAAGGGCCTAAAAACCCTGGTGCTGGAACGCGGGCGCAACATTGAGCACATCGCCGATTATCCCACCGCTTTTACCGAGCCCTGGGAGTTCAAGCATCGGAATTATCTGCCACGCAAGGTGCGGGAAGAAAATCCGCTGATCAGCAAAGCCGCTGGCTACAATGAGGATACCGCCCATTTTTTTATCCAGGACAAAGACCATCCCTACGTTCAGGAAAAACCTTTTGAGTGGATCCGGGGCTATCAGGTGGGGGGGAAATCCCTGATTTGGGGCCGCGCCTGCCAGCGTTGGAGTGAGTATGAGTTTTCGGCCCCGGCTCGCTTTGGCTACGGCATCGATTGGCCCATTCGGTACAAAGACGTAGCGCCCTGGTACAGTCATGTGGAAAAATTCATCGGCGTATGTGGCCATAAAGATGGCATCGAGGCTATGCCCGATGGCGAGTTTTTACCCCCCATTGAGTTGAACTGTGTTGAAAAAGTGTTGCAGCAAAAATTTCTGGAGCATTACAAAAATCGCTACCTGGTACAGGGACGTTGGGCACAACTCACCGAACCCAATGACATCCACATCGAGCAAGGCCGAGGCCGTTGCCAACGCCGCAACCTCTGTATGCGGGGTTGTCCATATGGTGGTTATTTCAGTTCAGTAACCAGCACCCTGCCCTGGGCAAAAAAAACGGGGAACCTTACTGTACGCCCCCACTCCGTAGTTCATTCGATTATTTATGATGAAAACAAAGGCCAGGCCAGCGGAGTAAGGGTGATTGATGCCAATACCAAGGAAGTCATAGAATACAAAGCCCGGGTCATCTTCGTCAATGCCTCAGCACTGAACAGCAACCTCATTTTGCTCAATTCTACCAGCAAACGTTTCCCCAATGGACTCGGCAACGACAATGGCCTCTTGGGCAAATTCATCGGTTTTCACATTTACCGGGGTTCGATGGGCGCCGATATGCCGGGGTATGAAGACAAATACATTTACGGGCGTAACCCGGTCGAATGTATCCTGGCCAATTTTCGCAACCTGAAAGAGCAAGATACCGACTTCTTTGGCGGCTATACCACTTTCATGGGCGCCTATCGTGCACGCCGCAACGAAGCCGAGGGCATTGGCGCTGACTTCAAAAAAGCCCTCTCAGAACCGGATGGCTGGCGGGTATACATGTACATGCAGGGCGAAACCATGCCCAACGAAAACAACCAAGTACGCCTCAGTACCAATGAAAAAGACCAATGGGGAATTCCACTCCTGGTCACCTCGGTTGGCTACGATGACAACGCCGAAAAAATGGTCGAAGACTTCCTCACCCAAGGCCGGGAAATGCTGGAAGTGGCGGGCTGTACCAACATTGAAACCTACGACAACAAGCAAGCCCCCGGACTGGACATCCACGAAATGGGTGGCGTGCGTATGGGACGTGACCCCCAGACTTCACTGCTCAACGAATGGAATCAACTGCACCACTGCAAAAACGTGTTTGTTACCGACGGCGCTTGTATGACCAGTATGGGCAACCAAAGCCCCTCAATTTTGTACATGGCGCTGACCGCACGGGCAGCAAACCGGGCGGTGGCGGAGTTGAAAAAAGGAAAATTTTAAACAGGGTTCGAGGGTTCGAGGTGCCCGTCCCTCGAACCCCGAACCCTCGAACTCTCGAACCCTAAATAACATGGATCGCAGAACAGCACTCAACAAAACCGCCCTCTTACTAGGCGGAACCATCCTCGGCGCCGAAGCGCTGCTCAGCGGCTGTGCGCCGCAATCAAGCAAAAGCAAAGGTATTTTGTTTAAAGCTGAAGATGAGGCCCTGCTGAACGAAATTGCCGACACCATTTTGCCTGACACACCCGATTCCCCGGGAGCGAAGCAAGCAGGAGTGGGTGCCTTTATGCAGTTGATCGTGGAAGATTGTTACGAGCCAGCTGATCAAAAAGTGGTGACCGCAGGTTTGGAAAAAATCCGCTCGATCAGCCAGCAGCAGTACAATCAAGATTTTATGGTGCTCAACGCCGTACAACGCCAAAGCCTGCTTACTGGCCTCGATGAAGAAGCCAAAAAACACGAAAAAGCCAAAACGGATGAGTCCCCAAATCATTATTTCACTTTGCTGAAACAGCTATCCGTTTTTGCTTACTTTAGTTCTGAAGTGGGTATAACGAAAGCATTGCGCTACAATCCAATCCCCGGCAGATTTGATGGTTGTGTGGACTATAAAGAAGGGGAGAAAGCCTGGGCATGAGGAATTTGTTTATGCTTTTTGTTCGGATTACAATGCTTGTAATGCCTGCTCTACCATCGCTGCCTTCATTCTGCATTCCCGAAACACTCTCCTTTCGCAATTCCGGCAAGCCTCATCCGGTATGAGGGTGTAGATGTAGGCAATGGCGTCTTGTTTGGCAACAAAAAAGTGGTTTTCGCCAATCTGGGCTTTATACCCACTGGCAATGAGTACATCCTGAGCAATTACTTTTAAGTTGCACAAATACAGGCCCCCACCCCGTTTTTTCCAACGTTCCGCCTCTTCATACAACCAATGCGCGCCGGACAAGCCAATAAAATTTACCCCCTCGCTCAAAATGAGGCAATACTTGTGGTTGCCCTCCCGGACCTGGTCAAAAAAATCGGAAATATGGTCTACTGCACCGTAAAAAATTGGCCCATCAAGGCGGATGATTTTGATTTGGGAACATTCCCGCAACTCTGGTTTGCGCTTGATGAAGGTAAGGCTGTTGTCGGGTTTGGTCGGGTCAGGTGCCATTGTGGCGATATTGGGGGTAGATACTTTGTACAAAAAGAAGGTGAGGGAAATAATGATGCCCAGAAAAATGGCATACTCCAAATCAACAAATAAGGTGGCAATAAACGTGCTGGAAAAAACGGTCATTTCCAGCCTGCTCGATTTGGCAATACGTTTGATCTCTGGGAGGTCAATCAAATTGATGGACACCAGCACGATGATCCCACCCATTGCCGGAATAGGCAAGTAAGCAGCCAGCGGAGAAATAGAAAGCATGATCACCAGCAAAATCAAAGAAGCAAAAACGACCGAAATGGGCGTTTTTGCCCCTGCCTGGTAATTTACTCCTGAACGGGTGAACGAGCCGGAACCTGCATATGAAGAAAAAAAACTGCCCATGAGGTTGGCCAAACCCTGGCCCACAAACTCCCGATTGCTATCAATTCTTTGTCCCGATTGACTCCCAATACTTTTTCCAATCGCAATGGCGGAAATTAACCCGATCATGGCTACCGCAAAAGCACTAGGGAACAAAGATGAAAAATCGGCAATAGCAAAACTTGGCCAGCTCAGCGGGGGTAATCCCCGTGGGATAGCACCCACAAATTTGATTCCTACCGCAGTTCCTCCAAGTACCGCTGCGACCAAACTCCCTGCCAATAATCCTCCGATCAAATAAGGCAAATTTGGCCGCCAAACCTTGATCATTACGGCGACCAAGAAACTAATGGCAGCTACCGTGAATACTTGAAAATTGGCCGTTAAGAATTTATCGAAAAAAACGTTGATCGTTTCTACCGCACTCAGCCCATTGACAATTTCAATGCCCGAGACATTTTTTAATTGACTAATGGCGATCAGAATCGCCGCCCCCGTTGTAAACCCAACAACTACTGTTTCTGAAACAAAGTTCACAAAAACCCCCAAACGAGCCAGGCCAAAGCCCAACTGGATCAGCCCTACAAAAAAAGTAATCACCAGTGCCAAGCTAACATATTCAGGCGTTCCTGGCATCACGATTGGGCTGAGTGCCGCAAAAACCACCAATGAATTAGCGGTAGTTGGCCCCGAGACCATATGCAGAGAAGAGCCAAAAAGTCCGGCAATAATGGGCGGAATGATGGCTGTATACAAGCCATAAACGGGTGGCAAGCCCGCAATCATGGCAAAAGCTAAGCCTTGCGGGAGTACAATGATGGCTCCGGTCAAGCCCGCAAAGAAATCTGCCCTCAAAGTTCGGCGATTGACGAATTTGAACCAGTTCGGGTAGGGATTGATGGAGTTCCAGTAAGATTTTGCCATTATTCGACTTGTTGCAGCGTGCGCGCTTGAGGTCAAAATAAGGGATTTTTTTCCTAATGGAGGCTTGTTTATGCCTTTCCGGTCAAAATTTGATTCCAATACAACCAAGGTAAGACCCGCCTTTTGAGTTGATACATGGACCAGCGTTCTTTGGACTGATCAAATGGAAATGTTTCCATGGGTTGATTGTTATAGTCGAATTCGGCCAACACCAATTTGCCATATCCAGTTACCAATGGGCAGGAGGTATAGCCAGTATATTCCGCGTTCAGGGGTTGTTTGGCCATTGCCGCGATTAGGTTGGCAACCAGTACTGGCGCTTGTTTGCGGATAGCGGCCCCAGTTTTGGAGGTAGGTAAGGAAGATGCGTCACCAATTCCAAAAATATTGGCGTAACGTAAATGTTGTAGCGTGTTTTTATCCACATCAACCCAGCCCGCTGCACTTGCTAGAGGGCTTTTTTTGATAAAATCTGGTGCGGATTGGGGTGGTGTAACGTGGATCAGGTCAAAATCAACCCAAGTCTCAACATCTTTGTTGCCTTCGCCAATACCGATGAACTTGGCACGTTTGTTGGGGCCATCAATTTCCACCAGTTTTTCCATGAAGTGCAGCTTGATATCCGCACTTTTACACACTTGTAGGAGTGTGTTTTCGTATTTGGCTACCGCAAAAAGTTTCGCGGCCCCACTCCAGTAGTGAATGTCACTTTTGCCCAAAATGCCATGTTTGCGCCAATAGTCGGCAGCCATGTACATGATTTTGTGTGGAGCGCCGCCACACTTCACTGGGGTATGTGGGTTATGGAAAATGGCTTTTCCGCCTTTAAAGTTTTTGATGGCCTCAAAAGTATAAGGTGCACTTTGAAAGCTGTAATTGCTACACACATTGTTTTTGCCCAAGGTTTCTGTCAAACCTTTTACTTCGCTCCAATTTAGCTGGATGCCAGGTGCAACTACCATATAATCGTAAGTCAATTGCTGACCATTACCTAGTGTAACCGCATTTTGCTCCGGCTGAAAGGAATCCACTTTTTCCTTGATCCACTTCGCTTGAGGAGGGATTACATCCGCTTCATTGCGCTCAGTGTCTGCAATATTGAATACCCCCGACCCCACTAATGTCCAGGCTGGTTGGTAGTAATGTTTGTCAGCAGGATCAACAATGGAAATGTCCAGTTTGCGATTTTTACGCAACAATTGAGCGGCAACCGAAATTCCGGCATTACCGCCTCCAACCACGACGATTTGATGATGTAGGTTTTCCATAACCTGAGTTTTTTTAAGGACGATTTGTAATTGCGCACCAGCTCATCATTATACCTTCTGATTCTGGCACCCAGACAAAATTAGTATTTTTTTAAAAAACATGAAAAAATGTTCATATTTTCATATAAAAACATGAACATCCAAAAACATCCATAAAAATCACGGTAGGACCCTATAACCTGCCACATTGCTGATGCGCTCCATTAATGATTTCACTGAATTGGTCTTTTGAAATAAATTGAGGGAGATAGCTTACCCCTTCTACACTCAATTGGCTTGTAAATGCCCGCATGTGATTTTTTGATCCACATTTTAATTTTTCATAAAGATTATCGATATCAACATTAGTCGTAGCAGCTATGCCATCGTTTAAATCCTTGATGTCGAGGTCCTCAATAGTGGCGCCAACCGTCAATGCGTTGGCCAAGGATATTTCACCCTTTGCGATTAAGTCGGTGTAAAGTTTTTGCAAGATTATGTTGTTAAATACTCCTTTTTGATTGGACGCTACATCTGCAACTCCATATTTGACCATAATCGCCAAGACAGCATCCATATGCGTTTGTTCACTGGAGGCGATATTGCCAAAAATATTTAGCCTGTATTTTTCATAGAAGTATTGGTAAACATCATGAGCAAGTTTCTCCTCCTCCCGCATAAACTGCAGCGTTGCTTTTTCTTGGTCAGACAAGGTAGGCTGCTCGACATCATGGTTGCTGCAAGACATGAAACCTACCACTGATGACAACAAGGTAAAAAGCAATAGACCAGAAGTTATTAGATTTTTCATGTTGAATAATGTTTGGTTGCTTCCCAAAGCTAGTTTGAAAAAATAAGGACTTTCGTGATCAGGATTACACTGGCTAAAAAAGATAGAGTTATAAATAAAAAAAGCTCAAAGACAAAATCGCCTTTGAGCCCCTGACACAAACAAAAAACACAAGTCAACTATAAAGCTCTTTTTGCCAGGTAGAAGTCCATTTTCTCCAAATTGCTATTTTCGCGTTCAGCCAGTTCGGCCAGCGTTTTTGGTGCAGGCACGATCACTTTATCGCCGGGCTGCCAATCCAGGGGCATGTTACATGCTCACTACGCCACCTGCCATGTTGTAGAGTTTGGTAAAACCGCGGCCCGCCATAATGTTGCAGGCTTGGCCACTGCGGTTGCCACTGCGGCAATACAAGAGGTAAGTTTTGTCTTTATCCAGTTTATCGATCTGGCTGAGAAAATCTTTGGAAAAGATGTCGATGTTTTTGGCCCCTGGCAACTTTCCCCCACTAAATTCGGCTGGAGTACGTACATCGATGAGGACAGCATCAGGAGTGCTTTCAGCAATTTGCATAAACTCCCCTGCTCTTACATTTTGATATTTGCTGGAAGCCGTTCCAAAAAAAGATTGAAAAAAGCTCATTGTGGTCAAATTTTGGTGTTGTTCAATTGATGATTCAAAGATAGCTATGCGCCGGAGAGGCAATCAGTAATGAAAATCACAGAAGGGCTAAAAATTTAGGACAACGCATGCTTGATTTTGAAATCTACCCAGCTTATTCCGATTTCACCCGTTTTTGCTCATCCTCCAGACCCGTACTCCGTCTACGCGCGGCTTTCACCTGGTCATTACCCAGGTTATACGTGAAATTCAGTTTCAGGCGGCGGCTGTCCCAGCCCCCGGTGATGTCGAGGTTCAAGGCACCGAAGCGGCTGGTTCCAGCCCATTTGTTGCTGCGGAATACGTCACCAACGCCCAGTTTGATATTGCCTTTGCCTTCCATGATTTTTTTCTGGATGCCCATGTCCATGCTCCACATGGCGTTCATTTTGAAGGTACCACCCCATAGGCTGGGTGCGTTGTACCAACCAGATACCTCAGCGCTCCAACCCTTGGGCAAAGTAAAGGTATGCTGGCTGTAGATGTTGAAAGTGGTGGCCGCCAGGGCAACCGTTTTACCCTCGCCAAAATCGGCCTGGTTGCGCACGTGTGAACCCGTCATGTTGGTGAAACTGCCCCACCATTTGCGGATTTGAACGGGCGCGCTGAAGGCCAGGCTATAAGCGTACTGATTGGCCAGGTTCAGCCAGGTGATGTAGTTGGCGTTGGTACCTGCCGTATCCAAAAACCGGGTGATCTGATCCTGGGTATGGCTGTAGCTCAGGGTCGTGTTGAAGCGGTGGTTAAAGGTGTGCCGCAACTGCAAGTTGTTGGCGTACTCTGGGCGCAAAAATGGGTTACCTTGCTCATAGGTCAATTCATCCAAACGGTTTTGGAAGGGGTTCAAATCCTGATACGAAGGGCGATTGACGCGGCGGCTGTAGTTTAGGGCAAAGGTGTTTTTCGGGGAGAGGTTGTAAGTGATGCCACCCGAGGGAAAAAAGTCCAGGTAGTGGCGCTGTACGTTGTCGTCGTTGACGGGTTTGTAGGCTTCCAGGTCACCCTCCGAGTTGGTTTGTTCGGCGCGTAGGCCCGCATTGAAGCCCCATTTTTTCAATTGACGCGAGTACGATACGTAGGCTGCATTGACGTTTTCGGTGTAGATGAACTGGTTGCTCAGGTCGGTATTCAACACCTTGACATTGTCCAGTACGTTGAAAAAATCGAAGGTGTTGTCGGTTCGTACGTAGGTCGCCTTGATTCCGGCGCCCAGCTGACCACCCCAAAGTTTGTTTTCAAAATCCGCTTTGAAGGTGTAGATGTCGATATCGGTCGGCGTCGAGCTGGCAAAAATGCGCTCGGACAATTTCACCTTTTCCTGGGCATCGAAGTAGTAATTGGGCTGAAACTCCTCACCCGTGTTGCGGAACATCCCGTAGTCGGCGTCCAGGTTCAGGCTTTTGCCTTTGCCGTTGTCGAAGCGGTAGTTGAGGTTGAAATTGAGGTTGTTGCGCAGGCCAGCATTGTCGCTTTGGGCAACCAATATGCTGTCGATGGCCGTTTGTCCCACCCGACTGATCGCGGTGCGACCATCGCCATGGTAACTGTTGTTGCCCAGGAATCCACTGGCCAACACGCCGATGGTTTCCTTTTGATTGAGCGTCCAGTCAGCTCCCAGTTTGAAGTTGTGGTTTTGCGTCACACTATTCTGTTCGCTACTTTGGTCAAAGCGGGAACCCAACTGGCTGCGGTCGATGGTCATGAAATTCAAAAACTCATTGTCGGAGTAGTTGTAGCTGCCAAATACGTTGGTTTTTTTGTTGCGATAATTGGCGCTGACGCCCCCGTTGTACCAGGCTTTTTCGCCTACGGAGTAGCCCAAATTGACGTTGCCATTCGCGCCCAATTTTTTGTCTTTTTTCAAGCGGATATTGATGATCCCCGCGTTGCCCTGGGCATCGTACTTGGCCGAAGGATTGGTGATCAGTTCAATGGCTTCGATTTCGTTGCTTTGCAGGTTGCGCAGAAACTGCGCCAAATCGGCACCCTGCATGGGCGAGGGGCGGCCATCAATGTAGATGCGGATGCCGGCACGGCCCAGCATGGTGATGTTGTCGTTGTTGTCGATCACCACCCCCGGCGATTTGCGCAACAGGTCAAAGGCGTTGCTGCCCGAAGCGGTGATGCTGCCCTCTACGTTGAAGATTGTTTTGTCGGGTCTGATTTCCAGCAGAGGCTTCTGCGCTTTTACGGTCACGCCCTGCAGCTCATTGGCCACGGGTTGTAATTTGATCTCGGGCACACTCAAGGTTTGACCGGACTGTACATCGTGGATTTGGGAAAGGTAGTTTGGATAGCCCACAAAAGATACGGCCAAGCGGTATTGGCCGGGTTCAAGATTGGCGATGAGGTACGATCCGTCAGCCAGGGTGTATTCCAGCTTCACGATCGATGAGTCGGCGGCCTTTTGCAGCAGCACATTGGCATATTCCAGGGCTTGACCATCCGCGCTGAGTACACGCCCTTTGATGCTACTGGCAATGGTTTGAGCAGCTGCATTCCCGCATACCAATAGCAGGGCAGCTGCCCACAATACAGTGGTGAGTTGCTTCTTCATTTTTAACAGTCGGTTGAGATCTGAGGGTGAGTTTGGAATGCAGAACCAATGGCTAGTATTCCAAACTCACCCGAATAGACGGCAAAACTAGGCGCAAGGTGGCAGCCTGTATTTGCTTTTCGATTAGTACAAGTAAAAGTGGGATAAAAAGGGGAATGGTATGGATGAGGGGGTATGCTCTATCCTATCAATCACGGCGGTAAAAAATCTTTTGCGCTTATTTGGGCAATCTTTTTTTGTACCAGGTCATTTGTCCGCGGTGATTGGCATAATGTTCTGCCACATGAAACCATTTACAGTAGTTGTTCCAATCCCATGCTTTGGTTTCGCCCGAAAGCAACCATTTGTCATCTCTCTTTTTCATCTCTGCTTTAGTGCTTGCTCTTACAGCGTTCATGGCTTCAAGGTAATAGTCAATTTTATTGCCCTTTATTTTGTCTCTGGCCTCTGGACCGAGTTCCATGGCCACATTCCATTTGTCTTTGTTCTCTTTTGAAAAATCTTCCAACTTGTGAAAGGTAATGTCCTGATAAACAACTTCCGTAGCGGCCAGGTGCATGATTAAGGAACCAATGGTGTTCGAATCTTCGTCGTGCAAATAATCCAATTGTTCCACCGTCAAGTTTTTTGTAACATTAACCACCGTTTCATTAAGCCAATCGAGCATGGAAATCAAGGTGCCAATTTGTGGCGTAAAACCTTTCACCGGCCCAATGTGGTTGATGTTATCCTCCACAGCGACCTCGCTTGAATAGGCATTGCCAAACCTGGGTAGAATTAAATTGCTGGCCGCAAAAGTCGAGATTCCAGCAACGTTGATAAATTTTCGGCGACTAAAATTTTCTTTTTTCATGGTGTTGAAATTATAGGGTTGAATGTTGAATTTGATTTGAAAGGTCGGGGCTTAGACAAGATAATCAATGTACTTAAAGAAGAACTGTTGTCTTACTGAATATACCCCCCTCACACCTCCGCCAAATACTCATGCACAAACTTAATCGCCATTGCCCCTTCCCCCACCGCTGAAGCCACCCGATTCATCGCCCCGGCTCTTACATCACCCGCCGCAAAAATGCCCGGCTGGCAGGTTTCCAACAAAAAGGGTTCGCGCTGGTGCTTCCAGATGGATTTGAATTGGGGGTATTGTTTGAGTTCTTTGCCCGTTTCGATAAACCCCTTGTCGTCGAGCAGCAGGTTGACGGGCAGCCAATCTGTGGCTGGGCGGGTGCCGATAAAAATGAACAAGGAATCCGCTTTGACCTGTTCGGTGGCTTTGGTTTCAATATTTTCGAGGATGATGCACTCCAGCGATTCGTGGCCCAGGGCTTCGATGACCTCCGTTTTGCCCAAGACTTCAATATTGGGAATGGCATTGATTTGGTCAATCAGGTAAGCCGACATGGTCGAACTCAGGTCTTCGCGCCGAATGACGATGTGTACTTTTTGGGCAAATTTGGAGAGGTACACCGCTCCCTGGCCCGCCGAGTTTCCACCGCCTACCACATAAATCTGCTTGTTGCGACAGGCATTGGCTTCGGTGATGGCCGCGCCGTAATACACCCCGGCGCCCGTAAACTGATCGGCTCCTTTGGCGGGCAATTTGCGGTAATCCACCCCGGTTGCAATGATCACACTTTTGGCGTACACGTGGTTGCCATCGCTGAAGCTCAGTTTTTTGTAGTTGTTTTCCAGTTCAATTTTATCCACCCCCTGGGTTGACAAAAACTCGGCCCCCAGACGGGTGGCTTGGGTCAAGGCGCGGTGGGTGAGGTCAGATCCACTGAGTCCGTTGGGGAAGCCCAGGTAATTTTCGATGCGTGAACTCGTACCCGCCTGCCCACCCGGTGCACGGCGCTCGATCAAAAGGGTTCGCAAACCCTCCGACCCGCCGTAAACCGCTGCCGCCAGCCCAGCGGGCCCGGCGCCAATGATGGCTACATCGTACATCTCCTCACGGGCTTGGGTGACCAGTCCTAATTTGGCGGCCAGTTCGCTGGTGCTTGGGCTGGGGAGCACCGAACCATCCTCCAGTAAAATTGCGGGCAAATCTTTGTGCTCCAGTTGGTGCAAATCCATCAGTTCTTTGGCGCGCTCATCCCCGTCTACATCCAGCCACTGGTAGGGGAAGAGGTTTCCGGCCAAAAAGTCTTTGATTTCGTGCGATTTGGGAGCGTACTGGTAGCCGATCAATTTGATGCCGTGAAACTCGGGCGTATGGTTGCTTTCCCAGTTGTCCAGCAGGTCGTTCAGCACAGGGTACAATTTTTCCACGGGCGGGTCCCAGGGCTTGAGCAGGTAATGATCCAGTCCTACGTTGTTGATGGCACGGATGGCGGCTTCGGTATCGGAATAGGCGGTGAGCAACACCCGTTTTGCTTCGGGAAAAATGACCTTGGCCTGCTCCAAAAAATCTACGCCCAGCATCTCGGGCATGCGTTGGTCGGACAAAAACAGAGCTACCGTTTCGCCTTGCTTTTTGAGTTCGGGCAAACTGGCCAGCGCATCCCGGGCAGAATCGGTACTGATGATGCGGTAATCGTTTTTGAATTCATTGCGCAGGTCGCTTTTGAGCGAGCGTAATACCTGGGGGTCATCGTCGATGGAAAAAATGATGGGTTTTTTATCGGTAGCCATGTTATTGATGTTGAGAAGGTTGAGGAAGTTGAGAAGGTTGAGGGAAGTTGAGTTTGTCGCTGCGGTAGCCTAAACCTCCCTCAACCTTCTCAACCTTAAATAGGAATACAAACCGTAAAAATGGTTTCACCGGGTTTGGATTTCACGCTGATTTCGCCGTGGTGTTTGAGTACGATGCGGCGGGCAATTTCCAGCCCCATACCCGTGCCTTTGCCAATTTCTTTGGTGGTAAAAAAAGGATCAAAAATCTTGTTGCGGATCACTTCTGGAATCCCCGGGCCATTGTCGATGATGTCAACCACCGCCTTTTCGTTTTTCACATAAGTGCGCACCTTGAGCATGCCTCCTTCGGGGGCGGCATCCACGGCATTGTCGATCAGGTTGGTCCAAACCTGATTCATTTCGCCGGGATGGACACACACCATCGGCATGTCTTCCGCAAATTCCTTGACGACCTGGATGCTTTTTTCCTTAAACTGGTGCTTGAGCATGATCATGGTGCTGCGAATGCCTTCGTGCAGATCGGTCGACTGCATGTCCTGGCTTTGGTCCATGTGGGTGTAGGTCTTGACCGAGTTGACCAGTCGGCCAATGCGGTCGGCAGACTCGCGGATTTCCTTCACCAAGCGCTCCAGGCTCAAGGTGCTTTCAATCCACCACATCATCGCATCGAGTTCTTTGCCGTTGAGCGCTTCCTTCATGGCTTCCATATCTTCCAGGCGCAGGCCAAAATCGAGAAAGGTTTCGGCGATATCGTCGGCGTTGTCGATGTCATGGTCTTCCAACCAGTCCAGAATATCGTCCTTGCAGGACTCGCGCTCCATCAATCCCAGTTCTTTGATTGGGCCTTGCTGGGCTTTGCTGAACAAAATTGCATTGAGTGCATCGGTTTCTTCGGAGGTGACCCGCATGGTGATCACCGATTTGAACCGCTCCGGCGATTGGTGGATTTTGTGGTACAACTCATCCGCGCTGCGCACCAGGGCGGAGGCGGGGTTGTTGAGTTCATGCGCCAATCCAGCCGACAATTTGCCCAGCGACATCAGTTTTTCATCTTGCAGGCGCTGTTCGGTAAAGGTTTTGATCCGGCTCGACATGACCCCAACCAGGTTTTGGGTCAACTCATAACTGACTGTTACCATTTCTGCAAAGCAGGAACGGGGTAGGGCCAGCAATTCCACCGTTTGTTGAGCTATGCCGTAGGCAGTGGTTTTTTTCATGCGCGAAAATGGCAACAAACCTGTTGCAAAACCTGCCCCCCAATAGCCGAGGTCACGGAATTCATTGCTCTGCTGCATGCGCAAAAGGTATTCGCCTTTTGTAATCAGCACGAGTTGCTTTGCTTCCTCGTCGGCACGAAAAAGATATTCTCCTTCTTCAAATTGCTGATATTCGGAGTGGTCAATAAACCATTGAATCGCGGTAGGTTCAACGCCTTCAAAGATTTCAAATTTGGCCAGGATTGCGGGCAGTTCTGGGTGTTTTTCAAGTACTTGCACAGTAAAATTTTCGGATGGTTTGGGTAATTAGGAATTCATCACAAAGTATACGGGTAAAACAATTCATCAGCATAACACCACAACCAGTTTTCACCTGGCTCAGCCGAACTGATTACCGGATGCTCGGTAGCGTGGTAGTGTTTGGTGGCGTGTTTGTTGGGAGACGAGTCGCAGCAATGGGTTTCGCCACAGGTTTGGCAAGTGCGCAGATGCAGCCAGCGGCTCCCGGTTTTGACACAGTCCACACATTCGTAGGCAGTGGCTCGTTTCAGGTCTTCCAGCTTGGGTAAGTGAGTACATGTTTCTTTAGGCATGATTCCTCTTTTTTACTCGACGACAAAGAGTACGTCCGTGAAATATTCCTTTTGATCTTTAAAATACATCAATACTTGTAAATGAGTTTGCTGAGCGAGTAGTTCAATTTCGGCCTGGTCAAATTTTTTCGAAAGCTCCATATCGATAGCTTCCCAGGCCGCAAAATCTACCTGGAGCTCAAGCGCCTCAATGTACACACTTTGTGCAATGGTGCTGAGCAAATAACTTTTGGTATGCCCGGTTACAGGATGGTACAAAGGCCAGTGTTGAAAATTCTCAGGTTGAAAATTCCCCCCCAGCTCTCGATTGATGCGCAGCAAGTGGTTGTGGTTGAACGCACGGGTTACTCCAGCAGAATCGTTGTAAGCAGCCAAAATCAATTCGGGTTTTTTTTTCAAATCAAAACCCACTAAAACCAAATCTCCGGGCGCAAGCTGCGCGCGCAATTGCTGCAGGAATGCCTCGGAATCGGTCAGGGACATGTTGCCAATGGTGGATCCCAAAAACAACACCACTTTGCGGATCGGTGGATCGTTGGCTGGCAGTTTTTTTAGGGCTGTAAAATACTCTCCTTCTAATGGAAAGACAGGTAAAGTTGGCCATTCCTGGTGTAGCTTTTCTTGCAAATGCATCAGGATATTGCGCGAAATATCGACCGGAAAATAGCGGTATTGCAGTTTGCGCTGTTGAAAATGCTCCAACAAGACCCGGGTTTTGAGTCCATCTCCGGCGCCCAGTTCGATGAGGTCAAAAGGCTGGTTCCCTAAAAAGTCGGCCAAATTTGCGCTGTAAGTCTGTAGGATCTCCTCCTCGCAACGGGTCAGGTAATACTCAGGCAATTCCATGATTTTTTGGAAAAGACGGTCGCCCTCCGCGTCGTAGAAGTATTTGGAGAGCAGATATTTTGGGCTGCTGCTCAGGCCTTTTTGAACGTCCTGGGCAAAAGCAGACAAGGCGGTAGTGGTTTTAGTAACAGAGATCATTGTGCTTATTTGTAAATGTTTAGCCCCGCTTGCGGCCAGGGTCAATCAGCTCTAATTTGAAATACTATCGTGCAGCTTCGCTGCTTATTTTTCACCACGACGACACGACGATTTGCTCCGTACGACACGACGCAAGCGTCGTGTTCAAAACGCGCAAAGCGCGTAAAACGTCGTGTTCGTCGTGCCGTCGTGGTGAAAAACATTTTGGCGC
>ENA-UOWO01004655-UOWO01004655.1-activated-sludge-metagenome-genome-assembly--contig:-NODE-4655-length-15017-cov-10.321281_pt1 | contig 15017 bp, 10 predicted proteins | sample MGYA00238148_ERZ761564 | MGnify/ENA primary metagenome ERZ761564 (study PRJEB28885, sample SAMN05720194) | activated sludge metagenome | isolation source: Anaerobic digester | place: USA...
GAAAAACACAAACTATGCCTTTCATTGGGTGCCGAGCGTTGTATTGATTACAAAAATGAAGATTTTGCCGATAGAATACATACCTGGACGGAGGGTAGGGGAGTGGATGTTGTGCTGGATTTTTTAGGCGCATCCTATCTGGAGCGCAACCTCAAAGCGCTGGGAATGGATGGGCGCATGGTCTTGCTCGCCCTGATGGGGGGAGCACAAGCTCCGGGAATCAATTTAGGGCTGATCCTGATGAAAAGATTAAGTTTGCATGGATCAACTTTGCGTGCCCGTACCCTTCAATACAAAACTGCATTGACTCACGATTTTATGGAATTGACTTGGGCGCATTTCGCGAGTGGCAATTTGTTCCCCGTCGTGGATAAAGTTTTCCCTTGGAAGGAAGTAGCTCAGGCCCATTTGCACATGGAAGGAAATCTGAATCAAGGGAAAATTGTGCTAAGCATAGCTTAATTTATTTTGGGAAAACAGGCAAGCTCAATTTCCACTTATGTTGACTTTGGCACAACTCCTGGAAGTAGTCCCAATCCAGAAAATGTTCCTCTGCGCACATCTTTGCCAATTGCCGATAGGAAGTAAACATTTGAATCTTGTGAATGGCTTCCTGTGCTACAAATTTCTCCAAACGGCGCAAGGGGCGGCTTTTTTGCACATCGCGGATAAATATAGCCGCTATTCGCCCAGGATAGTTCTGGTCGATCTCATGGTAGATATAAGGGTCTTTTTCAGCGTTGTCGCCAATGAGGATGAATCGTTTTTCTGGGTACATGTTCAAAATGCGAATAATGCTTTCAGTCTTGTGACCCTGGTCTTTCCGACTATGAATTTTGTAGGGAAACCCAATGTCACGCAACAAAATGGGCGCTTTGGGCATGGAATGCAATTTCAGGTATCCAGTCACCATGTCGTAAATATTGCGCGGGCTATTGGACAAATAAAACAGGGGCAAAAAACCCTGGTCGTCATTACCCCGGCGCAAAGCCCGAAAAAAAGCAGGAACTTCATCAAAGATTTTACGCCGATGGATGCTTTTGAACAAGGTATTGTAAAAAGCGCGCCACTTAAAAAGACTGGCTACACCCGTTTCAATGATGGTGTCATCCAAGTCAGAAATGATTCCGATGCGGCTCTCTTCAGGCGGAAACATGACCGTGGTGCTGGTTTCAATTTCCAATTCTTCCGTCCAAGGCGTTTTGAGCAAAGTGATGTTGACTTTTTGCCAAGGTTCATCACTGGTCAGCACTAGGGGAGGGTATAAAGGCGTGCTTAGGGTGAAATAACCTTCTCGATCGGTGATGATTTCAAATTGATGATTTTCTACATCGACGCGCAGGACCGCGTTGGGTATTTCATCACTCTCAAATCGACTGTAAGAATTGAGCAAATTTTGCAGTACCGTATTCATTGGGCTGTTGCGCAAACGTTTTTTGACCAACACCCTTCCTTGCAGGAACAGAAAATCACGCCGACCAAAACCACGGTAAGTCGCTATTTTAATCGGTAAATTTTGCCCAATGCCACTTACTTTGACCAAGGCAAACCTCAGGTCATCAATGAAATGATCCAAACGTCTAAGTATGTTGATCACAATGGTTTTCAGCCCAGGCATTAAAATATGGTTTTCTTCGTTCAAAATTCGGAGAAACTTCCGATTTTTTCGCAGTAAAAACGAATAAACATGAGAAAATACTACTTATCGCTCATTATTGGGTTTGTACTTGCTACGTCAACCCAGGCTCAAGACACGGAAGCACCCATGCGTGAAGCCAGTTTGGTGGAAGTAGCCACGGTAGATGCGATCATCAAAACGTTGTATGAGGTCATCTCGGGGCCAGCCGGACAGCGGCGCAACTGGAATAAATTCCGCTCCTTGTTTCGCCCCGAAGCCCGACTCAATTCCATAGGAAAAGGAGTCGACGGCAAAGCAAAACTAACCACCATGACCCAGGAGGACTACATCCGAAATGTTGGCCCCATCTTCGATGAAAAAGGATTTTTTGAAAAAGAAATTGGAAGATCAGCGGAGAAATACGGAAATATGGTACACGTTTTTAGTGCCTATGAAACCAGATTTGTCGTGGATGGAAAGGTAGAAGTTCGCGGCATCAACAGCATTCAATTGGTACAAAAAGACGGTCGTTTTTGGATATTAAACATCATGTGGAATCCGGAGACACCGGATAACCCGATTCCGGAGAAATACTTGAAGAAGAGTTGAAGAGTTTAGGGTTGAAAAGTTGTCGGTAGTGCTAGGTCGTACATCATTTGCAGAATTTCAAGATAGATGTACAGATACTGCACTACCGCCAACTTTTCAACGCTTCAACCCACAACTTTTCAACTTTTATCACATGCGCAACACAAACCCATTCACCAAAAATTGGCGTTTGATTTGGCTGGCATAAACCAACGCTGCATCACGATTATCGAATCGGCCGGCAAAAATCCGGTAGCTAAATGCGCCATTTGCGGCTGGTGCCTGAACGATATAAATTTCCCTCAGACCAAGGTCTACCAAGGATTGTGCCTGACGCGTGGCATTGTCAACTTTCGAATAAGCGCCAATTTGTACCGAAAACCCACTGCCCGCTTGTAGGCTAGGGAAGTTTCCTACTGTGCTTGCGCTTGGGTTGGCGTTGTACGTGGTAGTATTATTGCTTGAATACCCTGGATTGTAGTTGTTGCTGGTGTTTCCAGTGTAACCATATTCAGCAGGTGTCTGTGTCTGCATGCCTACTTCATTTGATCCACTAAAGTTCCCACTGCGATTTTGAAATCGACGATCATAAGCAGGAGGAACTGGCCCGTATTGCGGCTGTGCAGTTGAAGTATTATTGGTCGAATATTGGTCAGGATAGCCACTGGTCCCCCGTGGCGTGAAATAATCTTGTGGTACTTCTGCGGGGGCACTATTGTAAATGCGATCAAAGGCAAATGCATTGGCACTTTGGCTATTGGCAGTATTGTAATTCGCGGCTACCGCGTTGGTTTCGGCATATCCATATGGTTCAACCTTCACCTGAGCATTTCCAACCAGGGTAAGATCAATTTGCGAAGCCGCAGCCATGGACAAAGCAATTAAAGAACCATCGTTGCTAAAAGGGCCGCGGTCATTGACCCGCACGATGACCGATTTGCTATTGTCTAGTCGGGTAATTTTGAGCAGGGTACCTTTGGGATAAGTACGGTGTGCTGCGGTAAACTGTGCTCGGTCGTAAGTTTCACCATAGGCGGTGGAATGCCCCTGTAGGCCATCAGAATAATAATTGGCTTTCCCGACTTCAACTTGTTGAGCCAACAGGAGTGTAGTGTTCAGGAATAGTACGGCAAGCACGCCGCAGACTTTAAGCAGGTTCTTCATTGGCAAAATAACTTTTATCAAAATAACGATGCATATAACGAAAAGTTACAGCAAAATATTTTCAAAGGAAGGACACCTTGCCAAATGTAGAGGATCAGGCTTCAAAAAGCGCATTGACAAAGGTTTGTTTGTCAAATGGTTGAAGCTGATCGATGGCTTCACCGACGCCAATATATTTGATCGGAATTTTAAATTGATTGGAGATGCCAATGGCCACACCACCTTTTGCTGTACCGTCCAGTTTGGTCAAAGCCAGGGCATTTACGTCCGTAGCTTCGGTAAAGTGTTTGGCTTGTTCAATGGCGTTTTGACCCGTGGTGGCATCCAGAACCAGCAAGACTTCATGCGGAGCTGTTTCAATTTTTTTACCGATCGAGCGTTTGATTTTGCCCAGTTCCTGCATCAGGCCCGTTTTGGTGTGCAGGCGTCCCGCGGTATCAATAATGGCAATGTCACAATCGTTTTGAATGGCGTAGTTGACCGTTTCGTAGGCCACTGCCGCTGGATCCGTATTCATTCCTTTGCTGTAAAAATCACAGCCTACTCGTTCTGACCAGATTTTAAGTTGATCCACTGCCGCAGCGCGGAAGGTATCCCCAGCGCCCAACACGACTTTTTTGCCTTGTTTTTTGAATTGATGGGCCAATTTGCCAATGGTGGTAGTTTTACCTACTCCATTTACACCCACGACCAGCAGGACAAAAGGTTTAATGCCAGTGGGCAATTCATAACCAGCTAGATCCTGGGTATTGTTTTCGGCCAGCAATTGAACAATCTCATCGCGGAGGATGAAGTTTAGTTCACTGGTCCCGAGGTATTTATCTTTAGCAACGCGGGCCTCAATGCGCTCAATAATTTCGGTTGAAGTGGCTCGACCTACGTCAGCGGAAATCAATAGCGCTTCGAGTTCGTCCAATACCTCTTCGTCTACGGTTGATCTACCTGCGACCATTTTTGAAAGGTTATTGAAAAAACTGCTCTTGGTTTTTTCAAGCCCTTTGTCGAGGTCTTCCTTTTCCTTTTTTCCAAAAATATTGCTAAAGAAACTCATGATACGTAAGTGAAAAGTGAAAAGTGAATAGCGAAAAGCGAAAAGCGAAAAGCGAAAAGTATATTAGAATAACTTTTCACTTTTCACTTTTAGCTTTTCGCTTCTAGCTATTCGCTAAAAAGGCTTTTCCTGTGCGTACACAAGAAAAGCCTCTTTACGGACGATGCATCAGACCATGCATATATTTACTTCAGGGAAGCAATAAAAGCGTCTTTTTTGTCTTTGTGCACCATTTGCTTTTTGTAGCTGTATTTGCCCGTTTTAGGGTCTTTTACGCTCACTACGATTTGAACGTAGTCGCGGCCAGAGCCAACGTTAGCAGCACGCTTAGCAACTTTTGCGTTTTTGGATACCTTTGCCATTGCAATACTTATTTAGGCGATCAAATTAAGGCTTTTTTCTTGAATGCACAAGTGTGAACCTTAATCTTCTCTCAATCAGCAATTATTTAATCTCGCGGTGCACGGTGACCTTTTTCAATACGGCGTTGTATTTCTTCAACTCCATACGATCAGGGGTATTTTTGCGGTTTTTCTGGGTAACATAACGGGAAGTACCGGGCAAACCCGACTTCTTATGCTCAGTGCATTCCAGAATAATCTGAATGCGGTTACCTTTGCTTTTCTTTGCCATAACGACTCAAAATTTCTTGATTAACAACCTGGTTGCTCCAAAATTCCACTCAAATCAACTCCCTCTTTTTCCAATCGTTGCAGGTATTCATAAATCCCCAGCTTGCTGATGTTGCGCATCGCAGAAGTGGACAGTTTCAGCGTAACCCACTGATCTGTTTCAGGGATGAAGAAGCGCTTCTTTTGCAAATTTGGCAAAAACCGACGCTTGGTTTTGCGGTTAGAGTGTGAAACGTTGTTACCCACAATCGGACGCTTACCCGTAAGTTGACAAACCTTTGACATAGTATATAAATTTAAAAAGTTCAAGGTGTCAATGGTATAAACCGTGTTGAACTTCAGACCTTGAACTTTTCGATTCAGATAATTTTTACTCACCCAAATAGGTGAATAATTCATCAGAGTGACGCTGTAAGGAGTCGAACCTTAAACCTCCTGATCCGTAGTCAGGTGCTCTATCCAATTGAGCTACAGCGCCAGTGCTTATGCGTGTTTTGCAATTGCGGATGCAAAGATAAGTTGCCTTGTGGATGTGTGCAAGGGTTTTTGCAATTTTTTTGCATTAAAAATAGATTCTTGTACTGTGGAGGGAAGACCAAGGGTTTTTTTTTCCTAAAATAAATATTATCCTTCCTAAAATAAAATAAACCTCTATCTTTGGACCGAACCATTAATCTAATTGAGCCATAAGCCGTTTTTTGTCCCCTCACGCTATTGGCTTACTCGCCGGTAAATCAAGCTTCTCGTTTTAGAGATGTATCTTCACTCCTTAATTGTATTAATTCATGGAATGATTCCAGACGGTAGTCTGCCAATTGATCATCCATGAATCCGGTCAGGCTACCTGTTGGGTAGTTGATCGATCGCCTTGGAACAGTCTGATGCACTGTGTTCGTTACAACTCTAGGGGTGTTGCGTCTACAGGTTTAGGGTGCGTAATGATTTTAGTGAATATACAACATGACAAATTTGTTTCCCATGAAGATGACCTTTACCCAAATGATTAAAATTTTGTGCCGGATTTTGCCGGTTGGGGTATTACTTGGTTTGGTTTTGATTCCTCAATGGGCAAAAGCCCAATGCGATCCACGCACCTCCTGTATCAGTCAGGTACAGGTAACGATGGATGCCAACTGCAAATTCACCGTTACGCCTAATTTAGTAGGTTTCGGGGATTGTGTAGGTACCTATCGTGTTGTTGTCAGCGACAGCAACCCTTCCAATGGCGCCATCATTGACTGTCCTGGACTTTGGGACTACGCTGTACTGAATACGGCCAATGAAGTGCTCTGTTGGGGCAAAATTTTGGCTGAAGACAAAAGTGGACCCATTTTGGAGAGTACAGACTTTATCAACACTACACTTTGGTGTACTGATGTTGATTTTGTACTCAACAATCCCAAAACCGTAGGCCCAACGGCTACCAATCAATCGTTGAACGGACTCATCTCCGGCTCAATCATTGATACCGATGTAAAAAACCTGGGCATTCCCAATTTTGCAGACAATTGCAAATCCTGCGGTTGTAACATTACCCTTAAATTTTCCGATCGTTTGGAAACGGCCAATTGCACCGAGACCATTGTCAATGGGGTATATGCGAGAATTCGCCGCGTTTTTGTTGCTACGGATTGTCGAGGTATGACCCAGAGCGTAGAACAAGTCATCACTTTCCGTCGACCCGTATTGAATGATTTCAAATTTGATTTTGCTGGCGATGCCAATCATAAGGCCATTATAAGTTATGATGCATGTGCTGCCAACAAGAACCAAATTCGCCGGATTGACGTTGTACCTTATCTTATCAATTACTTTGAGAAAAAGATATACCTGGATACCCTCACTTGCGGCTACGGGTTGAACACCAGTGATATTGAATTTCCGATTTGTGGGAGTACTGGCCTGAAAATTGAACGTACGCTTAAATTGTACGACTGGTGTTTGAACCGGGAAGTAGCCCAATACAAGATTCTCATCAAATTGGGAGATACCAGCCCTCCCCGCATCATTAAACTCTCCCGCATTCCCGTAGTAAGCACGGGACCATCCGATTGTACTGCTGTCCTTCCAACCACAGCTACAGGTTTGCGCACCATCTTGGGTACTACCATTAGCGACAACTGTAACCTCGGCACCTTGAGTTTAAGAGTACGTACCAAAGGGCGGATTGTCAGCGGGATCATTGTCGATACGACCAATTGGTACAATATGAACTATCCGGTCAGCAATGGCGTGATCACTGGGGTTACCGTTGGGCGGCACCGGTTGATTATCACCGCAAACGATGGTTGTTACAACTCCGTAGTGGATTCGGTGGAGTTTTTTGTCAAAGACCTCATTGCCCCAGTCATGAAATGTGACGACAAGTTGCGGGTATCCCTATCCAATACGCCAGGGTTACAAACTGGCTATGGCAAGGTAACCGCTCAGGACATTGATGAAGGATCCTGGGACAATTGCAGTAGACTCAGATGGATGAGGGTTCGCCGGGTAATCCCCGCAGGTTGTGAAGCCACTTTTATTGGCGGCGGATATGACGTGAATGGCAATGGAAAAATCGACGCACTTTCTTTCGACAACACTGCACCAAAGAATCAATGGCCCATTGGAGACGCTGACTTCCTCAACAGCGATGGCAGCCAGAAATATGACGGTATTGACCTCAACGGCGACGGGGATTTAGACGACGTTGGAGAAACTTTTGTCATCAAGGAAGGCAAGCTCTTGTCGCCATTAGGCGATTATATGGAATTTTTCTGCTGTGACCTCGGCGCATTGGTTACCGTAGAGCTATGGGGAGAAGACCTGGCTGGCAACCGCAACTATTGTTGGATGAATTTGCTGATCGAAGACAAAACCGCACCCATTTGTACTGCGCCATGGCCAGAAACGGTTTATTGCACCGACAAATGCCTGGGGCAATTGGAGGATCGTGTTGCATCCTCCGTTTGTTTTGGGGATGTCAACATTCAGGGAGGCAACGATTGTACCAACTTAAATATACAATACACCGTAGTCAACAAGGTAAAATGTGGCAAAGGTACGATCACTCGGCGCTGGACGATTTTGAAAGGCTCCCAGTCTACCTCTTGTGAGCAAATCATTACCGTGTTGCCCATCAATGAATACGATATTTGTTTCCCTCGGGATGCAACTGCAAATTGTAAAACAGTGAGTGCAGATTCGGCCTTCGCCGTAGAGTTGGGCTGTGACGCATTGGCAGTAAATGTAAGTGATAAGCGTTATGACGCTGGTGGGGGTGAATGTTATAAAATTTTCCGCACCTATACCATCATCAACTGGTGTACTTACGACGACCGCTGTGGTGATCCTATGGATGCGCGCAATGTCTATGTAGTTGACCGTGGGAAGTTTCAAAATCAAGGAAAAAACCCAGTTTATGTCTTGGTTCGGGACAGAGAGTACAAGGTGAAAATGTCTGGCCGTTTCTATGCTGACAATGGTAATAATCAAAGTTTTACCAAGGATGGAGATGAAGAGTTTTGGTTGTCTTTGGACAGAACGGTGGGCAATTCTACAAGAGTAGACAACATCAACTACGCTGACGAATTGATAAATTCTGATTTAACAAAATGTACGGCAAGTAACGAATACCCACATTCGTTTATGTATACCCAAATCATTAAAGTAGAAGACCCTCAAATACCCGTTGTGACCATTCCACAATTGACGGTTTTCCAAACACGAGCAACCGATTGTTTGGCTGATGTAACCATTACTTTCCGAGGAACGGACAACTGTAGTGCATCAGTAGAACTGGAAATTCCCCAACTCATGGTGGCGCCCAATCAGACGCTCAGTGGGCCTTTCATCATGTACAGTTCTACCCGTTGGACGACTAAAGCCAATGCCGACGGCAGTTTCACTGTTACCGTGAAAAACCTGCCCGAAGGTAAGCACGATTTGATTGTATTGATTAGGGATGGTTGTGGCAACCTGAGCAAAGCAACCCGGATTCCTTTTGAAGTACGCGACCGCAAAGCCCCTGCACCAATCTGTATCAAGGGTCTTTCCCTTTCCCTGATGAGTGATCAACAAGGTGGCGGTACTATGGCGGTATGGGCTACTGATTTTGTGGCCAGCCCAATTTATGATTGCAATGGCCAGGGCGAAACCAACGCCCAGGGCTTGAAAAAAGTTACGAAATACTCCATCAACCGTAAGGGGACTGCTGTCAATGTGGCCAATACCGGTTTGGTGTTGACTTGCGCCGACAAAGGCAAGGCGATAGAAGTAGAAATCCACGCCTGGGATGAAGCAGGAAACCACGATTTCTGCCTCACTTTTGTGGAAGTGCAAGACAACAACAAGGTTTGCCCCGGCGGTATTGTAGAACCCATAACCATTTCTGGATACGTAGCGACTTCAAAAAACGCCATGATGAAAGGGGTGCCTGTTCAACTCTCGGGCGATGTGGTCAAAATGAACACCAGCGGAAGCGATGGCACTTATAATTTTCTGGGTTTGAGCAAGGGTAAAAACTACACCCTTACACCAGACATGAACAAGGATTTTGGCAATGGCATTTCCACTATGGATTTGCTTGTTTTGCAAAAACACCTCATCAATGCTGAACCCATTACGAATCCTTACCTCTTGATTGCCGCAGATGTAGACAACTCTGGCCACGTATCCGTGGGGGATCAAATTCGCTTGCGCAAATTTATCCTCAACATGATACCTGATTTTGGTGGAACCAAGAGCTGGTGTTTTGTTGACCAGGCATATCGTTTCCCAGATCCGCTCAACCCCTGGAAAGAGGCTTTCCCTCAAACCATTGCCATGCCGAACCTGGATCACGACGTCAAGGCCAATTTTGTGGGCATTAAAGTAGGCGACCTGAACCAAAGTGCTGCAGTAAATGCATTCCAGGTACCCGAGTTGCGCAGCGGGGAAAACCTCATGCTGGAAATGAAAAACCTTGACCTGGAGGCTGGAAATACTTACGAGCTTCCCGTACACGTTGCCGACTTGAGCAAAATTTCCGGGTACCAATTTGCCCTGGATTTGGACATCAAAGCCCTGGAATTTGTGGGTATCCTGGACGGTGTTGCCAAATTGGGAAATTTTGGCATCTTTGCGGAAAGAGGCATTTTGACTACTTCCTGGATCGACGAGGGTCGCTCCAAGAACGGAGCATTGTTTACCCTGGTGGTCAAGGCCAAGACCGATGTACAATTGAGCAAAGCTTTGCAGATCAACCCACAGGTGATGAATGCTGAGGCCTACAACCGTGAAAACGAGGTAATAGGGCTTGCCCTTTCATTTGGCGACAATACCTCGGGTATCAACCAGGATCGTGGGTTGGTACTTGAACAAAATCAACCCAATCCATTCCGTGCGGAGGCTCAAATCGGCTTTTGGTTGCCACAAACGGGAGAGGCGACCCTCAACATCTACGATGTGACAGGTCGGGTTGTTAAATCCTTCCGTCAATCTTTCGATCGTGGGTACAACCAATTGCTGGTGAAACATACCGATCTCCCCGCTGATGGCGTCTATTATTACACGCTGATGCAAAATGGCGCTACAGCCACGCGCAAAATGATCGTAACTAAGTAGACTGAAAAGTTGAAAAGTGAATAGTTGAAGTATTCAAGATGAAGGCCTTTTATTCCATCTTTGGGAGTGAAAGGCCTTCTTCTTTTGGTGATTTTAAAATTTTTAAGCGAAAAAACGTGTTTCACAGAATTTTCTACAAATTTCGTTTAGGGATTTAGGCACTTTATTTTACTTATCAATAAGGAAGAGTTTTGAAGCAATTCTATTAGCGCGCAATTATGGCTGAAAAAGAATTTACGGACGAGCAATTAGTCGTATTTCTTCGTACAGGTAACAGGGTAGCATACGAAGAAATCTATCGGCGTTACTGGGACAAATTGTTTGAATGGGCATCCCATCAGATCGGCGTTGAAGATGCTGAAGAGGTGCTGCAAGAGGTGTTTTTGAGTTTGTGGCATCGGCGTGCTGATGTCATCATCAAACGATTGGACGTTTACCTTGCCGTGGCCGTAAAAAACCTTGTTTTCAACTTCTTTAAATCTCAACTTACTTATCGCAAATATCAAGAGTATTTGGTCTTTAAAGAATTGGAACAGTCTCCGGATGGCGGTCAAATTTTGAACTTCAAAGAACTGACCGTTGCGATTGAAGCCGCTTTGAATCGATTGCCAGAAAAAAGCGCCGAGGTATTTCGACGCAGCCGTTTTGAGCACCAACCCGTAAAAGAAATTGCCAAACATTTGAGCCTAAGTGAAAAGGCAGTTGAATACCACCTTACTAAATCGATAAAGTACTTGAAAGACACTTTAAAGTCATACCATGCTGAGAATTGATCAACCTTAAACTATGTTGAAATGACCCAAAAGGAGTTCAATGAACTATCCAAACGCTATCTTGAAGGTAAAACTACGGAAGAGGAAGAAAAACCCATTCTGGCCTGGTTTGAGTCCCAGCCCGAATTCAAAAAGGCCACTCCACCTGGAGAAGAATCCCTTACCGTACGCAAGCGAGTTTGGGCCAACATTAGCAAGGAACTCAAAGGGTCTACAACGGCGAGGATCATCCGCATGGCCTGGATACTCGGCACGGCTGTCTGTATGTTTTTCGGGTATATATGGTTCGTCAAACTAAGTCCAGTACCCTTACCAAAAAAAAACCAAAAAAGTCAAACGGTGATCGCTCACCGTGGAATAGAGTTGAAAAACACGACTTATTCTGATCAGAAAATAACCCTTGCAGATGGCTCATTGGTGATCTTGGAACCAGGAAGTAGCCTGGTCTACAACAAAGACTTCAATCAGAATAAGCGGGAACTGCACCTCAATGGTGAGGCATTTTTTGAAGTCACCAAGAATCCAGCCAAACCCTTTATCGTACACGCAGGCAAACTGATTGCCAAAGTAATGGGCACTTCTTTCACCATCAAAAATGCAAAAGATTCCAAAAATGTAATGGTAGATGTACTGACGGGTAAGGTTTCCGTTTATGCTGAAAAAACAAGGCAAGAAAAATCAAGTGTAAAAGAAAAGCTCGAGGTGGTTGTTTTGACCCCCAACCAACGTGTACAATTTTTGAGTACGGAAAACAGGCTGGTTAAATCCATTGTAGAAACCCCCAATGTCATCATCACCAAGGAGGAGCTTAAAAAACTCACTTTTGTCGATGCGCCCATTTCTCTTGTTTTTGAGGCCATTGAAAAGGCTTATGGCCTTGAGGTCGTCTATGATGAAAAGGTGATGCAAGATTGTATCATGACGACTTCTCTGGACGAGGAAAACCTCCACGATAAACTTACGATCATCTGCAAATTGGTAAATGCATCCTACAAAATACAGGATGCTCAGATCATTGTGAGCAGTAATGGTTGTTTATAGAGCTCAATAATGTCGCCAACAAGTGATGAATTGAACATTTTTTTTTGACTATCACAAAATTTTCTTAACTTAACCAACATCAGAGGCATGAAAAAAAATCTACTGCACCGTGAAAAATTGCTTCAGCTCATGAGAATCTCGCTTGCTCAAATCATTCTGGCTGGGCTTTTCGCGGGTATGGGTTACGCTCACCCTGCTTTTTCGCAGAAGGTGCTTTTGCAAAAGCTTAGTCTCAATCTAGAAGACAAAAAACTATGCGAGGTACTATTTCTGATTGAAAAGAAAGCCGACGTTCGTTTTTCTTATTTACCGAAACAGATTGAAGCCGACAGAAAAGTAAGCATCCAGGCCGAGGACGAAAGCCTGGAAAAAATCCTGGACCGGGTGTTCAAAAAAACGCCCATTCGTTACGAAGTTTTTGGTTCAAAACAAATTTTGCTGAGTAAAACGCCCCTGGAGCGTTACGAACAGCAGCAGGATTTGGAAAGTTTGCCCAAAATCCAGCCGATCATCACCCAAAAACCCGATTTCAGGGTGCAAGGAACCGTTACCGACAATGCCGGAGAGCCGATGGTAGGCGCTTCAGTGGTGCTGGAAGGGACCACCCAGGGCGCGATCACCGATGCCAGTGGCAAGTACACGCTGGACCTGGCCGATGCTGACCGCAACGGTGCCTTGATCTTTAGCTTTGTGGGCTACACCACCCAACGCGTGGCCATCGATGGCCGGGCTACAGTGAATGTGGTGCTGGAAGAAGGTAAAGTGTTGGACGAAGTGGTCGTAGTAGGTTATGGTACCCAAAAGAAATCTTCCTTGACTGGTGCCGTATCTTCGGTAAGTCAGAAAGACCTAAAGGCGCTGCCCGTTATCAGTTTGACCCAGGCTATTCAGGGGCGGGTACCTGGTGTATCGGTTACCAACAACAGTAGCCCTGGTTCCGATCCGATCATCCGCATCCGGGGGATTGGTTCGATCAGTTTGAACCCCAATCCATTGTATGTTATTGATGGTGTGCCTGCAGGCGGCTTAAACAACATCGACCCAAAGGATATTGAGTCCTTGGAAGTACTCAAAGATGCCAGTGCTGCATCTATTTATGGCTCAAGAGCAGCCAACGGAGTTGTTTTGATCACAACAAAAAAAGGAGTTGCGGGTAAAATGAAGGTAAATCTGGATTCTTACTATGGAGTGCAATCCGCTTGGAAGACCCTGGATTTGCTGAATCGCGACGAGTACATCCGCTACGGAACCGCCCTGCTGACAGCATCCGCTCAACCTGTTCCAGGCCGTTTCACCAACCTGAATACGCCCATTTACGATGGAGCAAGTACCACTTTTGGCCAGACCGATACGGATTGGCAAGATGTGATGTTCCGCTCTGCCCCTATCACGGATCACCAGTTGTCGATCTCTGGTGGCAACGATGTATCCCGGGTATATACCTCACTGGGGTATTTTAGCCAGGATGGGATCATGCCTGTTACCGATTACCAGCGCCAAAGTTTCCGCATCAACTCGGATCACAAAGTGGCCAAGTGGTTGACTCTGGGCCAAACTCTGTTGGTAGCAACGGACAAGCGTCGTTTGGAGCGCGACGGTGGGGGCCGTACTCAGATCCAGAATATCATGCGGATGATCCCTTACTGGCCAGTACGTGACCCAACTAAAATTGGTGGATTCAGTACCACTGCTCAAGGTTTGGATGCTACCGACCCTGAAAACCCATTGCGCATCGCCGAACAGGAACAACAGTACCAGATTGACAATGGGGTAAAAATGCTGGGTACTTTTTTCACCGAAGTGAAATTCACCAATTGGTTGAAGTACCGCTTTGTGGCGGGTGCTGATTTTGCCAATAGCCAGTTTACCAGCTTCTTGCCCATCTACAATGATGGCAACCGTAGCCGGGTCATTGCAGCGCTGTCTGAAAACCGGAATAATTTCTTCTCTACTGTATTTACCAACCAGTTGACCTTTGAGCAATCTTTTGGTAACCACAATGTCAACGTCATTGCAGTAGCGGAAAAACAGGATGCTAAGTCTGAGGGCATTTCGGCCAGTGGCCAGCGCCCCGACAACAACATTCAGGTATTGCAGGGGATTTCCAACCCGAATGGTTCTTCTTCTTTGTCTCAAAACTCGTTGATCTCCTATGTTGGTCGTTTGACTTACGACTACGCCGGAAAATACCTGTTGGGGGCTTCCATTCGTCGGGACGGTTCTTCCAAATTCGCTCCTGGCCGCAAATGGGGTATCTTCCCATCTGCATCGGTGGGATGGCGCATTAGTGAAGAACCATTTATGAAATCGATTACAGCTATTTCTTCACTGAAATTGCGGGCCAGCATCGGTCAAACTGGATACAATGCCATTGGTGATTACGACTGGCAGCCACTCATTTCGGCCAACTCGACCATTTACCCATTTGGCAACGCTACCACCAATCTTGGTTCGTACTTCAACCGCTTGGGCAACACTGGCTTGAGCTGGGAAGAAACGACCATGAGCAACATTGGTTTTGACCTGTCTTTAGGCCGTTTCGACATCAGTGCCGAATTGTACAAGCG